>Ga0134094_1002485_pt1 | contig 15449 bp, 8 predicted proteins | sample 5_1taG_FD_94458 | JGI IMG/M metagenome (GOLD analysis project Ga0134094, IMG submission 94458) | Switchgrass degrading microbial communities from high solid loading bioreactors in New Hampshire, USA - 5_19_20_110_A1 metaG | ecosystem: Engineered > Bioreactor > Semi-continuous > Anaerobic >... | reverse complement strand
CTGCGCTGCCGGTTGGCAAATCTCCTGCCCCGCGCCCGTAAAACATCATGTCTCCGACGCAGTCTCCTTTAAGATATACAGCATTGAAGGAACTCCTTACCGAAGACAGCGGATGGTTCAGCGGTATAAATGTCGGGTGAACCCTTACTTCCACCCTTCCCGCATTGTCCTTTGCAATGGCCAGCAGTTTCAATGCATAACCCAGCTCTCTGCCGTATGATATATCCTCAAGGGTAATGTTTGTTATACCTTCACGAAGTATATTTTCAAGATGCACTCTTTTACGGAAGCACAGCGTTGACAGGATTGACAGCTTAAAGGCAGCGTCAAAGCCCTCTACGTCAGCCGTAGGGTCAGGTTCGGCATACCCCAGTTCCTGGGCCTTTCTCAAGGCATCGGAGAAACTTTCATTGTTCTCACTCATCTTCGTTAGTATATAATTCGTGGTTCCGTTTATAATTCCCATTATTCTCTCAATCCTGTTTGCCTGAAGAGATTCCTGGATTGCCTTTATTACAGGGATCCCGCCGCAGACACTGGCTTCGTAGTATAAGCCTGCACCGCTTGCGCTTGCAGCTTCGTCCAGCTTTTCCCAATGCCTTGCTATTACCTCCTTGTTTGCCGTAACAACGCTTTTGCCATTGTTCAACGCCTTTAGCAGGTAGTTCAGCGCAGGATTCTCTCCGCCCATGAATTCCGCTACTATTGAAATCTCAGGATCGTTCAGGATATCATCGGGGTTGTCTGTAAGAATACTTCTGTCTATTTCGATGGGCCTTTTTTTGGTTATGTCCCTGACCAGTATCTTCTTTACGGTAATCCGGCAGTCTTGAGTATCTGTTATTTCCGAACCGTGTTCTTGAAGAATTTTGTAAACTCCGGTTCCGATATTGCCAAAACCAAGGAAACCTATTTGAATTCTCCGCATAAAAATTCCTCCCACAAAAAGCCCGTGTCAGTTTGCAATATTATACCACAAGAAATGCTAAATGCAACAGAACAGGCTCCAAAAAGGTTTTAATCCAAGAAAAATATCCCCGCTTTTAATTCTGGTGCTGCCTGTACTATTGGTGAGAATATTTTCGGAACATATTGGGGGTTTTCTGCGATAAGTTTTCTATGTCATACATATGTAATTCTATTAAATATTAACAGTAAAAACTATAATATGATATTGCGTTAATGTCGTCACTGCTGTCAATATACTGTGCCAAAAAGGTTGTTAGCTGATGATGTATATGCTATATTGTAATTGCAAATCCTTATTTTAAATCAGGTCAGGAGACTTTACATGACTGGGACTGAGCACAGGAAAAAAGACAGGACATGGTACAGGCTGGATAATGCCGCAATACTGTATCCGTCAATACAGTCGGACAGGATTTCAACAATGTTCCGCCTGTCGGCTACATTGACCGAAAATGTGGATCCGTCCGTTCTGCAGGCGGCATTAAACAAGATAATAGACAGGTTCCCTTATTACAGGGTTAAGCTAAGCAGGGGACTGTTCTGGTATTACCTTGAACACAACCCGAAAACACCGCGTGTTGAAAAAGACGTGCAATACCCCTGCGGCCGGCTGTCGCCCGTGCTGAACCGTAATTTCCTGTTCAGGGTAAGGTATTATAACCGCAGGATAGCCGTCGAGTTCTGCCATGCCCTTACCGACGGAACTGGTGCCGTTACTTTTCTGAAGTCCCTTGTTTACCAGTATTTGAAGGAGGCAGGAAAGAAACTGACCGATAAAACCGGAATATTAACAATTGACGAAGAACCTGATGAACAGGAATTTGAAGATTCATACAACCGTTTTTACAAACCCTCTCTCCCGCTCCCGGAGACAGGGGAGCCTGCCTATCATATAAAAGCCAAACTTGTGAGAAAAGGAATCTACTACGTAATTACCGGTATTGTCCCGATGAAGGATATTCTTGCCAAGGCAAAGGAATTCAATGTGTCCCTGACTGTTTTCCTCACTGCTGTTTATATCGATGCAATGCAGAAAATCCAGAACAGGCATGTGACAAACCCGAGGAAAAAGAAACCTATCGCGGTGTCAGTACCCGTTAACATGAGAAATATCTATCCTTCGAAAACAATGCGGAATTTCTCCCTGTTTGTAGTGCCAAGAATAGATCCTCGCCTCGGCGACTATTCCTTTGAAGAGATATTGAAAATTGTCCACTACAGCATGATGACTGAAATCAATGAGAAGTCCATCAGCAGACAGTTAAGCAGGAACGTAGGCGGACAGAGGAATCCCTTTGTACGCATTATACCGCTGTTCATAAAAAGGCTGTTCTTTCCTGTTTTATACAGGAGGCTCGGTGAGAACCTGTTTTCGGGAACAATTTCAAACCTTGGCCTTATAACCGTTCCTGACGAAATGGCGCAGTATATTGAACGGATCGACTTTACCCCCGGACCGGGACCTGTGAACAAAACCGGCTGTTCTGTTACGGGTTTCAAGGACAAACTGTATATAACCTTTGGAAGACTTACCCATGAGGCCGAGCTTGAAAGAATATTCTTTACAAGGCTTAGAAAAATGGGTATACACGTAACTATAGAAAGCAATGTATAAAAAGAAGGTGGTTAAATGCCATATTGCGTAATGTGCGGTGTAGAACTTGAAAATAAGCTAAAATCCTGTCCCCTTTGCAATACCCCCGTTTATTTGCCTTCTGAACCCGACGGGGATTCGCAGAAACCCTACCCTGAAAGAACAGAAAAGAGACGGACATTTTATGTAAACCTTGTGCCCAGTAAGGCATTTGTTTATCTCATGACATTTGTTTTAATAATACCCCTTATTGTATGCCTGATGATTGACATACGCAGAAACAGTACAATAACCTGGTCCTTTTACCCGGTCTCATCGATAATCCTTGCCTGGATTTTAATGGCCTACCCGGCTCTTATGAAACGCTACAGTTTTATAAAGGTACTTACAATTGACATTTACTCAATCGTGCTGTTCCTTGTTTCGCTGGATGCATATTCAGGGAACCTGCTGAACTGGTCGGTATACCCCGTGGCTTCGCTGCTCCTTATCTGGGTCTACTTTTTGCTGGTATTTCTCCTTGGCAAAAGGCATCCGTTCGTCCTGGCATTTATGGCCTATATCAGCACCGGATTATACTTGTACCTGGTTGAACAGGCAACAGGAAGTGCCTGGTTTTTTGACCTTGCCCTGCCCATTATAACCCTGATCCTGGTTCTGACATTGATTACCCTTGCCCTGTCGCGTTTTAGTCTTTTCAAAGGTACCGCGTTGTTCGGGCTGATTTTCTGCTCCATAAGCATTTTCTGCATCGGTACCGAGTTTGTTGTAAACCGCTTTGTGTTCGGAAACGGTTTTTCATTGTTCTGGTCGCTTATAGTGACCGGTGTTCTGCTGCCCGCAGCAATTTTCCTGTTTTTTGTGCGAAAGAACGAGGATTTTCGGATATATCTGCAGAAAAAGTTCCATATATGATATGTTTGAAAGAAAACCGTACTTTTGGTACAATTAGTGAAAGCCGATTAAATACTGACTTATTTCAGTTATCCGGTACCGGAGGTATCAATGAAAATTTTACTGGTTTCCGACAAGGAAAACGACTACATATGGGACCATTTTGAACCAGCACGGTTCAAGGATATAGAACTGATAATCTCCTGCGGGGATCTGCAGCCGAGTTACCTGTCATTCCTGGTTACAATGGTTAACGTGCCTCTTTTTTACGTTCATGGCAACCATGATACAATCTACACCCATCATCCCCCGGAAGGATGCGATTCAATCGAGGACACGATTGTAACCTACAAGGGCTTAAGGATCCTCGGCCTTGGCGGAACAATGAAATACAGCGGTCGTCCCCATCAGTATACCGAGAAGGAGATGGAAAAAAGAATTCGCAAACTCAGACGGCAGATCAGGAAAAACAACGGCTTCGACATACTTGTAACGCATGCCCCGGCATATGGCATCGGAGACGGAAAGGATTTATGCCATACGGGGTTCAGGAGTTTCCTTACCCTTATGGATGAATACAGCCCGCGGTACATGTTCCACGGGCATATGCATCTGAATTATGCACGGCTGAACCGGGTTCAGCAGTATAAAAATACGACCATAATCAATTGCTATGATCATTATATCATTGATATTTAGGTCATTTTTCCCGTTGACAGATCCGAAAGTTTATCCTTCGTTTTAAATTCAGGTATTTCACCGTTAATGAAGTCCACGAGCCAGTCCATACCGAAAATCTCTTCCCGTGTTGCAGCTTTTCCCGCGGGAATTCTTAGCCTGTGTTCATGGTCATACAACGGGCCTGAGAAAACATTGAACCTGCCTTCTATGATCGACTCTTTCATAAAGTTAATCAGTTTCTGCGTTTCTGCGGGAATCAGCTTTCTTGAATAGAAAAAGTCCAGGATGCCCGAGTCCATACCCCACCAGTAGTTCCTGATAATCCCCTTTCCTGTTCCTTCAACCGAGGAACGGATTCCGCCCTCGAGGATGCTGCGTACCATTTTTTCGTAAAATATGCCCCAGTTCCATACGGGCACGGACAGGTAGTTTTCGGGTGAATAGGAATCCTCCCCGCTGTTATAATGTATGCTGTAAACACCATACTCCTTTGAAAACTTCCTGTTTGCAAGGGTGTTATGATGGGATATCACATCCACGCCTTTCGCGGCAAGTCGTAGACCTGCTGAATATGTACTCTGTTCATTGTCCCAGTCACATGTCCATTCAACGAAAATATCCGCATTCGGGTTCACCATTTTGACCCCAATCGCAAATGCATTTACACCGCCTATCACTTCCGCTGTCGGACATGTTGCAATATATCCGATTTTGCCCGTCTTTGTATAAGTTCCGGCGGTTATTCCCGCCAGGAAGCGGGGTTCATATATCCGGCCGAAATAGGTTCTTACATGCTTAAAAGAGTACATATTCGAACAGTTCAGGAATATCAGGTCAGGGTATTCCATCGCCAGTTTCAGCGTGGCGTTAATCATTTCAGGGCTTGTTGAAAAGATGACTTCGCACCCCTGTTCAACGAGGCTCTTCAAATGATGGTACGCCTCCGGCGTTTCAGGGACATTATCTATACTGATTGTCTCAACCTGGTCCTGCATGACCTTTTCAAGGTGCATCCTGCCAAGTTCATGCGCATACGACCAGCTTGATGTTCTGATGTCCTTCGCAAGGGCAAAGCCAACCTTTATTTTTTCATCATGCCGCTTAATTGTTGTCAGCCTGCTGAAAAATCCCCTTTCATCCTTCAGGATCGGCTGGGTTTCTATCTGGATGCTGGAACTGTGCTTGTAATAGTCAAGCTCTAAAATGAACCGTTCCAGGGAAGGCCGCAGGTCGTCTTCAAAAAACTGGTCGGGGACACCGTTAAGTTTCAGGTAGTCCAGGAAAGCATCACCGGTGGTTATCGGGAGCCTCTGTCCGCCCAGTTCATGGTAAACCTTTCTGAACACGCCGTACACAGCATTTTCGAAGAATTTGAACCTGTCCTTCCCTCTGAGCATGATATGGGGTGGCTCATAGTTCCGGATGAGATTCCACAGTTCGTCAAAACCTTTTTCATCCGAAAACCATATTCCGTTTATGCCGGTGTTTTTGTAGAACTTAAGGAATGAGTAATATATACGTATGTCCTTGTTCTGTTCGTCGTACTTCGGTATCATCCTCAGCACATGGGCATTATAACTGTATACATCAAGGTATTTCAGCACGCTTACGCGCTTATTCCCTTCTATAACATAGAACCAGTTCAGATATTCATAAACCTTTATGGGATCCCTGAGCCCTTCGTTTACCTGTGCCTGATAAACCGCCATCCACTTGGACGCAAACTCGCTTTCTTCGTCCATAAGCGGCATGTAATTCCTGGCAAAGGACGTGCTTCTCATGTATGTATAGGTGCCCTTTATTTTCCTGATGGGTATTTCAACTACCCCCAAATCAACCTCGGATATTATATCAATATTTTTGAGTATACCGTCCAGAAAAGGCAAATATCCGTTTCTTCCCTGAGAAATATAGCTTGAGTACTCCCTCAGCCCCAACCGTCTTGCCGACCTGTAAATATCCTGCAATGTTCTCATACAAGGCACCTGCCCAACATAGATTTATAACTGCATAGCAGCCGGAGATAAGTTTATGCTTTGAACCGATTCCATATAATAATTATAACTTTTCCCGTTATTAATTCAAGCAAAGCCTGAGTATCAATTCAGCCATTTTTGCAAGCGGCGGCCTGCCAGGGCCGATGCCTGCAAGCCAATGCAAATAAAGCAACTGTTTCCCGTCATTATACGATGCCTGTCGCTTTACGGTAAGTAATCTATTTTAGCTGCACTAACCAGTATATGACGTATATAATGATTAAATGCAGCGGATAGAAAACATAGAAAAAGTATTTCAATTTATATCCCCTTTCCCTGTTATACAGGGCTATAAGCGGAACTGCCAGAAGCGAATAAAGCTGTAGGGGATTGTAAAAAAACACGGCGCGCGCGTGTGACAGCCTTATGGCAAAATCGTACACGGTAAACACAACGTGAAGCGTCAATACGCCGGATATCATTTTATTTACATTTTCCCTTGTGAGATAAAAAACCGTGATATACAGTACACCATATGCCCCATAATCGGTTCCTGTAATTTCGGCTGTTACCGCGACCGCTGCGGCCAGCGCCCAGGAAAGCCATACACTTTTTGCTTTAAACCTGTCATAAAGTAATATGGCCAGAAGACCAAAAAAGAGCGTTGCAAAAATATTGAACTTGTAATTAACTCCAAACCCCGGTACATTAAACACTGCTGAATAAATTCGTGAAAACCAGTCGGGGATTTGAAAAACCACGGCACATGCCCCAAGCCTTGCCAGGTACTTTTTCACCGAACGTGTATGGAAAAAGCCTTCAGCTATAAAAAACGCAAAAATCGGAAACGCAAGCCGCCCGATAATTCGGAAAATTTCCATGTGCGGATAGAAAACAGCGCCCACATGGTCAATCACCATTGCTATGCAAGCGATAATTTTCAGCTGAAAACCGTTTAATCCTTTTTTCATACAACCTCACTCTTCTGCCTGACCACATGGAATACTGACATATTTCATTTTACAGGAAATTTATATAAAAATCCATACAATTTACTCCGGGAAACGGCGGTAAATAACTGTGCAATGATTTTTCAGGCCTTGCTATTTCCCATTTTTTGTTATTATGCCGTTTATATGTTATAATAAGCCTGTCCCAGTATTTTTTCAGGTAATGGTGCAAATGAGGAAGAACGATGGTAATATAAAATGCTGCAAAAACTGCATAAAGGGAATTCATGTGGGAATCAGAAACGAAATACTGTGCCGTGAAAAGGGCATAGTATCGCCTGATTTCTGTTGTTCCCGGTTTATGGGTTTCGAACCCGAAACCCTGCAGAAACACTTGGGGTATAGGTGCTCCGACTGCATTCACTTCACCTTTATGCCCGATTTAAGGAACAGCAATTACGGGGTGTGCAGCATGTTCTCGGTGCGGAAGGTTGACGGAAGTGAAAAGAAAGCATGCTCGAAGTTCAAAAAAAAGGGGAAAAGATCAGCATAGCAGCGGTTAAACCCGCTGCCGTTTTTTTGCATAAATTAAGGGGTGTCCTTCAGATTCAGAACCGTCCGGACAACCCCTTTTTTATTTCAGGATATGATAATCGGGTTACAGTTTTTCAAGGTCGGTTTCTTCGCTGCTTTCTTCGGCTTCAGGTACCCCTGCCTCAACTTCTATATCCCTGTAAATATTCATTCCGGTACCTGCGGGTATAAGTTTACCTATAATCACGTTTTCCTTAAGCCCAAGCAGCGGATCTGTCTTTCCTTTGATAGCGGCTTCGGTCAGTACTCTTGTTGTTTCCTGGAACGATGCCGCAGAAAGGAATGAATCTGTCGCAAGCGCCGCCTTTGTTATACCAAGGAGTGCCCTCTTTCCTTCCGCAGGTCTCACTCCCTCTTCCTCTGCCTTCGCATTTGCGTCTTCAAACTCGAACATATCCACAAGGCTGCCAGGCAGCAGTTTTGTATCCCCTGCCTCATCAACCTTGACCTTCTTCATCATCTGCCTTATGATAACTTCAATGTGCTTATCGTTTATGTCAACACCCTGCAGCCTGTAAACCTTCTGTACTTCACGCAGCAGGTAAGACTGTACGGCCTGTATACCCTTGATTTTCAGGATGTCGTGCGGGTTAACCGAACCTTCTGTCAGCTCGTCACCGGCTTCAATGGTTTCACCGTCGGTAACCTTAAGCCTTGAACCATACGGGATCAGGTATGTCTGAGCTTCGCCCGACTCGTTTGTTACAACAACTTCACGTTTCTTCTTTGTTTCACGGATTGCTACGGTACCTGAAATCTCGGATATAATGGCAAGTCCTTTCGGTTTTCTTGCTTCAAACAACTCTTCAACGCGGGGCAGACCCTGCGTAATATCATCTCCGGCAACACCACCGGTGTGGAAGGTACGCATTGTAAGCTGTGTACCGGGCTCGCCTATCGACTGGGCTGCAATAATACCTACAGCCTCACCTACATTACATTTACCGCCGGTTGCAAGGTTGATACCATAGCACTTGGAGCATACACCGTTTCTTGTGTGGCATGTCAGCACAGAACGAATCTTTACTTCCTTTATGCCTTTCGAAACTATCTTCTGCGCCATGTCGCCGTCGATCAGCTCGTGATGCTTTACAAGAACCTCTTTTGTCTCCGGATCGATTATATCCTCGGCGGCGTATCTGCCGGCAATACGTTCGTCGAGACCTTCAATCTTCTCGCCGCTGCTTATAATATCGGTTACGGTGATTCCTTCTTCAGTTCCGCAGTCTTCCTCACGCACTATAACATCCTGGCTTACGTCTACAAGACGGCGTGTCAGGTAACCCGAGTCTGCAGTTCTCAATGCCGTATCGGCCAGACCCTTTCTTGCGCCGTGGGTGGAGATGAAGTACTCCAGAACGTTAAGGCCTTCACGGAAGTTCGAACGGATAGGAATCTCAATTGTATGACCCGATGTATCTGCCATTAGTCCGCGCATACCTGCAAGCTGTCTTATCTGGTTAATGTTACCGCGCGCACCCGAGTTCGACATCATGAATACCGGGTTGAACTTATCCATGCTCTCGATTAACGCATTCTTAACATCTTCGGTTGTCTTGTTCCAGGCATTAACAACCGCGTTTTTCCTTTCATCTTCGGTTATAAGGCCGCGGCGATACTGCCTCGTAATCATTTCAACCTTCTTGTCGGTCTCCTCAAGGTATCTCTGCTTGATTTCCGGAATAATCATATCGGAAACACCAATTGTAATCGCACCCTTGGTTGAATACTTGAACCCGAGTTTCTTGATTTCGTCCAGTACAGTTGCAGTCTTGTTTGCACCGTTAACGCTAATACAGCGTTCAATAATTCTACCCAGTTCCTTCTTTCCAACAAGGAAATCAACCTCAAGGTTGAACATGGTTTCCGGATTGGTCCTGTCAACAAAGCCAAGGTTTTGAGGTATGGCTTCATTGAATATCAGTTTTCCAACTGTTGTTTCTATCAGCTTTGTCTTTTTCTCTCCGTCTACGATCCTTGACATCCTGACCTTTATTTTCGCATGCAGGGACACGTATCCATTGTCATATGCCATTCTTGCCTCTTCAGGAGAAGCAAATACCCTTCCCTCGCCAAGGTCATTGTCCCTGTCAAGCGTCAGGTAGTAACTGCCGAGCACCATATCCTGCGTCGGTACGGTTACAGGTTTTCCGTCCTGGGGCTTCAGCAGGTTGTTTGCAGAAAGCATCAAAAATCTTGCCTCAGCCTGGGCTTCTGCCGACAACGGAACGTGAACGGCCATCTGGTCACCGTCAAAGTCTGCGTTATATGCGGTACATACCAGCGGATGCAGCTGAATGGCACGGCCTTCTACAAGAACGGGTTCAAAGGCCTGGATTCCGAGACGGTGAAGCGTTGGTGCACGGTTCAGGAGCACAGGATGCCCCTTGATTACCTCTTCAAGAACGTCCCATACTTCGGTACGGACACGTTCAACCATTCTCTTCGCACTCTTTATATTATGAGCAAGCCCTTTTTCCACAAGTTTCTTCATGACAAAAGGCTTAAACAGTTCAAGGGCCATTTCTTTCGGCAGTCCGCACTGCCAGATTTTAAGCTCGGGACCGACGACAATAACAGATCTTCCTGAATAGTCAACACGTTTTCCAAGGAGATTCTGACGGAAGCGTCCCTGTTTTCCTTTCAGCATATCAGACAGCGATTTAAGCGGCCTGTTGCCGGGTCCTGTTACAGGACGGCCGCGGCGGCCGTTATCTATCAAAGCGTCAACCGCTTCCTGGAGCATTCTCTTTTCATTGCGTACTATGATCTCAGGAGCGCCCAGATCGAGGAGTCTCTTTAACCTGTTGTTCCTGTTTATAACGCGACGGTATAAATCGTTCAAATCCGATGTTGCAAAACGTCCGCCGTCGAGCTGGACCATCGGGCGCAGTTCAGGCGGTATAACGGGTATAACGTCAAGTATCATCCATTCGGGCTTGTTTCCGGATGAACGGAATGCCTCCACAACTTCAAGCCTCTTGATAGCCCTGATTCGTTTCTGGCCGGTGCTCTCTTCAACTTCAGCCCGAAGCTCGTTGGCCAGAGCATCAAGATCTATTTCCTCCAGCAATTCCTTTATAGACTCAGCTCCCATTCCGGCCTTGAAGTTATTTCCGAACTTTTCGAGACTGTCCCTGTATTCCCGCTCGCTCAGGATCTGTTTCTTGGACAGCGGAGTCTGACCCGGATCAATAACAACATAAGAGGCAAAATACAATACCTTTTCCAGAGCTCTTGGAGACATATCAAGCAACAGACCCATGCGGCTCGGAATGCCTTTGAAATACCATATATGAGAAACAGGAGCAGCAAGTTCAATATGACCCATTCTTTCACGGCGTACTTTGGATCGTGTAACTTCAACGCCGCATCGATCACATACAATTCCTTTATAACGTATGCGTTTATACTTACCGCAGTGGCACTCCCAGTCCCTTGTAGGGCCGAATATTCTTTCGCAGAACAAACCGTCCCTTTCGGGCTTGAGTGTTCTGTAGTTTATTGTCTCGGGCTTCTTGACTTCGCCGCGGGACCATTCACGAATCTTCTCGGGAGAAGCCAGGCCAATTCGTATAGCTTCAAAATCTCTTAATTCAAACACGCTCCGTCACCCTCCTATATGTCATCATCATCGTCGAGGAGATCATCGTCATCATCTACCGCAAACAATCTGTCAACAGCATCTTCATTAAGTTCCTCGGCATTTTCAAAGCTGTCGATATCATCCTCTATGCTAAATTCATCATCGATAAATTCATCTGAATCATAACCGTCTTCGGGCGGAAGAATTTCTTCGTCTTCGCGGCCTTCAAGATTTACATCCAGGTCGTCATAGTCGTCGTCCACAGACTCCTTAATCTCGATTTCGGCCTGTTCTTCAGAGTATACCTTTACATCGAGAGCAAGACTTTGCAGTTCCTTGATCAAAACCTTGAATGACTCGGGTATGCCCGGTTCGGGTACGTTTTCGCCTTTTACAATGGCTTCATAGGTTTTCACACGGCCAACCACGTCGTCGGATTTAACGGTAAGCAGTTCCTGCAGACTGTATGCAGCGCCGTAGGCTTCCAGTGCCCATACTTCCATTTCTCCGAAACGCTGTCCGCCGAACTGGGCTTTACCGCCGAGAGGCTGCTGCGTAACAAGGGAGTACGGTCCTGTTGAACGGGCATGTATCTTGTCGTCAACAAGGTGGGCAAGTTTCAGGTAATACATGTAACCTACGGTTACCCTGCTGTCAAAAGGCTCACCGGTACGGCCGTCATACAGGACTGTCTTTCCGTCCTCGGGCAGTCCTGCCTCTTTCAGAGTTTCAATAACATCTATCTCGGATGCACCGTCAAATACAGGCGTAGCAATCTTCCAGCCCAGTGCCTTTGCTGCATAGCCCAGGTGCACTTCCAGTACCTGTCCGATATTCATACGGGAAGGAACGCCCAGGGGATTAAGAACAACCTGCAGGGGAGTTCCGTCGGGCAGGAAAGGCATATCTTCCACCGGGAGAATCCTGGAGATAACACCCTTGTTTCCGTGACGGCCGGCCATCTTATCGCCGACAGAAACCTTTCTTTTCTGTGCAACGTAAACACGCACCAGCTGGTTTACTCCGGGCGGGAGTTCGTCGCCCATTTCACGGGAGAATACCTTTACGTCAACAACAATACCCGATTCCCCGTGAGGAATTCTCAGGGATGTATCCCTTACCTCCCTCGCTTTTTCACCGAAGATCGCACGAAGCAGCCTTTCTTCCGCGGTAAGCTCGGTTTCTCCCTTCGGAGTAACCTTACCGACAAGTATGTCTCCTGCACGTACCTCGGCACCAATACGGATAATTCCGCGTTCATCAAGATCCTTCAGAGAATCTTCGCTTACGTTCGGAATATCCCTGGTTATCTCTTCAGGACCCAGCTTGGTGTCGCGGGCTTCCGACTCGTACTCTTCTATATGGATTGATGTATATACGTCATCCCGGACCAGTTCTTCGCTGATAAGAACCGCGTCCTCGTAGTTATATCCTTCCCAGGTCATAAACCCTATAAGTACGTTTTTGCCAAGAGCAATCTCGCCCTGGTCTGTGGAGGGTCCGTCTGCAATAACATCGCCTTTTTTCACAACGTCGCCCCTTTTTACGATAGGACGCTGGTTTATGCATGTTCCCTGGTTGGACCTCTTGTATTTCAGCAACTTATATATATCCTTTTTACCGTCGTCAAGACGGATAACAATCTCATTCGCAGTTACATTTTCAACAATTCCGTCATTCTTGGCTATAACTACAACGCCGGAATCCTTTGCGGCCTTGTGCTCTATACCGGTTGCAATAATAGGAGCCTCGGTACGGATAAGCGGAACTGCCTGGCGCTGCATGTTGGAACCCATCAATGCACGGTTCGCGTCGTCGTTTTCGAGGAACGGGATCATTGATGTGGCAACGGAAACCAGCTGTTTCGGCGAAACATCCATGTAGTCAACCACATCGGGCGAAACTTCTATTATTTCATCCTGGTAACGGCATCCTATTCTCTTGCTCAGGAAACGTCCCTCTTCATCCAGGGGCTCGTTCGCCTCTGCAACAATGTACCCGTCTTCCTCATCAGCCGTCATATAGTATACTTCATCCGTTACACGACCGGTTTCCTTGTCAACTTTCCTGTACGGAGCCTCGATAAAGCCATACTCGTTAATCCTGGCATATGTGCTGAGTGAGCTGATAAGACCGATATTCGGGCCTTCAGGAGTTTCTATCGGACACATTCTTCCATAGTGGGAATGGTGAACGTCACGAACCTCGAACCCTGCCCTTTCACGGGACAATCCACCGGGGCCGAGAGCACTCAGGCGGCGCTTATGGGTAAGCTCCGACAACGGGTTTGTCTGGTCCATGAACTGTGAAAGCTGTGAGCTTCCAAAGAACTCCTTGATTGCAGCAGCAACAGGACGTATGTTAATCAGCGCCTGCGGTGTTACAATGTCGATATCCTGTATTGTCATCCTTTCGCGGACAACCCGCTCCATCCTTGCCAGACCGATACGGAACTGGTTCTGAAGCAGTTCGCCCACCGAACGCAGTCTCCTGTTGCCAAGGTGATCTATATCGTCAAGGGTTCCGATTCCGTAATCAAGACCGAAAATATAGTTAACAGAGGACACAATATCCTCTATTGTAATGGTCTTCGGTATCAGCAGATCCCTGTTCGCAATGATTGCTTTTTTAATGTCCTCATCATTGCTGTACTCCTTAAGGATCTCCTGGAGAACGTCGAACCTGACCTTCTCGTTAATTTCAACCTCGGACGCGTCAAAGTTAATGAAGGGCTGGATATCAACAGTGTTGTTGCCTATTACTTTAAATATTTTTCCGTTTACATCTATATTAACAACATTAATTCCCGAGTTCTGAATCTTCCATGCAGCTTCAGAAGATATAACGTGCCCTTTCTCAACAAGCAGCTCGCCGGTCTGCGGATCAACTATATCATCCGCGGCAAAATGGTTGCGCAGTCTCACTGCAAGGGCAAGTTTCTTGTTGAACTTATAACGTCCGACCTTGGACAGATCATATCTTCTCGGGTCAAAAAACAGGCTGGTCAAAAGCGAACTTGCGCTTTCAACCGTGGGGGGTTCGCCCGGACGAAGGCGTTTGTATACTTCGAGCAGGCCTTCTTCTTCAGTTTTCGTGTTATCCTTCTGAATGGTGGCCAGAAGTTTCTCATCTTCGCCGAAAAGCTGCAAAAGCTGGGCATCGGTACCATATCCCAGCGCCCTTAACAGTACCGTAATGGGAAGTTTTCTTGTTCTGTCGATCCTTACATAAACTACGTTGTTGGAATCGGTTTCGTATTCAAGCCATGCGCCCCTGTTGGGTATGACCGTATTGGCATACAGCTTTTTACCGGTTTTGTCGCGATCCATTGAATAATAAATACCGGGAGAACGAACCAGCTGGCTGACAATTACACGTTCAGCCCCGTTTATTACAAAGGTTCCTGTTTCGGTCATCAGCGGGAAATCCCCCATGAATATTTCCTGCTCTTTTACTTCACCGGTTTCCTTGTTGATAAGACGTACTTTTACTTTCAGAGGTGCTGAATAGGTGGCATCTCTTTCCTTGCATTCTTCAATGGAATACTTTATATTATCCAGATCCAGGGAGTAATCAATAAACTCCATAACCAGGTTTCCTGTATAATCAGTTATGGGAGAGACATCCCTTAAAACCTCTCTTAAACCCTCATCTAAAAACCACTGGTAGGAATTTTTCTGGACCTCGATCAGATTTGGCATTTCAAGGACTTCATTAATTTTAGAATAGCTCATGCGGGTTACTCTACCCAATTTAACAGGATGTACCATCCAAAATCACCTCATACTGTTATCTATTCTTTTGGCAGACACTTGTATAAATCAGCAAGTATCAGAAAACAATAAAAAAAGAAAATGTTTATATGTACATGTAAAAAAAGAATTCATATATTCTCTCATAAACAACAAAAATAGATTAGGAAAATCGCGTATCTTAAATACATGAACCTAATCTCTTATCATGCGGTTATTGAATAACATCATTACAGTTCAAACGCTATCATTCTCCCAATCTATCATTTAGTTGTAATTTCCATAAACTATATTGTACCCTAAGCATATATATGTTATAATATCACCGTTCCATATTTCCCGGGCAGAGGTACGCATGGACACAATATGATGATGCAGTATACGATTTTAACATATACAGATCCAGTTGTCAACCTCTTTTTTTCTTTTTGCAATTTTTATAAATTGCAATAT
>Ga0134094_1002482_pt1 | contig 15472 bp, 13 predicted proteins | sample 5_1taG_FD_94458 | JGI IMG/M metagenome (GOLD analysis project Ga0134094, IMG submission 94458) | Switchgrass degrading microbial communities from high solid loading bioreactors in New Hampshire, USA - 5_19_20_110_A1 metaG | ecosystem: Engineered > Bioreactor > Semi-continuous > Anaerobic >... | reverse complement strand
TATCGCAGACGTCAATGTCGTCTTCCCATGGTCTACGTGCCCTATCGTTCCAATGTTCACGTGCGGCTTCGTTCTCTCAAACTTTGGCTTGCCCATCATTCTTCCCCCTTGTGACTGTGAGTGGTCTTAGTGGTAGTTGTTCGCTATCTCGTCCCTCATGCTCTTTGGCACTTCTTCGTATCCGTGCACTTGCATTACGTAAGTGGCTCTGCCTTGGGTGGCCGACCTGAGGTCGGTCGCATATCCAAACATCTCCGACAACGGAACGATGGCTCGAACTACTCTGGCGTTCGCCCTCGTTTCCATACCGAGGATTCTGCCCCGTCGCGAAGTAACATCAGCCAGCACGTCGCCCAGATACTCCTCCGGGACCACCACTTCGACCCTCATGACCGGCTCAAGCAGTACAGGATCAGCTTTCCTGCAACCTTCGCGCAAGGCCATTGAACCTGCCATTCTGAAGGCCAGCTCCGAGGAGTCGACTTCGTGATACGATCCGTCATAGAGGATCGCCTTGATTCCGATCAATGGATACCCGGCGAGGACACCTGTAGTCATCGCGTCCCGCAGCCCGGCTTCCACTGCCGGGATGTACTCCTTCGGGATCGCCCCGCCGACGATTCTGTTCTCGAACTCGAAGCCGCCTTCGGGCCCTAGAGGCACCAGCTCGACCATGCAATGGCCGTACTGCCCTCTGCCACCCGTTTGTTTCACGAACTTGCCTTCTGCCTTGACGGCCTTAGTGATCGTCTCTCTATATGCCACCTGAGGCTTGCCGACGTTTGCCTGCACTCTGAACTCGCGCAGCAGACGGTCGACGATGATCTCGAGGTGCAGCTCGCCCATTCCACTGATTATGGTCTGGCCGGTGTCCTCGTCGGTCCGCACGCGGAACGTCGGATCCTCCTCAGAAAGCTTGGCGAGCGATATGGAGAGCTTGTCGTCGTCAGCCTTGGTCTTCGGCTCGACTGCGACCGAGATCACCGGCTCAGGAACATCCATCGACTCGAGCACTATCGGATGCTTCTCATCGCACAGCGTGTCCCCGGTTCCGGCGTCCCTCAACCCTACCGCGGCAACGATGTCTCCCGTGAAGACCTCGGTGACATCTTCGCGGTTGTTCGCGTGCATCCTCAGGATTCTACCTATTCTCTCTCGTTTGTCCTTTGTAGCGTTGTACACGTAGCTTCCGGTCTTCAGCGTCCCGGAATACACTCTCAAGTAGGCCAGCTTGCCAACGTATGCGTCGGTCATGACCTTGAAGACCAGTGCGGAGAAAGGCTCATCGTCGGAAGCCCCTCTCGAGGTCTCTCCGCCCGATCCGGGTATCGCTCCGGTGACAGGCGGCAGGTCAAGCGGACTCGGCAGGTAGTCCACGACTGCGTCGAGCAGCAGCTGAATCCCCTTGTTTCTGAAAGCGGAACCGCAGAGCACCGGAGTGATGGCGCTGCGCAGAGTTCCGGTTCGGATTGCGCTCTTTAGCTGCTGCGCAGTAACGCCCTCGCCCTCGAGGTACCTCTCCATGATCGAATCGTCGAACTCAGCCAGACTTTCGATCAGTTTCTCGCGGTGAGATCGCGCCTCGCTGAGCAGCTCTGAAGGCACTTCCACGATCTCGCGCTTCCGCCCAAGGTCGTCCTTGTAGAAGATCGCTCGCATCTCGACGAGGTCCACGACACCCCTGAAGCGGTCCTCAGATCCGATAGGCATCTGAACAGGCACGGCATTCGTGCCGAGCCGATCCCGCATCATTTTGATCACATTGAAGAAGTCAGCGCCGACCCGGTCCATCTTGTTGACGAATGCGATCCTCGGAACGCCGTAACGGTCAGCCTGCCGCCACACAGTCTCGGACTGGGGCTCCACTCCTCCCACTGCGCAGAAGACAGCAACTGCTCCGTCAAGGACTCGCAGGGAGCGCTCAACCTCTATTGTGAAGTCCACGTGTCCGGGTGTATCAATGATGTTGATCGACGCATCTCGCCACACGCATGACGTAGCAGCAGAGGTGATTGTTATTCCCCTCTCCTGCTCCTGGATCATCCAGTCCATCGCCGCGGACCCTTCGTGAACCTCTCCCATCCGGTGCAGTTTTCCGGTGTAGAAGAGGATACGCTCAGTCGTAGTGGTCTTCCCCGCGTCGATGTGCGCCATGATGCCGATATTGCGTACGTTGGCCAGTGGTGTAACCCGTGACATCTACTTCTTTACCACCTGTAATGGGCGAACGCTCTGTTGGCCTCTGCCATCCTGTGAGTGTCGTCCTTCTTCTTGATCGACGCACCCACGCCGTTCGATGCGTCCATAAGCTCCGCCGCAAGCCTTTCCTCCATGGTGTACTCGCCTCTGCTGCGGGCGTTTTCTGAAATCCACCTTATAGCCAAAGCCACACGGCGCTCGGGTCTGACCTCCACAGGGACTTGGTACGTCGCACCGCCGACTCGCCTTGGCTTGACTTCGACGACCGGCATCACATTCTTGATGGCCTTTTCAAAGGTCTCTAAGGGGTCATTACCGGTCTTCGCTCGAATTATGTCGAAGGCGCCGTAAAGGATCGACTCCGCGAGCCGCTTCTTGCCTTTCATCATGATCTTGTTGATGAACCGCGCGACCAACTCACTGTTGTATACGGGATCCGGGAGTACGTCACGCTTCGGAACCGTGCCGCGTCTGGGCATCTATCTCACCTCTTACTTCGGCCGCTTTGCACCGTACTTGGAGCGTCCCTGCCTTCGGGCGTTCACACCCGCTGCGTCCAGAGTGCCTCTGATGACGTGGTATCTGACGCCCGGAAGGTCCTTCACACGTCCGCCTCTCACGAGAACGACGGAGTGCTCCTGCAGGTTATGCCCTTCGCCGGGGATATAGGCCGTGACCTCGAGGCCGTTGACCAGGCGGACTCTCGCCACCTTGCGCAGCGCCGAGTTCGGCTTCTTCGGGGCGTCGGTCCTGACGACAGTGCAGACTCCCCTTCTCTGCGGAGCTCCATTCGTGAAGGTGCTCCTGGCCGTGTTGGAGTTATAATTCCATCTCAGTGCAGGCGCTGATGTCCTCTTCTGGAGCTTGACGCGCCCCTTGCGAACCAGCTGGTTGATTGTCGGCATACACTACCTCCTTCCTGTACGCGCGAATCCTGACGCCGGCCCTCTAGGGCGGCGTGACGCCCAACGGACTGTCTCTCCGCAGTCGCGGGCCTGTCAGGAGACTCTGTCTTGCTCGAGCACTATGGCAACAGCAGAAGCGCCGACATCGATTCCAAACGATCTGCCAAGGCCGAGCCTGGTGTCCGCCCAACGGAGCTCGATTCCGGATTCGCGGCACAGCCGCTCGAGTCGTCCGGTCACCCTTCGATCTGCGTCCCTGGCGATATACACCGTCAGTACCTTCTGCCCCGTCGATACTGCCCGCATGGCCTGCCTGATCCCAATGAATGGTATGCCTTTGGCCATACCTCGTTCATCACTCTCACTACAGGCCTCTTCCATGTTCATCTCCTCTTGCGCCCGTGTTCAGACACTTCTCCATTGTAGCACCGCGGGTAAGTGGTGTCAAGCAAACTTCTGCGCGCTCTAGCTGGCCGTGATCCACAGCCATGACCAACATCCGCGGATCATTGCGTGACAGGTTGCTCTTGCTCCTCGTCGGTCGAGCTCTCACCTGTGTCGCGATCGCCCGTCTCCAGTTCGTCCGTTTCGAGTTCATCCGTATCGGGCTCGGCTGTCTCAAGGTCATCTGCTTGAGCCCCGGCTTCGCCCTCTCCCATACGGCCGTCGAACACTGACACGTCGCTTGCCACATCGCTTGCGTCGTCGCCGCCTTCTGTTCTCTCATCTTCAGCCGCGCCGGGCGCTGCTTCCTCCGCACTGGGCTCAGGGGTGCGCCCAAGAACCTCCGCCTTTATGTTGCAGTAGCGGCTCATGCCAGTTCCCGCAGGGATCAGCTTCCCGATGATGACGTTCTCCTTGAGTCCGAGCAACGGGTCGCGCTTGCCCTTTATAGCCGCGTCCGTCAGGTTCCTCGTGGTCTCCTGGAACGAAGCAGCTGACAGGAAGCTGTCGGTTGCCAGAGAGGCCTTGGTGATGCCAAGGATTACTCTTCGCATGCGGGCAGGAGCGCCGCCTGCCTCCTTGGCCGCACGATTGGCCTGTTCGAACTCGAACAGATCGACCAGACCGCCCGGCAGCAGATCGGTATCACCGGGCTCCTCGCACCTGACCTTCTTCAGCATCTGCCTGGTCATGACCTCGATGTGCTTGTCGTTGATGGTGACACCCTGGGACCTGTAGACGTCCTGGACTTCCTGGACCAGATACTTCCGAACCGCCTCAGTCCCGCCTATCTTCAGCAGGTCATGCGGGTTGATCGATCCTTCCGTCAGCCTCACGCCCGGAGTGACCTCGTCGCCCTCCTTGACCTCTATTCTGGCGCCATACGGTACGGAGTAGGTCCGCTCCTCGCCGTCCTCCGCAGTGATCGTGATCTTGCGCGAGCCCTTGGTCTCCACGATCGACACCTTGCCGCTGATCTCGCTGATGATCGCCTGCCCCTTGGGCTTGCGCGCTTCGAACAGCTCTTCGACTCGAGGCAGACCTCTGGTGATGTCTTCCATCGCGACTCCGCCCGTGTGGAAGGTCCTCATCGTCAACTGGGTGCCAGGCTCACCAATGGACTGAGCTGCAATGATTCCAACGGCCTCTCCGATGTCAACGAGCTGCCCGGTTGCGAGGTTCCGCCCGTAGCAAAGCTGGCAGACGCCGTGCCGAGTCTTGCAGGTGAGCACCGATCTGATCTTGACCTTCTTGTAGCCGTTGCGCTCGATGCGGCGGGCGCTCTCCTCATCGATCAGCTGGTTCTTCTCGACGATCGGCTCTCCGGTCTTTTTGTCCACTATCGTGTCAAACGACACGCGGCCCTTCAGTCGATCCGCGAGGCTCTCGATGAGGGTGTCGTCCTCGTAGATGGCCTCGACGTCTATACCCTCGTCTGTGCCGCAGTCTTCCTCCCGCACGATCACGTCTTGAGCGACGTCGACCAGACGCCTGGTCAGATACCCCGAGTCAGCCGTCCGCAGAGCGGTGTCAGCCAGACCCTTCCTCGTCCCGTGCGTCGAGAGGAAGTATTCGAGCACTGTCAGCCCCTCGCGGAAGTTCGCCTTGATGGGCATGTCGATGGTCTTGCCGGACGGATCGTTGACCAGTCCGCGCATGCCAGCCAGCTGTCTCAACTGAGTGAAGTTGCCTCGTGCGCCCGATATGGCCATCATGAAGACGGGGTTGAACGGATCGAGATTGTCGATCATCGCCTTCTGCATGGCGTCAGTCGCATCGTTCCATATGCTTATGTCGAGCTGATACTTCTCGTCGCTGGTTATCAGCCCGCGCTTGTGCTGCTTGTCAAGCGTCTCAACCTTCTCCTGAGCTTCCCGCAGGATCTGCTCCTTGCTCGGAGGCACGACCATGTCGGAGATCGCCACGCTGGTCCCGGAGCGGGTCGCGTACTTGAAGCCGATCGTCTTCATGCTGTTGAGTATCTCGGCCACGCGCGCGTTTCCGTACCGCCGCTGACACTCGCCGACGATCAGCGACAGGAACTTGTCGCCGACCGGTTCACTCTTAGGAATCTCCTTGATCTGATCCAGGACCGAGCGCCCGTGCTCGAGCACAGGCACGGGAACGTCTCCGTGCAGAGCGTCCGCAACTGCAGTGTCAAGATACGGGAAGCTGTCCGGGAAGATCTCATTGAACAGCAAGCGCCCCAGAGTCGTAATGATGCGCCGGTTTGTGCCCTCCACGCCGGGGATCCACTTGTTGTCAGGCATTCTGACGGCGATACGAGCCTGCAGCGTCAGCTGCCCCTCTTCGTAGGCCTTCATGGCCTCCTCAGGACTCGAGAACACTCTGCCTTCGCCCGGATCTCCCCTGCGCTCAATAGTCATATAGTAGCTTCCCAGGACCATATCGTGAGTCGGCCTGGCCAGCGGATTTCCGTGGGCGGGCGACAGTATGTTGTTCGCGGAGAGCATGAGCAATCTGGCCTCCGCCTGAGCCTCTGCAGACAGAGGAACGTGAACCGCCATCTGGTCGCCGTCGAAGTCTGCATTGTACGCCTGGCAGACGAGCGGGTGAATCTGGATGGCTCTACCCTCTACCAGCACAGGCTCAAACGCCTGAATGCCGAGCCTGTGGAGAGTAGGGGCGCGGTTCAGCAGGACCGGATGCTCGCCAATCACGTCCTCGAGCACGTCCCACACCTTGCCTTCGGCTCTCTCGACCATTCGCTTCGCGCTCTTGATATTGTGGGCGAAACCGCCGTCGACGAGCCGCTTCATAACGAAGGGCTTGAACAGCTCGAGTGCCATCTCCTTGGGCAGGCCGCACTGGTGCAATTTGAGCTGCGGGCCGACCACTATGACCGAGCGTCCGGAGTAGTCGACGCGCTTTCCGAGGAGGTTCTGGCGGAATCTTCCCTGCTTGCCCTTGAGCATGTCGCTCAGCGACCTGAGCGGCCGGTTCCCGGGACCCGTGACCGGGCGTCCCCTGCGGCCGTTGTCGATCAAGGCGTCTACGGCTTCCTGGAGCATCCGCTTCTCGTTCCTGACTATTATGTCGGGTGCTTCGAGCTCGAGAAGGCGCTTCAGGCGGTTATTGCGGTTGATGACTCTTCTATATAGATCATTCAGGTCTGACGTCGCGAAACGTCCGCCGTCGAGCTGGACCATGGGCCTGAGATCCGGAGGGATCACAGGAATCACGTCGAGGATCATCCACTCGGGCCGGTTTCCGGACTTCCTGAACGCCTCGACGACATCGAGGCGGCGGATGGCGCGTATCCTCCTCTGTCCCGTGACCTTGGACAGCTCGTCGCGCAGTGATCTGGCCAGCCTGTCGAGGTTGATCTCCTTGAGCAGCTGCTTGATCGCTTCCGCACCCATGCCCGCCTGGAAGGCGTCGCCGTACTTCTCACGGGCTTCCCTGTACTCGCTCTCGTTCAGCAGCTGGTACTTGGCGAGCCCGGTGTCTCCCGGGTCGATCACTATATACGCGGCAAAATAGAGCACCTTTTCAAGAGCTCTGGGGGACATGTCCAGCAGGAGTCCCATTCTGCTGGGGATACCCTTGAAGTACCAAATGTGAGACACGGGTGCCGCCAGTTCGATGTGTCCAAGGCGCTCGCGGCGCACCTTCGATCTGGTCACTTCAACGCCGCAGCGTTCGCACACTACTCCCTTGTAACGGACCCGCTTGTATTTTCCGCAGTGGCACTCCCAATCTCTGGTCGGGCCAAAGATCTTCTCGCAGAACAACCCTTCACGCTCGGGCTTGAGCGTTCGGTAGTTGATGGTTTCAGGCTTCTTGACTTCGCCGCTAGACCACGCTCGGATCTGCTCAGGTGAGGCCAACCCGATTCTTATGGTATCGAAGTTGTTGATATCGAGCACAGGACTCTCCTCCTCCGGCCGCTCAGTCATCATCACTCATGTCACCATCGTAGTCGGAATCGTCTTCGTCGTCGTAGAGGTCTTCGTCTTCTTCCGCCGTGTCCTCGTACAGGTCGTCGTCCTCGTAGTCCTCTTCTGAGGAATCTCTCCAGCGCTTCTTGCGACCGTAGCCGAGGTCATCCTCATCGGACTCGTCAGTGCCCGGCTCGAACTCTGAGTCGCTTTCGTCGGCTGCTAAATCATCGACCTCTTCGTCGAGCGGCTCGTCCGGTGTGTCCACTGGTCTGATCGCCTCGATATCCTCCTCATCGGCGTCCAGATCATGAGCAACGCCCTCGTCTTCGCCGACTTCGCCCATATCATCCACTGTGTCTATGGCTACAGGCTCTTCCTCTTCCTCAAGTTCGTCGCTTACATCGAGCTCTTCTTCGTCGAGCTCTTCACCTTCACGGCGCCGCCTGATCTCCGGAGCCTTCGCGACGGCTCTGCCTGGGATACTGATCCCAAGCTCGTCATCCACTTCGCCCTCGCCTTCGTCGTCTTCGCCGATCTCTATCTCAACGTCATCGTGGCTCAGGACCCGCACATCGAGTCCGAGGCTCTGCAGCTCTTTGATCAGCACCTTGAACGACTCGGGCACGCCGGGCTCCGGCACGTTTTCGCCCTTGACTATCGCCTCGTAGGTCTTCACGCGGCCGACCACGTCGTCCGACTTCACGGTGAGCATCTCCTGAAGGCTGTACGCAGCACCGTACGCCTCGAGTGCCCACACCTCCATCTCTCCGAACCTCTGGCCTCCGAACTGTGCCTTGCCGCCGAGCGGCTGCTGCGTCACCAGGCTGTACGGACCCGTAGAGCGGGCATGGATCTTGTCGTCGACCAGATGGTGGAGCTTCATCATGTATGCATAGCCGACCGTGATCTCCGAGTCGAACGGCTCGCCCGTCCTTCCGTCGTAGAGCACAGTCTTGCCTGTCTTCTGAATCCCCGCCTGCTCGAGGAGGTCCATGATCTCCTCTTCCAGAGCTCCGTCGAAGACCGGGGTCGCTACATGCAGACCCAGCACGTTGGCTGCCCAGCCCAGGTGAGTCTCGAGGACCTGGCCTATGTTCATTCGGCCGGGCACTCCGAGCGGGTTGAGAATGATGTCGACCGGAGTCCCGTCCGGAAGGAACGGAACGTCTTCCTCGGGAAGGATCTTCGCAATGACGCCCTTGTTGCCGTGACGGCCGGCCATCTTGTCGCCTTCGGCTATCTTGCGCTTCTGGGCTATGAACACTCGCACGAGCCTGTTGATTCCAGGGCCGAGCTCGTCGCCGTTTTCCCTCGAGAAGACGTGGACGGCAACGACCCTGCCGGACTCGCCATGAGGCACTCGGAGCGATGAGTCTCGTACTTCCCTTGCTTTCTCGCCGAAGATCGCCCGCAGTAGGCGTTCCTCAGCTGTCAGCTCGGTCTCGCCCTTGGGGGTCACCTTGCCGACGAGAATGTCGCCGGGCTTGACCTCTGCTCCGACACGGATGACGCCTCTCTCGTCGAGATCCTTCAGCGCATCCTCGCCCACGTTGGGTATGTCGCGAGTGATCTCCTCGGCTCCGAGCTTTGTGTCTCTGGCTTCAGCCTCGTACTCCTCTATATGAATAGAAGTGAACACATCGTCCTTGACCAGCCGTTCACTGATCAGGATGGCATCCTCGTAGTTGTACCCTTCCCACGGCATGAACGCGATCAGCACGTTCTTGCCGAGTGCAAGCTCTCCCTGATCCGTCGAAGGCCCGTCAGCAAGCACATCTCCAGCCTGAACCCTGTCGCCTTTCTTGACGACCGGTTTCTGATTTATGCACGTTCCCTGGTTGGAGCGGAGGAACTTGAGCAGCTTGTAGGAGTCGATCTCGCCCGTATCCCTCTGGACCAGGACTTCAGTCGCGGTCACGCGCCTCACCACGCCGGAATGAGCGGCGAGCACCATGATGCCGGAGTCTTCGGCTGACTTCGCCTCCATACCGGTGCCAACCAGAGGAGCTTCGGTCCTCATCAGCGGGACCGCCTGCCTCTGCATGTTCGAACCCATCAGCGCTCTGCCTGCATCGTCGTGCTCAAGGAACGGGATCAGCGATGTCGCCACGCTGACGATCTGTTTGGGAGACACGTCCATGAACTCGACCTGATCCGGCAGCACGTGGATGACATCGTCTCTGTATCTTGCAGCCAACCGCTGATGCACGAACGTCCCGTCGTCATTCAGAGGCTCGTTCGCCTGGGCGATTGCATACTTGTCCTCTTCGTCGGCGGTCATGTACACGATCTCGTCGGTCACTCTGCCGTTCACGACTTTCCTGTAGGGGGTCTCTATGAACCCGTACTCGTTGACTCGAGCGTAGGTGCACAGAGATCCGATGAGGCCGATGTTCGGACCTTCAGGAGTCTCGATCGGGCACATTCTGCCGTAGTGCGAATGGTGAACGTCCCGCACTTCGAACCCGGCTCTGTCTCTGCTCAGTCCTCCGGGGCCGAGTGCGCTCAGCCTGCGCTTGTGAGTCAGCTCGGCCAGCGGGTTCGGCTGATCCATGAATTGCGACAACTGGCTGCTGCCAAAGAACTCCTTGATGGCAGCGACGACAGGCCTGATGTTGATCAGCGCCTGAGGAGTGATCACGTCCACGTCCTGGATCGTCATGCGCTCCTTGATGACTCTCTCCATTCGAGACAGGCCGATCCTGAACTGGTTCTGGAGAAGCTCGCCGACGGACTTGACTCTCCTGTTGCCGAGGTGGTCAATGTCGTCGGTCTCGCCGTGCCCCTGCGTCAGCACGATCAGGTAGTTGATTGCAGCCAGGATGTCGTCCTTGAGAATGGTCTTGGCCTCTTTCCCCGGGAAACCGTTGGTGACGATCTTCAGCAGCTCGTCGTTCTTCCCGAGGATGTACGCGTGCTTCACCCGCTTCTGGGCAGCCCATTCATTAATCTGCGCGACAAGGTCACGCGTGACCTTGGTCCCGGCTTTCAGGAGAACCTCGCCGGTATTCACGTCGGTCATGTCCGAGTGGAGAACAGACCCCAGGAGCTGCTCGCCGAAGTCGAGCTTCTTGTTAACCTTGTACCTTCCGACTGAAGCAAGATCGTACCTCTTCGGATCCATGAAGAGCGCCTCGAAGAGGCTCCGGGCGCTGTCGACCGTAGGCGGCTCACCCGGACGAAGGCGCTTGTATATCTCAATGAGGGCTTCTTCCTCGCTGTCAGTGCTGTCGCGCTCGAGCGTCGCCCTGATGCACTCGCTCTCGCCAAAGAACTCGAGTATCTGAGCGTCGTCGCCGAGCCCCAGCGCGCGGACCAGGACTGTCGCAGGCACTCTTCGCGTGCGGTCCACTCTGACGTACATGGCTGAGTTGGCGTCGACCTCAAACTCGAGCCAGGCACCGCGGTTCGGAATGATATTGGCGGAGTACAGCGTCTTGCCGCTCGTATCTATCATCTTGTCGAAGTACACGCCCGGAGATCTGACGAGCTGGCTGACGATGACTCTCTCGGCCCCGTTTATAATGAAGGTTCCCTTGTCGGTCATGAGCGGGAAATCGCCCATGAAGACCTCTTGCTCCTTGACCTCGCCCGTCTCCTTGTTGATGAGACGCACCAGAACCTTTAGAGGAGCTGCGTAGGTTACGTCGCGCTCTTTGCACTCCTCGACAGAGTACTTCGGCTCGCCGAGGCTATAGCTAATGAACTCCAGGACCAGGTTTCCTGTGAAATCCTGAATAGGAGAGATATCTCTGAAGGTTTCCAGAAGCTTCTCGTTGAAGAAATCTTCATAAGAAGTGCGCTGTATCTCGATCAGGTTTGGGAGCTCGAGCGGCTCGGTGATCTTTGAAAAGCTGACACGAGTTCTGCGTCCGGCCTTAATCGTGTGTGCCATACGGTGTATCACCCCTGCCTCGCTATCGAATCGACGCCGTTGTGAACCAGACTGTCATGACATGACGAAAAGCAAGGCCGATCGGCCACAGGCTCGATGCCTCGCTTGGGCTGTCTCAACAGGATGTGAGTTGTGAGGGCATATATGCAGTAAGAGCTCCCGCCTTGGTCGTGCGTGGAAAGCAACTCTGGGCTCGCCAATTCAGGGTTTGAGCCGCTCACGCTGTGCTCCTTGCCGTCAATCATGACATTTTATAATACTATCACACGCACGCAAGACTGTCAACAAAAAAGAGGCCCCGAGTCTACGAAGCCTCTTCTCCTCGCAGCCTTTGCAGACCTCAGGTCCGTTGCTTGACCTCGGTCTGTCCCGCTACTTAATCTCGATCTGCGCTCCTGCCTCTTCCAGCTTGGCCTTGATGTCGGCAGCCTCTTCCTTGGTGACGCCTTCCTTGACCGGCTTCGGAGCGTTGTCAACCAGATCCTTGGCCTCCTTGAGTCCAAGGCCGGTGATCTCTCTGACGACCTTCAGGACTGGGATCTTCTTGTCGCCCGCAGTGACCAGAATGACATCAAACGACGTCTTCTCCTCGACTTCCTCTGCTGCGGCGGGGCCGCTTGCCACCACACCTGCGGCAACCACAGGAGCGGCTGCAGTGACGCCGAACCTGTCCTCTATGGCCTTGACTAGCTCTGACAGCTCGAGCACTGTCATGTTCTCAATCGCCTTGACAATCTCTTCTATTGTCATTTTTCTTCCTCCCACTTCATTGGTCTGTGTAGATTTGAACTATGATACCGACTCACGATCTGAACGTCGGCTGCATCCTAAGCGGTCTGCTCTTCCTTCAGGCGCCTGACTCCATCGATAGCGTATACGAGATTTCGCAGATTGCCCTGGAGAGCGCTGGCCAATCCACTGATCGGACCCTGTATGGCCCTGAGCACCATTGCAAGCAGCTGCTCGCGGCCTGGGAGATCTGCCAGCGCCTTGACAGATTCGGCCCCGATGACCTTCTTGTCGAGGATTCCTCCCTTGACCTGCAGGGTCTTGTGATCCTTGGCAAACTCGAAGAGTATCTTCGCAGGCGCAACTGGATCATCGTATCCGAACGCTACGGCCAGCGGACCTTCGAGATACGGGTCCAGCCCCTCGATGTTCACCTGCTTCGCGGCGAGGCCTGTCAGGGTGTTCTTGAGCACCCGATACTCGATGCCTGCTGCAGTGAGCTTCTTCCTGAGCTCCGTGATCTCATGCACGTTCAGGCCGCGGTAGTCTGTCAGTATGCTGCTGCGAGCGCGAGCGAGCTTTTCGCTTATGGACTGAACCGCCGCTTCCTTGTCCGGCCTAGGCATGTTGTAGCACCTCCTCTCGGTTCTGTTCAACGTCACAAGTTCTTCTGCTCTCAAACAGGTTGCATATACAAGAAGGACCTCCATAGACATGGAGGTCCAGGTCGACAGAGAGCAGCACAAAACGATAGCTCTCAGATTTCATGCGACACCGTCTCGGCGAACCTCGGCAGGCTCTCGCGTCCGCTGCGACTGCGAGCAATTGAGGACTTGGGGCGAACCAGACGAAGATGCCTGGAACGCAGCAGCCGTCCACCTGCTGTCTATGGTACTCGATCCGTATTCACTTGTCCGGCAGAATCGTCGTCGCCTACTCCTCTTCAGGCCCAGCTGCAAAGGCGGCAACCTGCGCAGGGTTGAGCTTGACGCCCGGGCCCATCGTCGAGGACAGCGCGACGCTCCTCAGGTACTGGCCTTTGGCTGCCGCAGGCTTCGCCTTGATGAGGCGGTCCATCAGAGCACGGAGGTTCTGCAGCAAAGCCTTTTCCTCGAATGACGCCTTGCCTATCGGAACATGCACTATGCCGGTCTTGTCTACGCGATACTCGACCTTACCGGCTTTGATTTCCCTTATTGCCTTCTCGATCTCGAATGTAACTGTTCCAGCCTTCGGGTTCGGCATCAAGCCGCGGGGTCCCAGAATCCGCCCGAGGCGTCCGACTACGCCCATCATGTCAGGAGTCGCTACCGCGACATCGAAGTCCATCCATCCGCCTTGGACCTTTTCAGCCAAATCCTCGGCCCCGACCACATCCGCACCGGCCTTCGTCGCCTCGTCCGCCTTTTCACCCTTTGCGAAGACTGCGACTCTGACGGTCTTCCCGGTTCCCCTGGGAAGAAGCACGCTGCCGCGCACTTGCTGGTCTGCGTGTCTCGGATCGACTCCCAGCTTCACGTGGGCCTCTATGGTCTCATCGAACTTCGCTTTCGCAGTCTGCTTCACGAGCTTGACTGCTTCCTCTGGATCGTAAAGCGCCTGCTTGTCTAGGAGCTTGCTTGCCTCTAGATACCTCTTACCCTTCTTTGCCATCTTGTTCTACCTCCTCGTGGTAATATCGGACCGCTCAGTGCGATCCTCCCACATGCGCTGCGACTCAGCCCTCGACGACGATGCCCATGCTCCTGGCTGTGCCCTTGATCATGCTGACTGCAGCTTCGATGTCATTAGCGTTCAGATCCGGGAGCTTCCTCTCTGCGATCTCCCTGATCTGAGCCATCGTCAGCTTCGCGACCTTGTCGCGATTGGGTACGCCTGAGCCCTTCTCAATGCCCGCCGCCTTGCGCAACAGATACGCCGCAGGGGGAGTCTTCAGCGCGTAGGTGAAGGAACGATCTTCATATACGGTTATCTCGACCGGGCATACTTCGCCCGCGATCGACTGGGTTCGCTCATTGAACGACTTGATGAACTCCATGATGTTGACGCCGTGCTGCGCGAGCGCAGGTCCGACGGGCGGAGCAGCCGTTGCCTTGCCGGCGATAACCTGTAGTTTGACAACAGCAGTGACCTTCTTGGCCATTCCAAACATACCTCCTGATGAAAACGGCTGGAGAGCCTAGAGCTTCTCTACCTGCCCGTAGTCCAGTTCGACGGGTGTCTCCCTGCCGAACAGCGAGACAAGCACCTTCAGCTTTGCTCTGTCAGGATCTACTGCGTCGATCGTACCGGTGAAGTCCTCAAACGGGCCGTCAATGACCTTGACGTGCTCGCCCGCAGAGAACTGAACTCTGGGTTTGGCCTCCTCAGTCTGGCCCTCCTTGAGGATCATGTCGACTTCCTCTGGACGCAGAGGTATCGGCCTGCTGCCCGACCCGACAAAACCCGTCACGCCAGGCGTGTTCCGCACCACGTACCATGAGTCATCGCTCATAATCATCTCGACAAGGACGTAACCAGGAAACACCTTCTTCTGGATGACGCGCTTCTTGCCGTCCTTTATCTCGTACTCGTCCTCAACGGGTACGACCACGCGGAAGATCTTGTCTTCCTTCTCCATGGTATGGACGCGCTTCTCAAGGTTGGCTTTTACCTTGTTCTCGTATCCCGAATAGGTATGGATGACGTACCAGTTCTTTTCCTGCATAATGCGGTCATCCTATCCCAACTTCCGGCCAGTGCGCTAGCCCAAAATGAGGCCCAACGCGACACGCACGACGAAGTCGATCACACCGATATACACTGCGACTACCGCCACCGTGACCAGGACCAATATGGTGTACGACGTGAGTTCCTTTCGGTTCGGCCAAGCCACCTTGCGTAGCTCGGACCGGACCTCCTTGAAGAACCTGCTGATTCTCGAGACGAATCCTGGCTTGCCAGACTCTGAAACAGCCATTGCCCTCACATCCTTACCTGGTCTCTCTGTGAGTGGTGTGAGTTCTGCAGAACTTACAGTACTTCTTGAGCTCCAGACGATCGGTCGTGTTCTTCTTGTTCTTCGTTGTTCGGTAGTTGCGCTGCTTGCACTCGTTGCACTGAAGGGTTATTCCCTCTCGCATCGGGAGAACCTCCTACGAACCTGACCGCCTGTGCGGTCGGGCGCAGTCACTAGTAAACGTTAGCATACATCAAAAAAGGTGTCAACAAAAGAAACCAGCTAGAAGAAACGGCCTGGCATGCGAGGCATGCCAGGCCTCGTGCGTCCCTCGTCTTCTACTTGAGGATCTTGGTCACCACGCCGGCTCCGACGGTCCTGCCACCCTCTCGAATAGCGAACCTGAGCCCTTCCTCCATCGCTATCGGCGTGATCAGCTCTCCCTTCAGCTCTACCC
>Ga0134094_1002472_pt1 | contig 15553 bp, 12 predicted proteins | sample 5_1taG_FD_94458 | JGI IMG/M metagenome (GOLD analysis project Ga0134094, IMG submission 94458) | Switchgrass degrading microbial communities from high solid loading bioreactors in New Hampshire, USA - 5_19_20_110_A1 metaG | ecosystem: Engineered > Bioreactor > Semi-continuous > Anaerobic >... | reverse complement strand
GACGTATTTCAGAAAAGATGCGGCAGCATGCATTAAGGCCCAAATTGTTGCAGGAAAGACCAACAGTTTAATCGCTCCCAAAGATTATCTGACAAGAGCTGAAGCAGCGGTTATGGTAAGAAAGCTGCTTCAGAAATCCGGTCTTACGGATTAGCTTCTGATAGGGACAAACAACATAAAAAACAGCGGACGTTTAACCGTCCGCTGTTTTTTATACCGGCAATCAATTGATTTTCCGGGTTGATTCCCTTATTACGAGATTTGTAGGCAATATGATGTTCCTTGGTATTGTTTTGTTTCCCTGAAGCCTGTATAAAAGAGTTTCAGCGGCTGCAATTCCCATTTCTTTCATGGGTACTGCGACGGTGGTCAAAGGCGGATTTGTGTATTTGGCAAATTCAATGTCGCTTATGCCTATTACAGAAATATCGTCAGGAACCGATAACCCTTTTTCGTAAATTGCGTTAATTGCAATCATTCCCATCAAATCACTGGCAGCAAAAATCGCAGTGGGGGGATTGGGATTCTCAAGCAGCTCCAATGTTGCCTTGTGGCATTCCTTACGGCTCCATTTGGTATCTTTCACTATACCCAGGTCTTCTTTTATACCTGCTTCCATGAGGGCCTGCAGGTAACCCCTGTATCTTTTTTCCTTCCTTAAATCGTCGGATGACGAGCCAAGATAAGCAATTCTGCGGTGGCCCAGACCAATAAGATGGTTTACTGCTTTCTCGGCAGCTTCAAACCTGTCGTAACGAATATTGTCGATATCTTCATGTATTGTATCTATTCCGACAATGCACTCGACATTGTCCTTTATCTGCTTATAAAGGGGTTCGCTGAGACTTTCCATTATTACCAGCCCCGATAAATCTTCGCTGAGCATGTTCAGTAGAACAACCTGATCCTGGAGCTCATTCGGAGTCTTTATCAGTGACAGAGAAAGGCCTTCTTCCAGAAGCCGCTGTTCAAGGGCCGATAATATTTCCATATAATAAGGATCTGAATATTTCTCGGTCGTTACACAGAGAATGCAGCCTATCTTGTAATTTGCACGGTTGTTTCCGGTACCTTTCCGGAATGAGAGCTTTTTGGCGGTCTGATTCGGGATATAATTAAGTTCCCTGACGGCCGCCCAGACCCTGTTGCGGGTTTCCTCGGTAACCTTGTAGGTTTTATCTCCGTTTATTATACGGGATACGGTTGCGGTAGACACTTTTGCAAGTTTTGCGACATCTCTGATTGTAACCATATATGACCTCCGCTTTTATTTGGTCAGGTAAATAAGTCAATTTTTATGTTTACAATATAAATTATACATTTAATGTAGTAAACAAGCAACCTGAAAATCGTAAATATTTTCGGTAAACAATGACGATGTTTACTAAAATAAACTAAATAATGCACAAACATATATTAACATAAGTACAATTTAATAGTATGAATATTACCATATATTTTCCATTTATACTCAAAAATTTTTAGAAAATATACAAAAATATCTTTACATTATCCATGATTACTGTTATACTCTAAATAGTAAAACGGTTTAATAAAATTTACTTGGACAACTTTGGCGCAGCATTGAGCACCCGGCTTTTAAAATTACAATATAGGACCACCTGGCTTTTCGACATAAGCAGTTCAGATATTTACCTTATAAATAATTTCAGAACCTTTATGCAATAATTCCATGCAAACAACTCGTACTGGGGGATACTTAAATGACAAACATAGCAATTATCGGAATTGGTGATATGGGTTTGGGGCATTTAAAAGGTTTCGACGCCCTTGAAAACGTACGGATTACAGCCATTTGCGACACGAATGATGCATCTGCCAGAAAAGCTTTAGGACTTTTACATAATAACAAACCCAGGGTTTACAACAATTATAGGGATGTTCTTAAAGACACTTCTGTTGATGCGGTTGTGATAGCCGTTCCGGGTTATCTGCATGATGAAATTCTGCTCGAATCCATAAAAGCTGATAAACATGTCCTGCTGGAAAAACCTGTGGCAATAGATTACGAAAGATACAAAAGGGTAAGAGAGGCGGCAGAGAAAAGCGGCAAGGTCATCCAGATCGGCCTTGTTTACAGATATTCGCGTTTATATCGTGAAATCGCCAGAAAACTGAACACAGAAAGGCAGCTTGACGATGTGACATTTGCATGGTGCAAGGAATTCAGACAGTGCTTTCCACAGGAACCCTGGTTTTATGACAAGAGCAAATCCGGCGGTACCATAGTGGAGAAAAATTGCCATCATTTTGATATCTTTAACTGGATGATAGGATCCAAACCCAAAAGAGTTTATGCAATAGGCGGCCAGCATGTTTATAAGAAAGGCCACAATTGCCTGATAGACTGCAATTATTCCCTCAGCCCGCCTCGTATAATCAATGATATAAGCATTATTGACCATGCGGTTGTAGCAATTGAATATGAGAATGGCGCCAAAGCGAACCTGAATTTATGCATGTATCTCAGGCCAATGAATGTTTCTGGTGATGGCCTTGAAATAGGCTTTATAGGAACTAACGGAAGGCAGCTGATCGCAAGAAGGGATGAAGAATACGGAATTTATGGCGGAAATACCGCCGATGGTGTGAAGTACATGCTTCATCCGGACGAAGATGGCGGCAAATTCGGACATATAGGCTGCCAGAGGCAGAGGATTGAATTCCTGGAATGTATTGATAAGGGATTGAAACCCTTTGCCAATATATCTGATACTGAAGACGCGCTTCTCATAGCATTTGCGGCGGAAAGATCTATAGAGGAAGACCGGGTAGTTGAAATAAGCGAGTTTAAATGAGCGACAACTTTGTCAGAGGGTGATTACATGAAGAACAGGGATACCAAATATATGTATATGTTCATATGGCCGGGTATTTTGGGCTTCCTCGTATTCCAACTGATCCCCATTGTCTATGCCTTCGTCCTAAGCCTTTACAAATATAACGGTTTCACTAAGGCTGTATACATAGGATTTGACAATTTTTCGAGGTTGTTCAAAGATCCGGGTTTTTGGCAGGCTTTGGGAAACACTATATACATGATTGTTTTCCAATTGCCTCTCAATCTGATAGTTTCATTGTTGCTGGCAATGCTTCTGAACAACAAGGTAAAAGGAATTGGAGTCTTCAGGACGATTTATTATATCCCCACGCTTCTGCCCCAGGTAGCGGCTGCAATCATTATCATGACGTTACTGAACAATAATTATGGAATGTTGAACAGAATTCTGACATTTCTGGGGCTTAAACCTGTCAACTGGCTTTTTGATCCCAAAGTTGTCAAGTTTTCAATTATCCTGGTTGGTCTTTGGTCGGTCGGAAGGGGAATGGTAATTTACCTTGCCAATCTTCAGGGAATTTCGTCTTCGTACTATGAATCAGCCGACATTGACGGTGCAAACTCAATTCAGAAATTCTTCAATATTACACTTCCGCTTATTACTCCGTCGATACTCTACAATCTCATTATTGAGGCAACATATATATTCCAGTTGTTTACTCCCTCTGCCATTATCACAAGGGGAGGACCGGACGGCGCTTCAACATTTTACGTGTACAAATTGTATGTGGACGGTTTCAGGCATTCATGGCTCGGTTATGCTTCGGCGCAGGCAGTTGTACTGTTTTTCATTATGATTATTTTCACGGCCCTTTCCATGAAGAGTTCACAGTCCTGGGTTCATTATGAGGGAGGGAACAGATGATGCAGATTGCCAAGGCAAAGAAGATATTCAACAAGGTATTGTTATACATGCTGCTCTGTTTCCTGGCTTCAGTATATATACTGCCATTCCTTCAGATAATAGGAAACTCCCTCAAAACGTACTGGGAAACACAGGAGGTGCCCCCAAAATTATTCCCGAAGGTGCCCCAATGGAACAACTACATGGATATCTGGGTCAAGATGGAATTGCCGCTGCTCCGGTGGTTCATGAACACCGTTTTCACCACCAGCATGATTGTTCTGGGAATTGTTATTTCCTGCAGCTATATAGCATACGGATTTTCAAGGTTTAACGGAAAGGGGAAGAATTTCTGGTTTTCAGCCATAATGTGCACAATGTTTATTCCTATTTTTGCAAAGATAATACCTGTCTACATCATATACGGTAAATTGGGATTTATAGACAATTTCCTCGCTCTGATCGTTGAACCGTTTTTCGGCAGCGCGGTATACATGTTCTTATTCAGACAGTTCATACTTACCATACCCAGGGACTTGGATGAGGCCGCATTAATTGACGGCGCCGGGTATCTGAAGATTTTCGCGAAGATTATCATGCCAATGCTTAAACCTGCTGTTGCAGCAGTTTCAATACTGGCTTTCGTTGCCGCATGGGGGGATTATTTTACACCTATGATTTTTCTCAGGACATCAACAAAATTTACAATTTCAGTCGGCCTTGCGTTTATAAACAGCACAGTGACATCGGGCAGATCCAATGCCCATTGGCTTGCGGCAGTGACTGTATTGACCTCAATTCCCTCATTGATAATTTTCTTCTCGGCACAAAAATATTTCATAGGCGGGCTGACTGTTGGGGCAATAAAAGGTTAGGGCGTAATCTTGCGGTTTAAATTAATTTGGATTTGTTTTTATTAAATAGATTAACAATCATTTTAAGGAGGAGAATCATTATGAAAAAAGCAAGTATGAAAAAAATGCTTGCTGCAGTCCTGGGTCTCATCATGGTTATCACTATTATGGCAGGATGCGGAGGCAGCAAAAAATCAGACGGTCCGGCTCAAAGTCCGCCGGAAACGTCAACCTCAGCACCGGGTGGTAATGACAAAGATACTGCTTCAACCATTTCAGGCGAGATAAAGTACAATTTCTGGGGAGATGCTTCGCAGCTTGAGGCAATCAACAGGCAGATCGAGCAGTTCAAAGAGAAGTATCCCAATATAAATGTCATTGCTAACGCTTCAGACTGGGGTACATACTGGGAAAAGCTGAGAACCGAGTCTGCCGGCGGTCAGGCCCCAGACACCTTCGCTATGTCAACAACAGCTTATTTGCCTTACTTTGCTGAGTTAGGTTTCCTCAAAGACGTCGGGGAACTCGATGCGAAAGACGACAGCTTTGATATAGGAATCTACAATCCTGCGGCAATACAGTTATGTTCCTACAATGGCAAGGTTGTGGCTCTTCCTCAGGATATGAATGTCATTGTAATGGCCTATAATGTTGACTTGTTTGAAAAAGCCGGCGTAGAACCTCCGAATGAAGACTGGACATGGGATGATCTCCTTAAGGCGGCACAGTTGCTCACCCTGGACGCAAATGGCAATAATGCCCTTTCACCCAATTTTGACAAGAATAATATAGTTCAGTGGGGTATTGCCAACCTGTCCGATTACCTGGACGGATTTGTCGATCCCATGTGCTATTCCAATGGTGGTTCGGCATATACGGATGATGGCAGATCAAATATACTTGCAGAAGGAACAGTGAAATCTTTCCGATTCCTGCATGATCTTATCTGGAAATATCATGTGGCTCCCGATTTCGATGTAGTCGGAGGTTCATGGTTCTCCAACGACCTGTTCGCACAGGGTAAATGCGCCATAAGCTGCCTGCCTTCATACTGGCTGTTCAGCTATGCAGGAGGGGAAGACAAGGTTCCCATTAATTTCGAAGCCTTTGAGCTTCCGAAGGGAGATACCGGCAAGAGATATAATGCTGTTCAGTCGAAAGCCATCTGCATATATGAAGGGACCAAGAACGTTGAAGCAGCCTGGGAATTCGTGAAATTCATTGCAGGTAAAGAGATGGCAGGAAAGGTTGCAGCAAGCGGAAGCGGAATGTCGGCCATTGATGAAATCAACCAGACCATTTTCATGTCGGACGCTCCCGGAACAGAAGCAACCAAGAAGGTAATGCTTAAAGCCTATGACAATCCATGCCCTGTCCCCAAGATTATAGGAATAGGCGACCTTAACTGGCTTGTCGGTAATGACTACCTGAACATGATCATAATGAGAGATCCCGAATTCAAGATGGAGACATTGGAAGCCCTGGATAAGCAGGTAAACGCCATGATTGAACAATTAAAACCATAATTGTTTCAAGTTTAAGGAAAGAGGCTGTTGCATAAAGGCAATAGCCCTTTCCTTAAATATCCCTTGGAAACAATGCCCCTGTACATATGGGAGTTGAGCGCAATGCGGATATATAAACGGTTGAACAGTTCCATGACAAGGCGTGTACTGGTAAGTTTCAGGACAAAATTGCTTTTTTCTTCGCTTTTGCCAGTATTGTTCATTATTGCGCTGGGTGCAGTGTCTTACATTACGGCTTCCGGGTCAATAAGGGAAAAAGTTACTGCTTCTTCGCTTCAATCAATAAAAAGCGCGGAAGAATACATCAGGCTGGCATTGTCGGCAATAGAGGCAAAATCAGCGGAAACAATAACTTCCGCACATGTCCGTGAATTCTTTACGGCAGATCCTAACACACTCGAACTGGAAGCAAGGACGAATTTAATTCAGAGTATAACAAACTTTTTAAATTCAAAAACCATAAACGATAAATATATATCCAGATACACAATCATTGGTGAATATAGTTCAATGACATCCGGGACCGGGGAGATGTATCAGGTATACCTTAAAGACATAAAGGATACCGGGTTTTATAAAATACTTGAAGAATCCGACGGCAAGGCTGTTTGGCTTGGGAGTCATGCGGAACTTGAAGAGGCCTCAGGCATTGACATTAAAAAAGCACTTAAAATATCGTGTTCAAGAGTACTTAAGAACCCGATGAACAACAAAACCTATGGAATAGCCGTTATTGACATAAAACCTGAATTCGCCAAGTCAATATTGGACAGTATTGATTTGGGCGAAGGGGGCGAACTGCATATTATTTCTCCTGATGGATATGATTTTTCTGATACAGTCCTGAATTATGACGGGGATAAAAGCATTAAGGCCAAGGAATTCTCAGAACTTGATTTTTACAGGGAAATCGAAAAAAACGAACCGGTAAATGGTTCGATAAACGTTATATATAATGGTGAAAATTACATAGCATTGTACAGCAAAATCCCGGAAACTGGTTTTACCCTTGTGGGATTAATTCCTGAATCAACTTTGCTTGCCGATGCGAACAGGATTAAGCAGGTAACGATACTGGCGGTTGTATCAGCTTCAGCCCTTGCCGCGGGAACAGGAATTGTAATTTCCGGCGGCATGAGCAGAACTGTGAATATAATAATGGAAGCTGCCAGGAAAGCAGCTTCCGGAGATCTGACAGTCGACCTGGGTACGAACAGGCTTGATGAACTTGGGGTTCTCAGCAACAGTATTAACTCCACGTTAACAGGTATGAAGGATTTGATCAGAAAAACCGCATATTCAGCAACTACAGTATCATGTTCGGCTTTAAAGGTCGCGGAGGCCACAGGAAAAATTACCGAGATATCCGGAAATATATCCAGTGCTATCCAGGAAATATCCAGGGGAGCGAATGAACAAGCGTCGGATGCTGAAAGAACCGTCGAAAAGATGTCACTGCTGGCTGACAGGATAAATAACGTGACTTTAAGCTCAGAAAAAATCAAGGAACTGGTCGCTGTTGCCTCCAGGCATACAAAATCAGGATTATCATCGGTCAATGAACTTGATATCAAAGCAAATAAAACCACTGAAATCACCAATGAAATATTGGATGAGATAAAAAGTCTTGAAACCCGCTCCCGCAACATAGGAACGATAGTGAGTGTCATCAGGGAAATTGCGGAACAGACAAATCTGTTGTCTCTTAACGCGGGCATTGAGGCCGCGAGAGCCGGCAGCATGGGGAGGGGGTTTGCTGTTGTGGCACAGGAAATCAAAAAGCTTGCCGAACAATCCAGAAACGCTGCAGAAGAGATCAGCGGCATAATCACGGTATTCAGAAACAAACTATGGCCGTTTCCGAGAAAACCATATTTGCCGAGGAACTGTTAAGGCAGCATAAAAATGCGGTTAATAATACCATTGAATGTTTCAATAATATATCTTTATCAATGGAGGATCTGGTAATTCAGGTGAACGTTATCACTGGAGAAGTGCATGAAATGGAAGACTGCAAGGAATCCGCACTGAGGGCAATAATGAGTATATCATCTGTATCCCAGCAGTCTGCGGCAGCGGTCCAGGAAATCAGTGTTTTATCAGAAGAACAGTACAGGGGGATTGAAAAGATGGCCGAATATGTATCTGAGCTTAAGGTCGTTTCGCATAATCTTTCAGAAGCTGTAAAGGTTTTTAAGACTCAATGATTGGTCCAAACCAATTGTGAAAATATAAACTAAATTATTAACAACGCTGATAGTTTGTGATAAAATATAAACAAACGAGCTTATCGCCGTTCAAAATGAATGTTAAAGCATCTTCTCCACCAGTTTCGGATTATTTTTTTCCTATCCTTATAGGATTATTTCCAGTATTCAAAATTTAAAATGTAAGGGTGATTGATTTGGAAAAACCGGTTTTAGTTATTATGGCCGCTGGTCTTGGCAGTCGTTTCGGAGGCCTTAAACAGATTGAGCCCATTGATGAACAGGGGCACCTGATAATGGATTTTTCTGTTTATGATGCCGTAAAGGCAGGTTTTGAAAAAGTCATAATAATTATCAAAAAGGAAACAGAGGATGAATTCAGAAAGCGCATTGGCAACAGGCTGGAAAACGTTGTTGACGTTGAATATGTGTATCAAAGCCTGGAAGATATTCCTCCGGGATATGTCGTGCCTCAGGGAAGGGAAAAACCCTGGGGAACCGGTCATGCAGTGTTATCCTGCAGAAATAAAGTCAATGGCCCTTTTGCCGTAATCAATGCTGATGACTATTATGGAAGACAGGCATTCAGGCTGATTTATGATTATCTGTCCGGAGAAGCTGATGGCGGAAACCCTGAAAAATATCACTATGCAATGGTCGGCTACAATATTGAAAACACTTTGTCAGAAAACGGCTATGTGGCAAGGGGAGTTTGCCGGATTGACGACAAAAACAACCTGGTCGGTATCAAGGAAAGGACCCGTATTGAGCTGGTGAACGGTCTGCCTGCTTATTCTGAGGATGAAGGCAAGACCTGGAACGTAATACCTCCGGGGACAACTGTGTCCATGAACATGTGGGGATTTATAACAAGCCTTTTTGATGAGCTCGGCAAAAGATTTCATACTTTCCTGCAGACAAAAGTGAAGGAAAATCCGCTCAAGGCAGAATACTTTCTGCCTGACGTCGTAGGAGAACTTATCAAGGAAGGAAAGGCAGAAGTAAAGGTTCTGAAAACACCCGACAAATGGTACGGTATGACATACAAGGAAGACAAAGCAGTTGTAAAGCAGGCTATTGCCAGGTATAAGAAAGAGAATTTCTATCCTGAAAGATTATGGACTTGAAACAAAAACAAATAATGCGAAGGTGTGCAGAATTATGAACAGGGAACATGCATGCAGTAAAATCAGGGAAGCAATAAGCAATATGGACTTTGCCGGATTGCCCGCTGAATATTATCCATACGGCAGCGGTCATATTAACGATACCTTTGTTGTAATCTGCAAATTGGACAACAGGACGGAAAAAAGATACCTGCTGCAGAGAATGAACCATAGTATTTTCAAAGAACCTGAAAAACTTATGGAAAACATAGTCGGGATAACAACATTCTTAAGGGCAAAAATCATTGAACATGGCGGAAATCCTGAAAGGGAGACCCTGAATGTCATTCCCGCAAAGGATGGAAAACCTTTTTACCTGGACAGTATAGGAAGTTACTGGAGAAGTTACCAGTTTATAGACAATACCATATCATATGATCTTGTTGAAAAAGGCGAAGACTTTTATAATGCGGCTGTGGCTTTCGGGAGGTTCCAAAGGCTCCTTTCCGATTATCCAGCACATACCTTGCATGAAACCATAAAGAATTTCCATAACACTGAAATACGTTTCAGGAATTTATTGACCGCAATATCAGAAGACAAGTTCAACAGGGCCAGGGATGTCCGGAAGGAGATTGAGTTCGCATTAAGCCGTGAGAAAGAAGCAGGTATTCTTGTCGAAATGCAAAACAGGGGAGAGCTGCCTCTCAGAGTGACGCACAACGATACCAAACTGAACAATATCCTTTTTGACCTGGTCTCGAAGAAACCTATATGCGTGATTGACCTTGACACGGTCATGCCGGGACTTGCCATTTACGACTTCGGGGATTCCATTCGTTTCGGTGCAAGCACTGCTGCCGAAGACGAGAAGGACCTGTCCAGGGTCTCCATGAGTCTTGAATTGTTTGAATTGTTTACAAAAGGATTTATTGAGTCCTGCGGGGAAAGTCTCACCGAAAAGGAACTCAGGATGCTGCCAATGGCCGCCAAACTTATGACTTTTGAGTGCGGCATACGATTCCTCACTGATTATCTTGAAGGAGATACATACTTCAGAATTCACAGGCGGGAACACAATCTTGACAGATGCCGCACCCAGTTCAGGCTTGTGGAAGACATGGAAAAGAAGTTTGACATAATGGCGGATATTGTGGATAAATATGTGAAACTGCTTAATTAATAATCATGGGTTAAGGAGGGTATCCATGGCTATATTGATAACCGGCGGCGCCGGATATATAGGAAGTCATACCTGTGTGGAGCTTTTGAACTGCGGATATGAGATAGTTGTTGTCGACAATCTCAGCAATTCATCGGAAATTGCCATTGAGAGAGTCAGGGAAATAACCGGAAAATCTTTTCCTTTTTATAAAGCTGATATATCCGACAGAAAAGCTTTGGAGGATATTTTTGAAAAAGAGAGAATAGATTCGGTCGTGCATTTTGCTGCCATGAAAGCAGTAGGGGAATCGGTTTCAAAACCGCTGGAATACTATATGAACAATATTACGGGAACCCTGGTGCTGCTTGATGTAATGAGAAAGTACGGGGTAAAAGATATGGTATACAGTTCCTCCGCAACTGTGTACGGTATTCCAAAGACCGTTCCCATTAAGGAAGATTTTCCGCTTTCTGCGATCAATCCCTATGGCAGGACCAAGTTGATTACAGAACAAATCCTCCAGGATCTCTATGCTTCGGATAACGAGTGGAACATTGTCATACTCCGGTATTTCAATCCCGTAGGGGCCCACGAAAGCGGCAGAATAGGCGAAGATCCCAAAGGCATTCCCAATAACCTTGTGCCATACATTACACAGGTAGCGGTAGGGAAACTCGAATACCTTGGTGTATTCGGCAATGATTATGATACCCATGACGGTACTGGCGTCAGGGATTATATCCATGTTGTGGACCTTGCCCTGGGACATGTCAGGGCAATTGAAAAACTGAAGGAAAAGAAGGGTGTACTGATTTACAACCTGGGAACCGGAAAAGGCTACAGTGTTCTGGATATGGTGAAAAGTTTCGAGAAAGTTACAGGTAGAAAAATAAAATATGAATTCAAACCCAGAAGGCCAGGAGATGTGGCTATCTGTTATGCCGACCCGTCGAGGGCTGAAAAAGAGCTTGGCTGGAAAGCCGAAAGGGATCTTGTGAAAATGTGCGAGGATGCCTGGAGGTGGCAGAAAAACAATCCTGACGGCTATAAATAATTCCCCGGATATATTCACTTGTATACGGCGCTCTGTTAATATATCATTATATAAATGAATATTCTGTGATTCTCGGAGTATAGATATGCCGTATATTTGTGAAAAGGAACTTACTGAAATATATAAACATATTGAGAACAAACTTGCTTCCCGTGGTCTTAAGACTGAAATCGCCCTTATCCGGGACTACATGTTGAAAGTCAGGATAACTGAAAAAGATGAGATCCTGGGAAAACTCATCGTGGACTACAGTCCCAGAAAACAATCCCATGGATACCGGAAAGATTCTGATCTTTCAAATGAGCAATTTGAACGCATTCTTGAGATTCTGTCTGAAACTGATAACGATAAAGCCATCAATGGACATGGTGCCGGACAAGTTGCAGGCGTTACCGGTGCAGCCGAAATTCCGGATGACGTCTCATCAGTCAGGTACCATGCTTATGTTGATGGCTCTTTTATTGACGGGAATGTCGGTTATGGCGCGGTCATAGTAGACGACGGCAGGATTGTCGCGGAACTGAAAGGACGTGTGGATTCGCCCGATGCTTCAAGCTCAAGACAGGTAGGAGGGGAAATCCGGGCTGTCATTGAAGTCCTCAAATGGTGTGAAACTAATAATGTAGACGAGATCGCCATTTTTTATGATTTTCTCAACATTGAAATGTGGGCAACCGGCCAATACCGGGCAAATACAACCATGACACAGGCCTATAAAGACTTTGTCGACAAAAGTAAAGTTAAAATCAGATGGGTAAAGGTGGACAGTCATACAGGAATAGCCCTTAACGACAGGGCCGATGAGCTCGCAAAAAGCGGGGCAAGGCAAAATCAGGCCGAACATGGAGCTGCTGTTGAATTTTCAGAGAACGAATATTCCCAGTTTCAGCAATTAACCATGTTTGAAGAATCATGGTCACTTCCGGAACAGATGAAGCTGGCAGATTGTGTCCCGGGGGCTGAAAACAGGCATAATATAAACGGATGGCTTATATATAACGGAAGCCTTCTTACCCGGAAATTTACCGATCATGTGGAATGGTTTGTGAAGGCAGCAAAGAACAACGGGATTAATTTGGCTGCCTTTAAGAATGATGATTTCGTTCCGGCTGTTGCTGACAATAAACTTCGTATTTTCGGATGCGATGAGGGTCAAAGACCTGATTTTGTGATTTTCTGGGACAAAGATGTTAGGCTTGCGCTGCATCTTGAAAAAATGGGGTACAAACTATATAACAGCGCCAGGTCAATCATGATATGCGATGATAAAATACTGACACACCAGGTTTTGGCCGGCAATGGCATCCCCATGCCTCTGACCGTTTTCTCACCGTTGGTTTTCCCTGGATGCAAGGTTGATGAAGAGGCCTTTATAGACAGGATTGAAAAGGTCCTTTCTTATCCGGTTGTGGTAAAGGAAGCTTTCGGTTCCTTCGGAGCCCAGGTTTACCTTGTCAATAACCGGACGGAACTTGCTGTATTAAGAAAAAAACTCATTGACAAGCCCCATTTATATCAGCAATTCATTGAAACAAGCCGCGGACGTGATGTGAGACTGCAGGTGGTGGGGGACAAGGTTGTTGCCTCAATGCTGCGTGTCAATGAAAACAATTTCAGGGCAAATGTAACCAACGGCGGAAGGATGGTGCCTTTTGAACCGCCAAAATCCTTCATTGATCTGGCAGTTAAGGCAGTAAAACTTGTAGGCGCTGATTTTGCAGGAGTGGATCTGCTGTTCGGGGAAAATGATGAACCTGTATTGATTGAGATAAATTCCAACGCCCATATGAAAAACATCTTCACATGCACAGGTATTGATGTGGCTGACATTATTGTCAAACATATAATACAAAGAACTCTGGAAAGGGCATGAAAAAGTGTCGGAACTGAAAGGATGGCTCCTTTATACAAAGGAACATTATAAAATAAACAGCGCTTTTGCTCAGCGTTTTATTGACCTTGGCAATAACGGCAGGTCCTCTTTGAAGCTGATGTTCAAGGATGACATTTATTATGGTGTCATAAACAATGTCTTAACTGTAACAGACAGATACGGAAACAGCATAGACAAGCCTGACTTTGTCATCAACAGGACCATAGATCCGCTCTTTTCAAGGCATCTTGAGGCCATGAATGTAAAAGTCTTCAATTCTTCGGAAATTGCTGAGATTTGCAATGACAAAAGCCGCACCTGCCTTGAGATGGCCAGGTTGAATATCCCGATGGTAAACACCCTTTTTCTTGATAAAAAGAGTATTATCAGCCAGGAATTCCCTGTTGAATATCCTGCGGTAATAAAGACGGTTGGAGGAAGAGGGGGCAAGGAAGTATTTCTGGCCAGGGATTATAATGAGCTGCGCAAAATTGCCACGGCACTTCCGTCTGAAAGATTTGTGGTGCAGAAGCTTTCATCAGCCCCTGGCAGGGACGTCAGGGTTTTTGTAGTGGGAAAGGAAATTGCAGGTGCAGTACTGAGGATTTCCAAAAGCGGGTTCAAAGCGAATTTCTCATTGGGAGGAAACTGTGAGCCCTATAAATTGAGCAGGGAAGAAAAAGGTATTGTCAACAGGATAATTGACCGTTTCGATTTCGGGATGGTTGGCATAGACTTTATTTTTGACGATAAAGGCAGCTTCCTCTTCAACGAAATAGAAGATGTCGCCGGAAGCCGCACCCTTTCAATGACAAGCAGCATTGACATTGTGAAGCTTTACCTGGACCATATTTATAAATCCTTTGGCATTTTGACCTGAACCGACAGATATACAAATATTTCAGTTTTGTTAAACAAATTTAATCTTTTTTTTGCGAACTATACACAGGTGATATTTACAAGTATAATAAATTTGGAAACAAAGCTCATTTTCTTTTAAAGCCGATATATTACAAAAGAAAAAATTGGATGGGGTGCGCATATGTCGAGAAAATCAGCTCTGCTGTTGATAATTTTTCTTATCAGTGCTTTTCTTTTTTCAATGTCAGTCAATGCCCAGAGTTACCCAGAAACAGTTCGGATAGGAATATATTCCGGAAGTGACGCTGTTTCAAATGCATCATTTTCAGCAGCCGCAGGTCTCGAGATAGGCTATTACCAGGATGGAAAATTTGTTGTAATTGATACGGCAGAAGGCGGAAAACAGATTATAGTAAGGAAGGATACCTATTTCATCAAATCCACTGACGGCATTTTATATGAATATAACCCATCTGAAGGTATTCCCTATCTGGGAGAAACCTTTGGCCCCTACCATATCCAGATAGGCGAAAAGGTATCTGATTATGCATCTGCAAAAGGTATAGCCAATACCATAACAAACCAGGGGGTCATTGCGTATCCCGCATTCGAGGATGGCTGGGCGGTTTGGACCGGATTTTACGGTGATGCGATTAAAGCCGGTGAAGATCTTCAAAACCTGAAAAACAGGCTTGGGATTGACAATCTCAGTGTGATAGGACCGTCTGACGTGCGGTTTATTGTTTATGATTCCAGCTTCAAGCCGCTTTTTGTATTCGGCTCCTCAAAATTCAAACTCACTGTCCGCCCCAATACGGCCAACAATCCGAAAGTTTTGTCGGTCAACGGGAAAAGATACAGGGGCGAGATTGAATTAAGGCGTTTCAGCGACAGTGACATGACAGTAATCAATGTGCTTAATATAGAAGAATACTTATATGGCGTGGTCCCGAAAGAATTAGGACCTTCAGCTCCGCATGAGGCTCTCAAGGCCCAGGCCGTAACCGCCAGAACCTATGCTTACAGGCATATAGGGAGCTACTCAAAATGGGATTTCGATATGGTAAATACTGTGAATTCCCAGGTCTATGGCGGCTATGATGCGGAGGACCCCAGGACAAACAGGGCCGTCGATGAGACAAAAGGCAAAAAAGTCCTCTATAACGGAAAGCCTGCCGAATTGTTTTATTTCAGCTCCAGCGG
>Ga0134094_1002464_pt1 | contig 15607 bp, 11 predicted proteins | sample 5_1taG_FD_94458 | JGI IMG/M metagenome (GOLD analysis project Ga0134094, IMG submission 94458) | Switchgrass degrading microbial communities from high solid loading bioreactors in New Hampshire, USA - 5_19_20_110_A1 metaG | ecosystem: Engineered > Bioreactor > Semi-continuous > Anaerobic >... | reverse complement strand
CAGGACCACATCGGTAAAGGACCGCTCCGCGCCAGGCCCTTCCAGCAGGTCGGGGCCGTAACAAACGCTGTAGCCGTTCTCCTCGCGCAGCAGGTCGAGGGCAATTTGTTCGATTTCGGATTCTTTCATGGGTAATTGTCACTTCCCCAATAAGATTCGGAAAGCATTGAAGCAATCAAAAAACTTAACAAACATCGATTAGATTTTGTCTGACTTCTTCGTTACAACATGCCCAGGCTTCAAGAATAATCAAGGCGGCTTCCATCAATGGGCTGTCCCGATGACTGTCATATCTAAACTTGGCTCCATGAAACAAATTGTTCCGAATACCTCGAATTAATATCGATAACCATTCAGTATCGGAAATGTTGTCAGGTCTCTTTCTTCTCTCAAATTGCAAGTCCTGTTGTTTATAAACTTGTTTTCCGGGAGGATTATCTAGTATAAATTGAACAGCTTTATTGAGTTCCGAATCCGGTTGTGAACTTAACATGCGAACAAAGGTATCGTTAATTGTCTGCGAAAATTTAGTCCAATCAACCTCAACATCTTCTTTTCGAGGCGTCCTTCGAAAGCCAGCTTTTTTTAAGGCATACTCAAATAAGCTAAATGTTATAAAAAACTTAAACACAATCTCACGATCAAAACAGACAGTATTATATGCTTTACTGAGAATGTTTTCGTTCATAATTCTAAATCCCCATTCATTAGTCTGGGTAGCAGGGTATCACGAATTTGGGTGAGGGTTCTCGATTCCTCGTCTTTTGCTTTGATTGTTGACATTATTGCTCTGGATATTTCCCCGAATTCTTCAGAAAGATCCTTTGGCGGAACCCTAACCATGAAATGATTGAAGCAAGATACAGGTGTTCTTTGCCTGCCACTTGTTCCAACCATGTTTTGAATTGCATGATTCCTTAATTCTTCACTTCGAGCTAAAAAATAACCAAACTCTGGTGGTAAAGGCGGGTATGGTCGAAAAACGATAAATTCTGTTGACCCCCAGCCCACTTGCCCATCTTCCAAAAAATCAACAAACGCAGTTTTTCCATTTTCCAAGCATGGCGTTATTTTTGCCATTAATGTATCGCCATTGATGAACTTTGTACCTGAGCCATTAAATGGTCGTTCTGTCCATTCTATCGCTCGATGTCCAACTGTTGGAACATTGGACATACTTATATATAAGGTTCTCTGATTTTTTGAGACAGCGCGTTGAGGATTAATCTCGATAATCTCAGGCAGTGGAACTAATTTCCATGATTCTACCTCTCGATTATCCACGAACCACTCTTTGAAAATCGCCTGGGCGACGGCTTCAAGCGTGGCGTTAGTCTGGCGGTTAAGTTCGATCTTCTCGTCTAAGGACTTGAGAATATCTACTATACGCTTTTGAGAGGATAAAGATTCGGGGAAGGATATTTTTAGCTGTTTAATAACTTTAGTAGTTAAGCTCCCTCGAATACTAGCTGAATCTGATAATTGCCTAAGTTCTTCATATCTATTTGATAGATTATAGTAAATCCATAACGGATCAATGATCTCAGACTTTGGGCTTATTGCGATTATAGATTGATTAATATATGTATCAATGCAAAGGAAAGAAACTTGCCCTCTCGTTTTCCCTTGTCCTGCTGAGGCAATAACTATACTTCCTTTTTTCGCTAGTTTAGTAGTTGACTCCTCAATGGCCTTTCTTGTTATCTTTTTCTCAGTATCAAAAATAAATTCACTCCTGGTCTCCCCTGAAGATAACCAATTAAACTCTCCATCCCAATATGCCTTATTCGAAGTTGAAGGCGTTCCACCACTGAATACTTCTTCAGATACGTCTTCAATAGTTCGAATACACCATTCTCTAGAACTCATAGCCTATACCCCTTAAATTCTCGCGGATGCAGACTTCCAGCTCGCGCCCCCTGGCAAACTGACCGGCGAGCTGCGCCGTGAGGGCTGCCATCTTCTCCTCAAAGGGAACGCCGTCATCGACCTCTTCTTCCGTGCCCACGTAGCGGCCCGGCATCAGCACGTAGCCGTTGTCCCTGACCTCCTGGATGGTCGCGGCGCGGCAGAAGCCCGCCTGGTCCGCATAGCCGCCGTCTTTGCTGCGCCATGCGTGATAGGTCCCGGCGATGCGCTGGATGTCTTCATCCGTCAGTTCGCGGTTGCGGCGGTTAATCATCCGCCCCAGCTTGCGGGCGTCGATGAACAGGATTTCATTCGAGCGGTCGCGGTGCTTGTGGTTGCGGCGGTCGCGCGCCAGGAACCACAGGCAAGCCGGGATTTGCGTGTTGTAGAAAAGCTGCGAAGGCAGCGCCACCATGCAGTCCACCAGCCCGGCCTCGATCAGGTTCTTGCGGATTTCGCCCTCACCCCCCGTGTTGCTGTTCATGCTGCCGTTGGCAAGCACGATCCCTGCGGTGCCGGTGGGGCTGAGCTTGTGGATGAAATGCTGCAGCCAGGCATAATTGGCATTGCCGACCGGCGGCACGCGGTACTTCCAGCGTATGTCCTCGCGCAGCAGTTCGCCGCTCCAGTCGCTGACATTGAAGGGCGGGTTGGCAAGGATGAAATCGGCCTTCAGGTCGGGGTGGCGGTCGTCGAGGAGCGTGTCGCCCAGCTCGAGCCTCGCGTCGATGCCGCGGATGGCGAGGTTCATGCGCGCCAGCCGCAGCGTGGTCGGGTTTGACTCCTGCCCGAAGATGGATAAGTCTTTAATATTGCCCTGGTGGCTGCGCACAAACTTCTCACTCTGCACGAACATCCCGCCGCTGCCGCAGCAGCCGTCATACACGCGGCCCTTGTAAGGCTCGAGCATTTCCACCAGCAGCTTGACGATGCTCGCCGGGGTGTAGAACTGCCCGCCCTTCTTGCCCTCGGCGTCGGCGAACTGGCCCAGGAAGTATTCATAGACCCTGCCGAGCAAATCCTGGGACTTTTGCGCGTCCTGCATAAAGCCGATTGTGCCGATCAGGTCGATCAACTCGCCCAGGCGCTGCTTATTTAGCTCAGGGTCGGCGTAAATTTTCGGCAGCACGCCCTTCAGCGGCGGGTTGATCCGCTCAATTTCGTCCATGGCCTCGTCGATCAACTGGCCGATTTCGGGCTGCCTGGCGCGGTCCTGCAAATACTGCCAGCGCGCCTTTTCGGGGACAAAGAAAATATTGCTGGCCAGGTACTCATCCGGGTCCTCGGGGTCCGCCCCTTCGTACTCGCCCTTGCCCTCGCGGAGTTTTTGATACAGATCGTTAAACGCATCGGAAATATATTTCAGGAAGATCAGGCCCAGCACGACGTGCTTATATTCTGCCGCGTCCATATTGGAGCGCAGCTTGTCCGCTGCTGCCCAAAGCGTTCGCTCTAATTCATTATTTTCAGCCACGTTGGTCTCTCCAGAGATCAATGAATTAAATAAATATCACCCCCGCTGCAGAAGCAGCCTGGCGTCCCCCAGGCAGGTATTCAGGGTTAGTTCAAGGGGTCCTGTCCCTCCATTATAACGATTCTTGCGGGAAATTGCCTGCTGTTATGGGGGATAAAAAGCGCCGGGTGAGGTGCGCTGCCTCGCGGCGCGAATGTTCATACGAGGGGAAAATTTGCCTTGCCGGCTCGGTCCCTAAAAAAGTGTAAGGGCTGCCCGAAAAGTAATCGGACAGCCCCTTAAACGACCCATGTATGGGTCGGTAGACCAACGGGCACACAGCTCCCGGCCCTGGGCAAGAATTAGAAATAATCCTTAAGCCCTGCCGAGGATGCGCTCGACCTCCTGGAACTGCTCCTGGGTCAGCGGGCCAAACGCCATCGCGGCGCTGTTCTCCTCCGCCTGGGCCACGGTGCGGAAGCCGGGGATTGGCACCGTCTTTGGGCTGCGCGCCCACAGCCAGGCCAGCGCGCCCTGCGCCAGGGTGCGCCCGCCGCTGCGCAGGATTTCTCTAACCGCTTCGATTTTGCGCAGGTATTCCGGGCTGGGCAGGCCGTTGACGAAGTAATGCATCCATTCGGGGCTCTTTTCGCCGCGAACGTCATCGATCGACGGGCGGGCTGAGCCAAAATACTTGCCCGTCAGCAGCCCCATCGCCAGCGGGCCGCGGTTGATCAGCCCCAGGTCGTTTTCCTCGCACACGGAGACCATACCGGGGTTATCGTCGAGCACGTTCATCTCGGCCTGGATGGCGGTGCAGTGCTCGCCTTTGGCAAAGAAGGCGGCGCGGTCGGGGAAATCGGTGCTCCACCCGTACGCGCGGATTTTCCCTTCCTTCACCAGCGCTTCGAGCGTGTCGCGCACCGGCTGGGCCTGCTCGACCGGGTATTCGTTCTCGTGGAACTGGTACAGGTCGATGTAGTCGGTCTGCAGGCGGCGGAGCGAATCCTCGCACGCCTCGCGGATGCCCTCCGGCGACGCGTCCGAGCCGGTCACCTGGCGGGTCTCCTCGTCAAAGATGGAGTTAAACTTGGTGGCAATGATCACTTCGCTCCGCCGCCCGGCGAGCGCGCGCCCCAGCACTCTTTCGCTGTGGCCCGCTCCGTACACGTTGGCGGTGTCGAAGAAGCTGACCCCGCAGGCCAGCGCGGCGTGGATGGCGCGGATCGATTCCTCGTCGTCGACCTCGCCCCAGCCGAACGGCTTGTCGCCGCCCCAAAACGGCCCGCCAATTGCCCAGCAGCCCATTCCCATCGCGCTCACCTCTATGCCAGAGCGACCCAACGTACGTTTAAATCCCTGCTCCATATTTGCACCTCCTAATAATTTACCTGGATTGTCCTGGCACCATTGTAGGAGAAAACCGGGCCTGAAAAAAGCACCACTTTCAGGCAAAAAGAAGCAGTCCAATTGTCCAACTTTGCCGTTTGGGTTGGTCAATTGGGGGTTTTTTCCGCGTTTCTCGCGCGAGCCGCCGCGGTTTCCTGCCATCTGTCTCGCTCTTGGCGAGCGGCTCACCACAGGTGAGCGGCTCACCACAGGTGAGCTTAGCGACTTTGCGAGATCATCAACCGCCTGAGATGAAGCGGCTGGCTGCTCTCCGGGCGATTTTCGAGATAACGAATTATCAGAACATTTGCCGCCGAAGTTCATTCATTCCCGCGAAGCAGTTCGTTGACGGCCCTCCCCCTCGCCTTCCCATAGTACAATTAACCAAACCCTTACGCTTCTTGCTGGCTCACATGAACCTGAAAATTGCATTCCTCATCACATTACTCCTCCTTCAACTGCCCTCTGGCGCGCAGGCAGCCGGTCTAGTCGTGCTGGCGCAGCCGTCGGATCCCTATTACCCCCTGGCAGAAGAAATCGCCCAGGCAGAAGCCGCGCCGCTGGTCCACAGTTGGGACGAGGCCCTGGCCGCCAACCCGGTGACGATCCTGTGGGTGACCGATCCCGGACAGCTCTCGGACGAAGCGGCAGCCGCCGCAGGGATGGCGTTAAAAAAGCACCCGGCGCTGCCGCGGGTCGGCATCATCACCGGCACGACTCAAGAATCTGCACGCCAGTTGTGGCTGCGCGGGCAGGAGCTCCGCGCGAAGACCTGGGACGGCGCGCCTGCCCGGTTTTTCGCGGCAAATGGAGAACACCCAACCGCCGGGAGTGTGCAAGCCCAGTTGATCGAGTTTCAAGACGGCGGTCCGCGCGTGGTTCCCTTGGACCACTCGACAATGAGCGATGCGCTTAGCCGGGCTGATTACCTGACCTTCACAGGGCACGGCGGAGACAGCTATCTCAGGCTGGACCCCGAGACGACATACGGCCCCAACAGCCTGCCCGAACTGCCCCCGGTGATTGTCAGCACCGGTTCCTGCCAGACGCTGCGCATCTGGGAACCGGGTTCGATCGCGCTGGCATTTGTGCGCAAAGGCGCGGCGGCGTTTGCCGGGTCCTTCTACAGCCCAATGGCAGGCTACCTGATCGGGCAGTTCGACGAGCTGCCGTTCCGCTACACCTGGCCAGACTTCCCCATTGGGCAGGTGATGGCGCTGCAAACGCGCGGCACCATGCAGGGCTATGCGAACTTCCCGTTCTTCTTCCTGATCGGCGACCCGCGCATCGCGCTGCAAGACTCGCCGCCGTACCGCGTCGCGTTGGATGAGGTCTCCGGCAGCACGCGGACCCTGGTTCTCGAGGACGTTCCGCAGGGGATCATCCCGTTGCACGTGCCCGGCGGCGGGCGCTACCGCTATGTATCCGTTGAAGGGCTGGCAGCAACGGCTGACGGCGACCCCTTCTTCAGCAGCCGCATCCAGGCAGCCAGCCTGGGCGGGGACAAGTACATCCTGGTCAATCACCCCGGCGGCAATTTAACGCTGCGCCTGCGAGAAACCGCGCCGTGGTACTGGATGCCGCTTCACGCGCTGGCCTCCGCTTTCGACCACGTGACGCTGTTCATCCCGCAAAACGGCGGAGACATCCTCATGGCAGCAGCGGGGATCGTGTTTCTTGTCGCGGCGCTGCTCCGCGAGCTTTTCGCGCGGCGCAAGGGGAGCGGCTTATCGCGCCGGGCAGCGTTGACCGCGCTGGCCGCCGCGTTGATCGTGACGCTGCTGCTGGGCCTGTACCAGGCTGCGCGCCTGCCCCACGCGGCGATCACCACCAAGCCGATGGCCTTCAGCCCGGTATGGCTGGCGGCGGTTTTCCTGCTCACCCTGAGCGGAAGCGGACTGTTCCTGCTGGCGCGGTCGCTTTGGGGAAAGATTTTTGGCCTGCTCGTGGCCGTCTTCCCGGCGCTTCTCCCGGCGGTGTTTATCTTTGCCGTCATGCAGGTCTATAACCTGGCTCTCCGCAGCATCACCGGGGCGGGCGTCTACAACCTGCACATGAGCACCCTGCCGGCGATCGCCGCTGCAGCCTGGGCGCTTGCGCTGCTGGCAGGGCTCTGGCTGGCAAAAAGATGGGTCAGAGACGTTTGAAACGCATCAGGCAGCAAAAAACCGCGGTCTTTTTGACCGCGGTTCTCTTTAGTAGCGGGGGTTGGATTCGAACCAACGACCTTCAGGTTATGAGCCTGACGAGCTGCCTCTGCTCTACCCCGCATCGACAGGGTGTATTATATCACCCATTTGGTATTTGTCAACGGTAAGGATCAAATTAATTTGCACAAAGCCGCCAACCTCACCCGGCTTACTCCTCAGGTTGGGAGGATGAGGGTCGACCTTAAAACCCCACCGCCACCGGGCTGGGCAGGCGGGCCGGCTCGCCGACCTGTTCCAGTTTCCCCGAATCCGGGTCGATGCGAAAGACAACCAGGCTGCCGCTGAACTGGTTCGCCGCCAGCAAAAACCGCCCATCGGGGCTGATGGCAAAGTTCCGCGGGCAGCGCCCTTGCGTATGCGTGTGTGCCAGGAATGCCAGCCGCCCGCTCTCCGGGTCAACCCGGTAAGCCGCCAGGCTGTCATGACCGCGGTTCGAGACGTACAGAAACCGCCCATCCGGCGTCAGGTGAATATCCGCGACGGTGTTCTCATCCGAAAACCCCTCCGGCAGCGTCGGGAGCGTCTGCAGCGGCGCGAGCGTACCGGCTGCCCCGTCCCATGCGGCAGCGGTCACCGTGTTGCCAAGCTCGTTGGCAATATACACCCAGCGCCTGTTGGGGTGAAATTCGAAATGGCGCGGGCCGCTGCCGGGCTCCACCTCCATCCCCGGCGGATCGTTCGGTGTTAGCTTCCCGGTTTCCATATCCAGCCGGTAGACCCAAACCCGGTCCATGCCCAGGTCGCACGCCAGCACGAACGGGCTGCCCGGCACAAGGCGGATCGAATGCGCGTGGGCTTTTTCCTGCCGTTCGAGGTCCGGACCTGAGCCTTCGTGCTGCACAAATTCAGCAGCCGGGCCAAGCTCACCGTCCGGCCCGATGGGGAAGACTGCCAGGCTGCCGCCGGTATAATTGGCCGCCATCAGCCAGCGCCCGCCCGGGTCGACGCTCACATAGCACGGGTCCGCGCCGCCCGTCTCCTGCCGGTTGATAAAACGCAAATCGCCCGTGTCAGGCGCGACCGCATAAGCCGACACACCCCCATTCTCCTGCTCGCTGACCGCGTACAAAAAGCGCCCGCCGGGGTGCAGCGCCAGAAAGGACGGGTTTGGATCGCTCGCATAGCTGCCCAATTTCTCCAGCCGCCCGCTTTCCAGGTCGAGCGAAAAGCGGAAAATCCCCTCAGCGCGGTGACCCGGCGCATCTCCATCGGGGTTCTGCGAATCGTGCGTGTAAGTTCCAACATAAAATGTATTTTTCATCATGGCCTCGCGGGACTCCCATCTGGCAGGCGGGTTTGCGTCCAAACGTCCACCTCGTCGACGCAGGCATATTTCGCCGCCAGCTTCTCGTTGAAATCAATACCCAGACCGGGTTTATCGTTTGGATAAAGGTACCCGCCGCGCACTTCGGGCAGGCCGGGGAACATCTCATACACCAGCGGGTCAAACCGGCACCATTCCTGAATGCCAAAATTCGGCGCCCACACGTCCAGGTGCAGGTTCGCCGCATGGCCCACCGGCGACGTATCGCCCGGTCCGTGCCACGCCGTGCGGATCCCGTAAATTTGCGCGTGAATCGCCGCATTGCGCGCCGGGGTGATCCCGCCCATCTGGCTGACGTGCATGCGGATGAAATCGACCAGCCGTTCTTCGATCAACAGCCGCCATTCATGCGGATTATTGAACAGCTCGCCCATGGCGATGGGGGTCGCGCACTGCTGCCGGATCATGCGGAACCATTCGATGTCCTCCGGGGCGAGCGAGTCTTCCAGGAAGAACAGGTTGAAGCGCTCGACGTCCTTGGCAAACTTGACCGTGTCGATGGGCGAGAGCCGCTCGTGCACGTCGTGAAGCAGCTCCATCTCATCGCCCACGTTCGAGCGCACATACTCGATCATCTTCAGCATATTGCGGGTATAGGCGCGCGGGTCGAAATAGCTGCCGGATTCGGGGCAGCCCTCAGGCCGGTGCATCTGCGCCGCCTGCCCGCCGTACCCGCCCATCTGCACGCGGATATAGCGGTAGCCCTGCTCCTGAAACTTGCGCACGTTGTCCAGCACTTCCTGCGGGTCGCACCCGTCGGCGTGAGTGTAGACGGCCGCCGCCTCGCGGCACTTCCCACCCAGCAGATCGTAGACCGGCATGTTTGCCATCTTCCCTTTGATGTCCCACAGCGCCTGATCGATCCCCGAAATGGCATTGTTCAGCACCGGGCCGTTGCGCCAGTAGCCCTGCACCATGGCCATCTGCCACAGCTCTTCGATGCGCGAAACATCCTTGCCGATCACAAACGGCTTCAAATGCTGTTCGATGGCAGTATGCACCGCGCGAAAGCGCTGCGTGAACGTCGCGCAGCCCAGCCCGTACAGGCCCGGCTCAGATGTATCGACCTTGACAATAATAAACCGGGTTCCCGGCCCGGCAGTCTGGATCAAAAACGTCTTCACATCGCGTATGGTCACAGGGTTTGGCATGCAAGCCTCCAATGATAATGGATGATTCATTCTCCAACCATTTTACGGCGAAAGCGCGGATCAGGGTAGTTGAATAGCTGCTGCAGTCCCTTGGCGACCGGCTCGCCCCTGGTGAGCTTGGCGCCTTTTCGAGATGATCAACCGCCGCAACGCAGTTGCGCATCCGTCTGTCAGATGTACAATTATCATAGATTTAGGGGGAATAGGAGGCACATCGATGTCCATTGTTCAGGAACTGGCAGCGTTCGTCAATCGAGCGCGCTATGAGGATCTATCCGCCGCGGCGCGAGAGGCGGTCAGGCTGCACATGCTCGACGCGCTGGGCTGCGCCATCGGCGCGCAAAAAGGCCCGCCCGTCCTCGCGATCCGCGATCAGGTGGAGGAATTTGGCGGCAGCCCGCTCTGCTCGCTGATCGGCGGCGGGAAAACAGCCCCAGACCGCGCGGCTTTCTACAACAGCGCGTTGATCCGCTATCTCGATTTCAACGACTCATACCTGGCAAAGGGTGAAACCTGCCACCCCTCCGACTGCCTTGGCGGGGTGCTCGCCGCGGCAGAATACGCCAATGCGAGCGGCAGGCAGCTCATGACGGCTTTCGCGGTGGCCTATCAGGTCTGGTGCCGCCTTTCGGATGAAGCCCCTGTGCGCCATAAAGGCTTTGACCACACCGTGCAGGGGGCTTACGGGGTCGCAGCCGGGATCGCCAAGGCGCTCGGGCTCGATCAGGAGAAGATCGCAAACGCCGTCGCCATCAGCGGAACGGCAAACAACGCGCTGCGCGTCACGCGCACGGGGGCGCTCTCAAACTGGAAGGGGCTGGCCGCCCCGCAGATGGTGCTTGGCGCAGCGCAGGCTGCCTTTCTCGCCATGCGCGGCATCACCGGTCCCCAGGATGTGTTCGAGGGCAACAAAGGCTTTTTTGACAGCATCGCCGGCCCGTTCCAGATCGACTGGTCAGCAGAAGACCTGGAGCGCATCACCCGCTGCAGCATCAAAAAATACAACGCCGAGATGCATTCCCAATCGGCCATCGAGGGACTGCTCGAAATGCAGGCCATGCACGGGTTTGGCGCAGGGCAGGTCGACTCGCTGCAGGTTGATATTTTCGATGTGGCGTATCACATCATTGGCGGCGGCGAAGAGGGCGGAAAGCACCTTGTGCGCAACAAAGAAGAGGCCGACCACAGCCTGCCGTACATCTTAGCCGTGGCGCTGCTCGATGGAGCGATCGGCCCGGCGCAGTACGAGCAGCGGCGCATCATGATGAGCGACGTGCAGGGCTTAATGCAGCGCGTGCGGGTCACCCACGAGCCGGCTTTCAGCCGCCGCTTCCCGCTCGAAATGCCCTGCCGCCTGACCGTCACGCTCAAAGACGGGCAGGTATTCACCCTCGAAAAGAGCGATTACCAGGGCTTTTTCACCCGCCCAATGACCTGGCAGCAGGTGCAGGATAAATTCAACCAGCTCTCCGAGCCGTACGCCGGCCGTCCCGCGCGCCAGGCGATCATCGAAGCTGTCGAAGACCTGGAAAACCGGACGGCAGCGGACCTCGCAAGGGCGCTGGCAGCAATTGGAGGATCGAATGTCTGAAACCAACGAGAATCAGCGGGCTTTTTCTTTTATCAGGCTCAACGACCGCGGGAGCAAGCCCCGCACGCGCGGCGTGACAGAAATCCGCGGGCCGTATTACACGGTCATGGGCAAGCGCTACCTGCAAGACGTGCTCGAGACGGCAGGCAACTATGTCGATTCGCTCAAGTTTGCCGGGGGTTCGTTTTCGATCATGCCGCGCAAGGCCGTGCGCGAGCTGATCGAGCTGGCGCACCAGTACGATGTCAACGTCTCGACCGGCGGGTTTATGGAGCGCGTGCTGACTCAGGGGCCAGACGCGGTGGAAGCCTACATTAAAGAATGCCGCGAGCTGGGTTTTGACATCATCGAAATCTCAACCGGCTTTATCACTATCCCCTTTGACGACTGGCTGCGGCTGGTCGAAAAAGTGCAGAAGGCGGGCCTGAAGGCCAAACCCGAGGTCGGCATCCAGTTTGGGGCCGGCGGGACGAGCGCCGTCAGCACGCTTGAAGCGCAGGGCACGGTCGACCCGTCTCAGGCGATCGAGAACGCAAAGCGCTTCCTCGATGCCGGCGCGTATATGATCATGATCGAATCAGAGGGGATCACCGAGCAGGTCGCGGAGTGGCGCACCGATGTCCCGCCGAAAATCGCAGCGGGCCTGGGCCTCGAAAAAGTCATGTTCGAAGCCGCAGACCCGCCGGTATTCCAATGGTATATCAAAAACTACGGGCCGGAAGTCAACCTGTTTGTCGATCACAGCCAGATCATCGAGCTCGAATGCCTGCGCGCCGGCCTGTGGGGGACCAACGACCTGTGGGGCCGCGTCTGGACGTATAAGGGGTAGGCCGGGGCTGTTTAACAGCCCTGGGCTATTCGAACCGGCCGGTCAGCGTTGGCCAGTCCAGCGGGCCTAGGTTGAGATTGACCTTCGTCTCAATCTGAACCCCATCCTCCGAGAACCGGCTCTTGATTGTCAGGTAATGGGGCGTCTCGTAGAACCGCGCGGTGATCTGGAACACGTCCGGCGCAGTCCACACGCCGCTGGCAGCGACCTTTGCAGGCTTCCTCGCAACCCTTGCAGACCACCCGTCCAGCAGGCTGCTCACGCCAAACGCCCATTCGCCCTGCCCGCATTCGATCGTCTCACTCTTGCGCCCCTTCTGCAGCGTGAACTGCGCGCCCTGCGGCGTGAAATCGAACCGGCCCGAGACCAATCCCGCCTCGTTCGGCTCGAACACGATCTTGCGCCCCGTGACTTTCGCCGCCATCGGTGAATCCGCTTCGCCCGCTGGCGCGCCTGCCGGCGGATCAATGCGCAGACCTGCCAGCCGCTTAGCCAGCTCCTCGGCCGCCTGCGGGTTGGGCGCGAGCGCTTCCGGGGTCATGGCGGGCAGCAGGCAGTCCCAGACGTGATTGAGGACAACCTGCATATCCTCGACCGCCGAGGTGATCGCCAGAACCGCATCCTGGTCGGGCATGACGATGCAGTACTGCCCAAATGCGCCGTCGCCGCGGAAGATGTTGTGGCGGCAGCGCCAGAACTGGTAGCCGTAGCCCTGCGCCCAGTCGCTGTTGGGGTCGTCGCCGTTGGAAATTTGCTTTGAAGACGCCTGCTCGACCCATTCTTCAGCCACCAGCCGCTTGCCGTTCCACAGGCCCTTATTCAAATACAACTGCCCAAAGCGGGCAATATCTTCAGTCTTGACCGAGAGGCCAAAACCGCCGGTGTTGATCCCCATCGGGCAAGATTCCCAGGCTGCGCCTTTGATTCCCAGCGGTTCGAAGAGCCGCGGGCGCAGATAGCGGATCAGCTTTTCGCCGGTCACCTTTTGCAGGATGGCCGAAAGCATGTACGTGGCAGCCGTGTTGTAGCAGAAGTGCGTGCCCGGCTCGTGCTCAACCGGCTGCGCCAGAAATGCCTTGACCCAGTTCCGGTTGGCGAACACTTGCATCGAGGGGTCCTGGTCATGCCCTGCCGACATCGACAGCAAATGCCGGACGCGCATTGCCTTCAGATTGGGCGATGGGTCCGCCGGGGCCTCGTCTGGGAAGAAAGACAGCACAAAGTCGTCGACCGACAGGCGCCCTTCAGCGACGGCGATGCCAACGGCGGTGGAGGTGAAGCTCTTGCTGAGCGAGTAGAGCATGTGGGGAATATCCGGCCCGAACGGCGCCCACCAACCTTCGGCGATGACGGCGCCGTGGCGCAAAAGCATCAGGCTGTGCATTTCTAAATTACTGTGCTCCAGCGCATCGAGAAACGCACTTACAGCCTGTGACGGAACGCCCTGGGCTTCGGGTGCGCTGCGAGCTAACTTGTTGCGGGCTGTCATGACAAACCTCCTGATCAAAAGAAAATGGGGAAACCGCCTTCCCCCACATAGGTAGGGCAAGTACCGGCGACATGATGGTTGTTCTTATTGATGCAAGATGCGGGCTCACGACCGCATCCGATTGGGAACAGGTCACACCATTAATTCTAAATCAGAATCTGCTAACAGGAGTATAATCCTCGTCCGTACAACGAGATAGCGAGTTTCTGGGCCCCGGCCGTTCCGAAAGACTCGAAACTCATGCTCAGGAGGGTACAGATGAGCGAAAAAACAGAGCCGCAGCTAACGACGATCCAACCGCCGTCAACCATATCACCGGCGCGAAACTGGCGAAGCTGGTTTATCGGCAGGCCGTTGTCCTCAGCCGACGCAGCCGATGAGGCCGTGGGGAAACTGGTCGGGCTGGCAATTTTTGCGTCTGACGCCCTCTCATCCACCGCTTACGCTACACAAGAAATTCTGGTCGTCCTGGCAGCAGCCGGTACGCTCGCCTTTGGATACGCCTTCCCCATCGCCGTCGCGATTGTGCTGCTGATCGCCATCGTGGTGATCTCCTACGAGCAGACCATCCACGCCTACCCCAGCGGGGGCGGCGCGTATATCGTCGCGCTTGAAAACCTCGGCCCGATCCCGGCGCAAATCGCCGGAGCCGCCCTGCTGACCGGCTACATCCTGACCGTGGCAGTCTCCATCTCAGCAGGGGTCGCACAGGTCGTCTCCGCGCTCCCGGCGCTGTTTGACTACCGCGTGCAAATCGCCCTGGCGCTGGTCGTTTTCATCACCATCATCAACCTGCGCGGCGTGCGCGAATCAGGCATTGCATTCGCCCTTCCGGCTTACCTTTTCCTCGCCTCGCTCCTCTTGACCATCGGGATCGGGCTGTTCCGCGCGATAACCGGCAGCCTGGGGACGGTTGCCAGCCCGCCGGAGATGGTCGAACCTGCCGCGGTTCTCCCCTTTGTCACGCCGTTCTTGCTGCTGCGTGCCTTTTCCAGCGGAACATCCGCCCTGACCGGGATCGAGGCCATCGCCAACGGCGTGACGGCCTTCAAAGAGCCCAGCAGCCGCAACGCCCGCATTGTCCTGATGTGGATGGGCGCGATCCTTGCCGCGCTCTTCCTGGGCATCACCTTCCTGGCTCGCGCGGTGGGCGCAGTTCCCTCAGAGGAAGAGACGGTCGTTTCGCAGATCGCGCGGACGGTCGCCGGCGGAGAAGGGCTGCTCTACCTTGCCGTGGTGACCATGACCTCCATCATCCTCATCCTGGCAGCCAACACCGCGTTTGCCGGTTTCCCGCGCCTGGCTGCCATCCTGGCGCGAGATGGATACCTGCCGCGCCAGCTGGCATATCGCGGCAGCCGGCTGGTCTATTCAAAAGGCATCGTCGCCCTGGGGTTTCTCGCCGGGCTGCTGATTTTCCTGTTTAATGCGAGCGTCTCGCGGCTGATCCCGCTGTACGCCGTCGGCGTCTTCCTCTCCTTCACGCTGTCGCAGTTGGGCATGGCCCGCCGCTGGTGGCAGGCCGGTCACTTGAGGAAGGACGAAGAGATCATCACAAAGCACAGCTCGGTGCTGGCCTACGAGCCCAACTATGCCGTCAAAATGGCGGTCAACGCCGCCGGGGCATTCTGCACCGGCGTGGTCACCCTGGTCTTTGGAATCACGAACTTCCTGAGCGGCGCGTGGATCGTCCTGTCGCTGATCCCCGTTCAGGTGTTCATATTTTCGGCCATTCACGACCATTATCAAAGCCTGGCGAACCAGCTCACGCTGGAGAAATACCATTCGCCGCCAAAATTGACGCGCTACAGGGTTATTTTGCCCATCGGCGGCGTTCACCAGGGAACGCTGCGGGCGCTGCACTTTGCCCATTCGCTGACCAACGATGTGACCGCCGTTTACATCTCGATGGACGAGGAAGAATCCGAGCGGATCAAGGCCAAATGGCGCATGTACGGCGAAGGCGTCCGTCTGGTCGTGCTCGATTCGCCCTTCCGGCTGCTGCTCGAACCGCTGCTGGAGTACATTGAGGCCATTTATAAGGCGCGCCAGCACAACGAGGTGATCATGGTGGTCGTGCCTCAGTTCGTCTCATACCGCTGGTGGACAGGCCCGCTGCACAACCAGACCGCCTTTATGCTGCGCCACGCCCTGCTGCTGCGCCCCGGCATCGTAATTATTGAAGTGCCTTATCAGGTGCGCTGACGCCGGAAACAGGCCGGAACGCCAGCACAGGGATCATCCGGCCAAACTCCTGCGCGCT
>Ga0134094_1002449_pt1 | contig 15685 bp, 11 predicted proteins | sample 5_1taG_FD_94458 | JGI IMG/M metagenome (GOLD analysis project Ga0134094, IMG submission 94458) | Switchgrass degrading microbial communities from high solid loading bioreactors in New Hampshire, USA - 5_19_20_110_A1 metaG | ecosystem: Engineered > Bioreactor > Semi-continuous > Anaerobic >... | reverse complement strand
GCAGGCCAGCGACACCCAAAGCATTGAAGAGAAACCGGGAATCAAGCTGACCAAGTCGGGCGGAGTGGATCCCTCGGTGAAAAATCCGTTTAATATCGCCAATCCTGGTGATCCCATCAGGTACGGAATTACCGTAGAGAACACCGGCAACGTCACGCTAAAGGGCCTCAGACTGACCGATCCAGGCGCGGTGTTCACTGTCCCCTACCCCCCAGGCGTGGAGGTACCGCCGAAAGATGAGGATGGACAGCCAACGAACGGACATTTGGCGAAGATTGACAGCCTGGCGCCCGGCGCAAAAATCACCCTTAATGGCTACCATACCACGCTGGTGGATGATTTCAGAAGGAAATCCTACACGAATACCGCCACGGTAACAGGCACGCCGCCCAGCGGGCAACCGGTCTCCGCTCAGAGCAGCCACACCGAGCAACTGGCCCCTGACCCGAATATAGAGCTGAGGATAACAACCGCCACGCAGGACCTTGCGAAGGCCGGTCCGGCCGACCGTGTTGACGCGGGCGATTCCATCACCTACACCCTCACAGTTAAAAATATCGGCAACGTCCCGCTGACGAATGTCAATCTGACGAGTCCTGTGCCGGGGGTGGTCATCAGCGGCGGGCCCATCGCGAGTCTGGAGGAGGATCTTTCAACCACCTTTACCGCCAGCTACACCCTCACACAGAATGATATCGATACCGGTGAATTTACCGGCACTTTCGAAGTCGCAGGAGAATGGACATCGTCGAGTGGGGATATGATGGTCGCCACCGCGCAGGCCAGCGACACCCAGACACTGGTGGCTGATCCGAAAATTGCGCTGAGCACGGTCGGCACGCTGAACACCGGCTCGAATAACCGTGTCGATGCAGGCGATACCATTAGCTATGCATTCACCATCACCAATACCGGCAACGTCACGCTGACGGATATCACCCTGACCGATCTCGTGCCGGGGGTGGCGGTCAGCGGCGGGCCCATTGCCAGCCTGGCGCCCGGTGACAGCGACAGCACGACCTTTACCGCCAGCTATACCCTCACCCAGGCGGATGTGGATGCGGGCAGCTTTACCAACCGCGTACAGGTGACCGGCACACCGCCCAATAATGCGCCCAATGTCACCGATGAGGATGAAGTCACCACGCCGCTGGCGCCTGTGCCGGTGGTCGGTGCGGCCAAGCAAGTGGTTGGCAGCCCGGTTGAGGTATCGACCGGCGTGTGGGATGTGACCTTTGAAATCCGGGTCAGGAACTACAGCAACGTCACATTGAGCCAGCTGCAGGTGAGCGAAGACCTGAGCGCGGCCTTCCCCATCCGCAAGCCCGACGATGCTTTTGCCGGTAATACCCCCCTGCCGGCGGTCGCCAGCTTTAGCGTCCAGTCGGTGACCAGCACCGATTTCACGCCGAACGCCAGTTTCAACGGCACCAGTGATCAGAATCTGCTGGCAGGGACAGATGCGCTCGCTCCGGGCGCGGAAGGCACGGTGCAGCTCGTGGTGCGCGTCACACCTATCACCGGCGGCCCGTTTGAAAACAGCATGACCGTCCGCGCCGCCACGCCCGGCCAGAAGACCGTCGAAGACCGCTCGCAGAACGGCAGCAGCCCCGACCCGGACAATGACGGAGACCCGACGAACAACAACGCGCCGACCCCGGTCAATTTTGGCACCCTGTTCCAGCCGCCTGTGGGCGAGAAGCGCGTCAATACCCCGGATGAGGACCTGCTGCAGTGGACGTTGGAGTGGATGAACAACGCCAATATCCAGCCGCTGCCGGTCATCGTGTACGACCCCATCCCGCAGGGCACTACCTATTACGCCCGCGGTTTAGCCAGCAGCTACCCGCTGCCCGCCGGTCAGCTTCCTTCGGGTTCAACCACCACCGGCGTGTCCTGTACGGCAGCCTCACCTGCCACGAAGACAACTGCCTGCTATTATGAAGGTCCCACCGCCGAATTCCCGCGCGGCCGGGTGATCTGGGAGGGGATTTTAGCCCCGGATCATCTGGTTGAAACCCTGGAGGCAGCAGCGAATAAGATCACCATCCGCTTCGCCACCCGCGCAGACAAAGACGCCGGGCAGATTCACAACACGGCCGTAGCCGGTGCAGACCTGAACGTCGACGGGAGCATCCGTGGGCAGGATGAGCTGCAAGCCGCCGCGGCAGCCGCTGACTGGGTGCGCCCCACAAAGCTGCCCAGGACCGGGTTCGCGCCCAACATGGCCAGCCATCTACCGCCGCAGCCCGCCGAAAAGGCCTACCAGCAGGTGGGCGAAATGCGGCTGGAAATCCCCGCGCTGGGCGTGAATGTGCCGGTGGTCGGCGTGCCGCTCACCGACGGGCAGTGGGATGTCACCTGGCTGGGGCAGAATGCGGGTTATCTGGCAGGCACCAGCTTCCCCACATGGCAGGGCAATGCCGTAATCACCGCGCACGTGTATGATGCCAATGGGCTGCCGGGTCCCTTTGTCAACCTCAAGCAGTTGAAGTGGGGTGATAAGATCCTGCTGCACGCCTTTGGCAGTGTCTACGAGTACGAGGTGCGCACCGCCCGCCGGGTGCAGCCGGACGACCTCTCCATCATGGAGACGCAAAAGGGCACCTGGGTTACGCTGGTTACCTGCGAAAGCTACGATGAGGCCAGCGACTCCTACCGCTATCGCTTCGCCGTGCAAGCCGTGCTGATGCAGGTGCGCCAGGCAGGCCAGTAGATAAATGATGTTCCCCTCCGCGCCCGGTTGGTTAATCTCCGCCGGGCGCGGAGTTTTTAACACAGCGATCATCCCGCCAACCTCTGCTCACGCTGCAATGGTTGGGGAAGAAACTGCACGCCTATATGATGCAGCTCAACGCAGCAGCCAAAAAGCGAAAATGAGCTTAACACGCTAACTTTTCAGGCATTTCATTTGCACGAAAAGCAAATGCATACCATACATGCCTGTCCCAACAGGATGTCTCCAGCCTCAAAGAAGTAGATTTGCGAGAAAAAGTAACATCATGCGCCGGGCAGTGGGAAGATCCCTCATATTTTATCAACCGGCTAAGAGGCGCTTCTTATCCATTTCTTTCCGGTACCAATCTTCCCGGCGGAGCGGAAGGTTGCTCGAGCCGTCTTGATTGGGTTTGGACAGCAGCGTCTGGTAGAGGTTGAGCCGTCCCACCTTGAACATGTAGGCGCAGCCCGACATATATAAGCGCCAGATGCGGTAAGTCACTTCATCCACATAGTTCAAGGCGCGCTTGTAGTTCGCCTCCAGGCGCTTGACCCAATTGCGCAGGGTATAGGTGTAATGCTCGCGCAGAGACTCGACATCGCGGACTTCCCAACCGGTCTCTTCGGCGGCTTTCAGCGTGACGTGAATCGGCACCAGCTCGCCATCTGGGAATACATAAGCATCCATAAAACTCTGGCCAAGGTCAGAAGGGCGCCTGGATTTTGAAGCATTCCGCAGGCTTTCGAACTTCAAAGGGTCGATCGCGCTGCGGGAAATGCCGTGATTCAAGAACACCCCGCCCGGGCGAAGCAGGCGGTGCGCCCGGGCAAAATATTCGGGCAGCATCTTTTCGCCAACGTGCTCAAACATGCCGATAGAGGCAAGTACATCAAATGGGCCGCTGTCATCCATCTCGCGATAATCGCGTACCAGCACACGGCAGCGGTCCTCCAGCCCGGCAGCGCGAATGCGCTCATTCGCCAGGTCGGCCTGCGGCTGGCTCAGCGTGATCCCGGTTGCGTCGACGCCGTAATGCTGTGCGGCATGAATGATCAACCCACCCCAGCCGCAGCCCAGGTCCAGCAGCTTTTGCCCCGGCTGCAAGCGCAGCTTCCGGCAGATCAGGTCCAGTTTGGCCTCCTGGGCGCGGTCCAGGTCTCCCGTTGGCGTGTCAAAGTAAGCGCAGGAATAGACCATTCGCCGGTCGAGATACAGGGCGTAAAAATCGTTGGAGACGTCATAGTGATAGCGCACCGCATCCCTGTCACGCTCAATCGAATGGCGCTGGCCCGTCAGTTTCGCAGGTCTACGCTTTGCTGCACTTCGTATGGATAAATCGCTGGCATGGCCTTTGGGCAGCCTGAGCAGCTCGCGAGCAATCCCCAATTTCGACATCAGGCCAAATTTCTGGCTGATGACGTCCGCGAGCTCAAAGAGTGACTCGACGTTCCCCTCGATGTCGACGTCATTGAATAGATACGCCTCGGCCATCGCCAGGTCATTTCCCGCAAGAAGCATCTCGCGCAAAGCGCCCGGATGGGTTAGCGCCAGGGTCACTTTTGGCTCCTGGCTGCCCCAGACCTGGCCATCCCACAAGCGCACGGCAACGCCGTTCACATCGCCTAAGAGAGTGTCCAGCACACGCAGGGTGATATTGGCTGGAGTGTCTGCCCGTTCAGATATCATATATCTCACCTCCAGATATACAACTAAATTTACCCTCTTTACCCAATAATATTGTAACCAGGGATAAGCGGTAGGACAATAGGGGAAGATATACCTCCGTGTTTGCGTTGGAAAATTTCATAAATGTCCTCACGAAAATCGTCCGAAGAGCTGTCAACCGTTCCATCTCAGGCGGTTGATGATCTCGCAAAGTCGCCAAGCTCACCTTTGGTGAGCCGCTCACCTGTGGTGAGCCGCTCGCCAAGAGCGAGCCGGTCGCAAAGAGGCTGCTACTGACTCGTTCGGTCATTTTCGTTCATTTTAGTGCAGATACCGTCTGCATCGTGCTTTATTCGTTAACGTCAATCAACGCTCTTTGTTGATTGATGCATTCGTCTGACGGCTTTCCCAGCACCTCATCCGGTTAATCCGTGTTAAAAATCCGGTGTCAGCCCGTTGTCAAAGATCTTTGCAAACACCGTCTGCAACTCGCTTTAATAAGAATAAGAGTAAAAGATCGGTGAAATACGACAATGCAGCATGATCCTATACCCATGCTGCATCATCAGATTCATCTCCAGGGAGACCCCTACCCCTGGCGTGTCGAAGGGTTTACTTCTGTATGGACATAAGATATTGGTAGATACTCTCAAGGTCCTCCTCTGTCATGCCGCGGTAGACCTTCCAGGGCATGACCGGGTTGATCAAACTTCCGTCCGGGCGAGTCCCCGAGCGCATCGCCAGTATAAATTCCTCCTTATCCCACTCTGAAATAACACCAATGCTGGTGATGTCCCACCCTGGCGGTGACCCGGGCGGGGCCATCGGCACCTCACCTCCGCTCAGGTCAGCGCCGTGACAGTCTCTGCAGCCGCCAATGTTTACCAGGTAGGCTCCGTACTCGCGCGACCCGGCTGCCGGCCCATCCTGGCTGGAGACGATCGGCTGCTGCGATATGCGCGGGCCCATCAATCCGAAAGCCCATAAGGTCTTCGCCGGTGGATTCATCGTGAAAGGTGTAATCTCATTCCGCACCGGTTTCAGGCTTCGCAGGTATCCCACCACAGAGGCAATGTCTTCATCGCTCATTTCCCGGTAATTTTGAGAAGGCATGATGACCAGCTCGGTGTTATCGCGGTCCAGGCCTTCACGGATCGCCCGTGCTATCTCGCCGTCCGTCCATGCGCCCAAGCCGGTTTCGACATCAGGCGTCAGGTTTGATCCTGAGAATATACCCGCGATCGGCCCCTGTTGGATGGGATAAGAGAGCCCGCTCAAAGCATCCTCCTGGCTTTTTTCCGCGTGGCAGTCCGCGCAGCCCATCACGCTTTGCACAAGGTACTCCCCTCGCGCAATTCCCTGCGGGCTGGTGTCTGCCTTGATCTTATATACAGGCCGGTCGTTATATGTTCTTTTGAAGGATACCTGTCCATAGACCAACGCTCCGGCGATCAGAACAATGAGAAGTCCGAAGAGGCTTCCAACAGCAAGCAGCGCGATACGAAGATTGCGTTTCATGGGTATCCTCCTAAGCCGGTTTTGCTCGCCACCGGCTCCGCAGGTTTGCGAGGGCGGGTTAACTGGCGCATCACGCCGTGATATCCCTGCCGCATCAGATAATCATGATTCATTTCCATGATCCGTTTCATACCCGGCAGCCTGGCGATTGCATTGAGAACCGGGTCTGCCGTGCAGACGTTCCACGTCCATTGGACGGCGGTCACCAATCCCTTCTGTTCTAGCTCCCAGGCGCCTGTCCCGAGAAAATAGCCTTTCGATTCAATCTCCAGGTATGTGGGCGGATTTATCTTCGACAGGCAAGTCCGGAAGCGGAGATTGTACGGCAGAAAGCCTCTGACGGTATTGGTCCGCATCCCCCCGATACACAGCTGCCCATTCTCTGTTGAAATCCGCTGTGACTCTTTCCAGCCGCGCCACCAGTTTGGGTATTCGTCAAAACAGGTCAGGATATTCCAGACAGGCTCAACCGGCGCATCGAAGGTCCATTTCGTGACGAAGCTGTAGGTTTCCATCTAGAACATCCTTGCCGTTGACATTGTGACCGCTGCCAGGACCAGCAAGATCACGTCCATCACGCCGCTCGTGCGCATCCGGGCCTGTAAAGTGCCCATTTCCTTCATCTGCGCGGCGGTTGGCGGGCCGCCGGCTGACTGAATCTCTTTCCCAAGCGATGCCATCCGAGAAGCGACCGGCCGGCGGAGCGTCCACCCAAGAATAAAGGAGAGAATCCCGGCCAGGCTCCCGATTGTGAAAAGAATCCCTTCGCGGGTGAGGATCCAGTCCAGGCGAAAACTCGAATTCTGCCAGTATAAAATGAAGCCGGCAGTGGTGGTCAGCGCCGCTGAAATGTTCATAACCAAGGGCAGCGGCGTGCAGGCGGTGAGCCGCTGCATAAAACGGCTGCCTTCTGGCCCCAGAGACTGTACAACCGGCTGGATAAAGAGATTGATCAGCAGGCTCGCACCCACCCAGAAGGTCCCACCAAAGATGTGGACCAGGCGCAGTGTCGTTCGTAACAGTTCCATATGTCCCTCCAAAAAGAAGTAATGAAAAATCGTATTTTGTGAAAACGGCTTTGCTTTCTCTCATCCGCCGCCGTTTTCATGAAGCTGGTTGTATTGTGCGCTTTCCCTCTTCCTGCCGGGTATCAATTATTTGTACAAAATTTACCCTCTTACATAGACATTTTTATCTCGAAAATCGTCCGGAGAGCCTTCAGACAATAAGAGCCATCAGACGAATGCGTCAATCCACAAAGAGCGTGGATTGACGTTAACGAATAAACGAATTAGGACAATGTTCTGCTATTCGTTTATTCGTTGTCTATCATTCGTTAACGGCTCCAGTGCCTCGGCCAGTTATTTTCATTCATCCTGATACAGACATCGTCTGCGTTCTGCTTTATTCAAAGTAGATATAGATATCAAGCACGTAATTCATGGGTTCAACCGGCCCGCTTTCGCCGGGAAGCGATTTCAAAACAGAAAAAAATCCCCAAGGACGAGATTGTTGGTCCGTAGAGTCCGCTGTTTGTCCCTCTTCTGGCTGCACCCACAACTGGATTCTTAACTGGAAATTGCCTTTGCCCTTTTCTTTCTCCAGCCGCTTGAAAACCCCCTGGATCATTGAAGCAAGCGTGTCAAGCACCCCATCTGCGTGGCCCAGCGTACTTGCAACCTGTGTTATTTGGTCCAACTGGGTTTGTTCCTGCTGTTCGGTCTTTTGAAAAGGAATCTCTGCGAGCAGGCGCCATTCTTTTTTCTTCCCAGGTTTTTTGTCCTTGTATATATTCATCCAATAACCCCTCGATTGTTCGTCCTTATGTTGGTCATTCCCTTACGGAAACCTCTATTGAATACCGCGAGGACCGGTTACTTATTTTTTACGGTAAACAATATCAAAAATGGTACAATATTTTTGGACAAACCGTTGGACAATTGCCCTTATCAGGCAGCGCCTGTGCAGGTGGGAGATGTTCTCAGCAGGCAACCGGGATCAAGATCGGGACAGAAAAAAAATGGCAAGTGAAATATCTTTTGGAGAATGGTTGAAACGCCGCCGGAAGGGATTGGGAATCACCCAGCAAATGCTGGCGGATCAGGTTGGCTGTTCTGTCGCCACCATTGTGAAGATCGAGCGTGAGGAACGGCGAGCGTCACGGCAGATCGCTGATCTCATCGCGCAGGCGCTGCAAATCCCAGAAGAACAGCGAGAGCAGTTCATTAAAACAGCCCGCAGCAGCCGGATTATTGAGGACCTGGATCCATTGCCTGCATCTGCTCGCGATCTGCCTGCTGATCAAGCACCCGCAGCACAAGCGCCTGTATCCTCATCGAATATCCCTATCCCAGGCACGCGGTTAATTGGGCGCGAAACGGAAGTTGCAGAAGTGTTACAGCTAATCTCTGACCCCGGCTGCCGCCTGCTGACAATCACGGGTGAAGGAGGCATCGGCAAAACCCGCCTTGCTTTAGAAGCTGCAAGGCAGGTCGTTGAGGTAAAGGACAGCGCCGGGGCGATCTTTCCAGACGGGGCCTGCTTCGTCCCGCTACTGCCGGTGCGCGAGCCGGAGTTTATCCTTCCGGCGATTGCCGATGCGCTTGGCATCGCCTTCTTCAAACCGTCAGACCGGCTCTCTCAGTTGATTGATCATTTGCGCTCGAAAAAGATGCTGCTCATCGCAGACAATGCTGAACATCTTCTGCCGGATGAGGTCAATGAATGCCGCTGCCAAAAAGGCGCAGAGCCCTGCTGCTTGCTGATGATCCTCACTGAAATCATTGCCCGGACCACGGGCGTTACAATCCTGGTTACATCAAGAGAAGCCATGCGGTTGGAGTCCGAATGGTTGTTCCGGCTGGAAGGGCTGCCGTATCCGGATCTTCATTCCTGGCCGGCAATCTCGCCCGTGAGCCTGGATGCAGTCGAAAAGTACAGCGCCGTATCCCTATTTATACAGTCCGCAAAAAGAAGAGACGTTCACTTTCGTCTCGAGGAACAGGATATCGCCTGCGTGCTCCAGATCTGCCGGCAGTTGGGCGGGCTGCCGCTTGGAATTGAACTGGCAGCCAGTTGGGGGCACACCTTCTCCTGCCAGGAAATTGCGGAAGCAATTGAACAGGGCGAAGGTCTATTGGTAAGCCGTTCTCGCGATATTCCAGAGCGCCACCGCTCAATCCGGGCCGTATTCGACCAGTCATGGGAACTGCTCACCGGCAGCGAGAAGCGCGCGCTGCAAAAACTTTCCGTTTTCCGGGGTGGATTTCAACGAGAAGCGGTTGAACAGGTGGCAGGCGCGCCGGTGATGTTAGTCGCAGGGTTAATCGAGAAGTCGCTGCTTCGCCGGGTATCCGGCAATCGTTATGATATGCACGAGCTTGTCGCCAGGTATGCGATGAGCAGGCTGGCCGAAGATCCTGAACTGGAGGCTGAAGTCCGCGCGAAACACAACAATTATTATCTCAACTTTCTGATCAAGAACTTTGGCAGCATGGACGCAGCGATCGATAAAAACCTGCTGCGCCTGTTCACTTTGGATATTGAGAATATCCGGCTCGCGTGGGATTGGGCAGCCGAGCATGACCGGATCGACCTGTTGAGCGCAGCATCAGTTGCAATGCTGCGCTACCACGAAATGCGCGGCCTTTTCATGGAAGCGCGGGCCCTGTTCCAGGGAGCCGTCAATGCCCTGGATCAGTCAAAGAAGGATTGGAGCGACACCGTGGAAGTAAGCCGCCTGCTCGCTCAGGCTGGTTTTATAGAATTCCGCCTGGGAAATATGGAAGAATCGCTTCGCCTGCTCAACCGCAGCCGGGGAATGCTTGAAAAGCACACGCATAAAGAGCTTTATGGTGAACTCTTGTGGTACAGCGCCTATGCCTGTTGGTTTACTGGGGCTTTTCAGGATGCTGTGCAATTCGCCAGGGAGAGCATCGCGCTGAATGAGGAACTTGGACAGAGGTGGGAGCGGGCTGCATCCATAATTTGCCTTGCGAATGCGCTTTATGACATGGGTGACCATCAAAGCGCCGTCCAATGGGTTGAAGAGGGTTTTCGGGCCAGCCGGTCGGTCAGAGTGTCTCGCCTGAAAGCATCTGCCCTCAGCACGTACGCCAGAATCCATCCAGATAAGTCGGTCCTGCTTGAAATGGAACCTGAAATTCTGCAAGATGAGCAAAAAGCTGTTGAGGATCAGGATCATTACGGCATTGGTTTGGCCCGATCCGTGCTTGCGGAAACAGCCTGGGTAAAAGGCGATTCACCCAGAGCGCGATCCTTATACGAGGACAGCATCAAAATTTTCAAAGAGATCGGGGAGAAGTGGTTTCATTCGTATCTGCTGTGCCGGTATGGGTATTTCTTGCTTGCCCAACAGGAGAAAGAAGAAGCCAGGGGGTATTTCCGGGAAGCGCTGGACGTAGCCGGCAGAGCAAACATCCGGGTGAACGTCCAGATTGCCGTGCAGGGTCTTGATCGGATTGCATCTGGACGATAAAGCACCCCGCAAATTGTTCTAACTGACTTCTTTGAAACTGCCACTGCCACCGAAACCCTAATACCCGGTTATTCTACTTACCTGGGAATAATCATAATCGGTGTTGTACAACTTATTTAATGTATTCTTAATTAAGATTTTTTTGATAAAAATACTATAATTATATTAGGTCAGGCATTGCTAGTAGCCCCTCAACGCTCCCCTTGCATCAACATATTTGAAGGGATTGCCACCCGGGAGCCGATACGGTTGACCCGATCGAGGCCGTTGTGCATCCTCAACTCCCTGGTAACCGGCGCAGCATGAAGTTTCAGGCAGGAGGATAAGCGTAATGAATAGTCAGGCATCAAAAATTTCTAATAAAGATGCTTCGGATAAAACTCAGGCGAATGATCTTGATCAATTGGCAATCAACACAATCCGGTTTTTATCTGTCGATGCCGTACAAAACGCGAACAGTGGCCATCCGGGTATGCCAATGGATGCAGCGCCGATGGCTTATGTTTTATGGACCCGCTATTTGAAGTTCAACCCACGTGATCCGGCCTGGTTTGATCGCGACCGGTTTATTCTTTCAGCAGGGCACGGCTCGATGCTGCTATACAGCTTACTTTACCTGACTGGTTATGATCTATCGCTTGAACAGATCAAGCACTTCCGCCAATGGGAGAGCCTCACCCCTGGCCATCCTGAAAGAGGTCTCACTCCGGGGGTCGAGATTACGACTGGCCCGCTTGGTCAAGGGTTTGGAAACGGCGTGGGCATGGCCATCGCCGAAGCCCACCTGGCGGCTCGTTATAACCGGCCCGGTTACGAGATTATCAACCACTATACCTATGGGATTGTGAGCGACGGAGACCTCATGGAAGGAGTGAGTTCCGAATCGGCCTCTTTAGCAGGGACATTGAATCTCGGCAAGCTAATCTATCTCTATGACAATAACCACGTAACGCTATCGGCAGCTACTGACCTTACCTTTCGAGAGGATGTTGCCGGGCGGTTTCAGGCGTATGGCTGGCAAACGATCACCGTCGAAGATGGAAACGATATTACTGAGATCGATCAGGCTTTGAACGAGGCGCGAGAGAATATAAAACAACCGTCCTTGATCATCTGCCGGACGCATCTCGGGTATGGATCGCCTCACAAACAGGATACCTGGGAAGCGCACGGAAACCCATTGGGCCCTGAGGAGGTTAAGCTCACCAAAGAAAATTTGGGGTGGCCGGTTGATCCCCCATTTTATATCCCTGAACAATCCTTGCGAGAATTCCGGAAAGCCATCGATCGTGGCGCTCGTATGGAATTGGAGTGGGAGTCCCTTTTTCGCAGGTATGCCGGAGATCATCCCGACCTGGCGAAAGAAATCCAGTCCATGCTTCAAGAGCAGTTTCCTGAAGGTTGGGATACAGACTTGCCGCGTTTCCCGGCAGACCCAAAAGGCATGGCGACCCGCGTCGCTTCAGGGGAAGTGATGAACGCGATCGCACTTAAAATCCCAGGCTTGATCGGCGGATCGGGTGATCTCGACCCCTCTACATATACCGCATTGAAAGGCGCTGGCGATTTTGAGGCCCCAGACGGAAGCTCAAATTACGACGCTCAAGGTTCTGCCGGCGGAGGCTGGAGTTACGCAGGTAGGAACATTCATTTTGGGGTGCGTGAACACGGAATGGGCGCGATCCTGAACGGGATTGGTTCGTTCCCAGGCCTGATTCCTTACGGGGCTACATTTTTAATCTTTTCAGACTATATGCGTCCACCCATGCGGCTTGCCAGCCTGATGAAGCTGCATGTCATTTACATTTTTACTCACGACAGCATTGCCCTCGGGCAAGACGGGCCAACCCACCAACCTGTTGAACAACTGGTGAATTTACGCGCCATTCCAAACTTCACCGTCATCCGCCCTGCTGATGCGAATGAGACGCGTGTTGCCTGGCAGGTTGCCATCGAGACTCACAGCCGGCCAGTGGCGCTTGTGTTAACCCGCCAGCACGTACCCACGCTCGATCGGTCTAAATTCGCTTCGGAGGAAGGTTTGAGAAAAGGGGCGTATATCCTGGCTGACGCTCCTGGCGGGACACCGGACGTCATCCTGATTGCAACTGGATCAGAGGTCAGTCTAATCGTACAGGCGCAGGAGAAGCTGCGTGACCAAAATGTGAGAGCGCGTATTGTGTCGATGCCATCCTGGGAGTTGTTTGAGGAACAGCCGCTGGAGTACCGCAGCACTGTCCTTCCGCCAGATGTAAAAGCCCGCCTATCCGTTGAGGCAGGCTCGCCTCAGGGTTGGGAACGATACGTCGGGCCTGAGGGAGCTGTCATTGGGTTGAACCATTTTGGGGCATCAGCTCCTGGAGATGTTGTACTGGATAAATTTGGATTTACCGTCGACCATGTGGTCGATGCCGCACTAGAAATCACCGGTAGGAAAGGGATGGAACGCTAATGCGCGTTGGATTGGCAGCAGACCACGGCGGGTTTGAGCTTAAAGAGCAGCTTATGGAATCCCTATTCTCCTCCGGCCATCAGGTCAAAGATTTCGGCGCTAGCGAGCTTCATCCAGAGGATGACTACCCCAAATTTGTTGTACCACTGGCGCGCTCGGTCGCTGCCGGAGAGGTTGAGCGGGGAATTGCGATCTGCGGGAGCGGAGTGGGCGCTTCGATCGCGGCGAACAAAGTAGCCGGGGTCCGCGCGGCTTTAATCGTAGATGCCTTCTCGGCTCACCAGGGGGTTGAGGACGATAACATGAACTTGATATGCCTGGGCGGGCGTATAGTAGGTTACAGCCTGGCCTGGGACCTGGTTCAGATTTTTTTGGCCGCCAGCTTTACCGGGTCAGAAAGGTTTGTCCGGCGTTTAAGAGAAGTGGCCGCCCTGGAAAAAAAGGAGTGAACCTATGCTAGAAAATCCGCTGCGAAAGCTTGAATCTCATGGGCAGAGTATCTGGATGGATTTTATCCGCAGGGGGACAATCGAATCGGGAGAGCTGAAAAAATGGATCGACGAGGATGGGGTCAGCGGAGTGACCTCTAACCCCTCAATCTTTGAGAAGGCAATCGGGGGCAGCCACGATTATGACAGCGCGATCCACAGTCTGGCCATCCAGGGGGCAAGCGTCGACGAGATCTACCAGGCGGTCACGGTCGAGGATATTCAGATGGCCGCCGATCTCTTCCGCCCGCAGTACGACCGGCTAGACGGTCAAGATGGGTTCGTCAGCATCGAAGTCTCCCCACGCCTGGCCCATGACACCGAGGGCACCATCGCCGAAGCCCACCGCTTATGGGATGCGGTCAACCGGCCTAACGTAATGGTTAAGGTACCAGCGACTCGTGAAGGCATTCCGGCGATACGCCAGCTGCTCACCGACGGTCTGAATATCAACATCACCCTGCTGTTCGGCCTGCCCCGTTATCGTGATGTCATCGAAGCCTATCTCAGCGGGTTGGCTGCCCGTGTCGACCAGGGGCAGCCGGTCGAGCGCATTGCCTCAGTGGCCAGTTTTTTCCTCAGCCGGATTGACGTCCTGATTGACCCGCTGCTGGAAAAAATCACTCAGGCGCAGGGAGAAAAATCCGCGCTGGCGCAGCGGCTGCATGGTCAGGTAGCAATTGCCAGTGCCAAAGTTGCATACCGTATCTTCCAGGAACAGTTCTCCTCTTCCCGGTTCCAGAAGCTGGCCGCGCACGGAGCCCGCCCTCAGCGGCTGCTGTGGGCCTCAACCAGCACCAAAAACCCGGCATACAGTGACGTGAAGTACGTTGAGGCTTTGATCGGTCCGCAGACAATTAACACCCTCCCGGTTGAAACCCTGGATTCCTACCGGGACCATGGTCGGCCCGAACCCCACCTGACCGATGACATCGATCAGGCACAGGAACTGCTCGATTCACTCCCCCAAGTGGGGATCGACCTGGACGCAGTTACTCAACAATTGGAAGATGAAGGAGTCGACAAATTCGACAAGTCTTTTGGTCAACTGATGCAAACCCTGGCAGGAGAGCAAAGATAACACCAACCGCCTGCTGGCGGAGGTGCAGGAAAAGGGCCGTCTTCCTGAGCAAAAACCCGCTGTAACCGGGAGCGGTTTAAGTCTGTTTGGGCAGGCAGCAGGCGCCACGGTTGAGGAGGCGCTGAATAACTTCATCGATCAGGCTCGCCCTGGTGACTATATCGCGCTCCTGGCGTACCTGGAAGAGAACCCTCAAACCAACGATGCCCTGGAAAAGATCAGGCTCAACCTCCGTGACCGGACCCATCTGGCTACAACAGCCGGGTATGGCCCCCGCTATCTGCACTCCACCGGCCAGATTCACAAGGGTGGTCCCAATACCGGCCTTTTCATCGAGCTAACCCAGGATGAGCCTGATACGGTCCAGATCCCCGGCCAGAGATATTCCTTTGGTAGATTCAATCTGGCGCAGGCCCAGGGCGATTTCGAGGTATTGCAAAAACACGGTAGAAGAGTCATCCGCATCCATCTTGGCGATTCGGTGAAAGAAGGGTTAGCTCAGGTTAACCGGGCTTTTGCAGGAAGGCCCTGACCCGAATGATGTGAAACAGGCAAACGGGTGCCATTCCGAAGGTATTTTCTCACTCGGGGTAGGGCTTAGATGAAACAAGGAATAACAACACTATTCCTGGATATTGGCGGGGTCTTATTAACCAATGGATGGGGTCACGAGAGTCGCCATCTGGCAGCCGGGCATTTCCATCTGGATGCTGATGAGATGAATGAGCGCCACCACCTGACTTTCGACACCTACGAGGAAGGGAAGATCACCCTGGATGAATATCTGTCAAGAGTGATTTTTGTTGTTTATATTGAAGATCGCCGGTTATTCGTCGAGGTAGCCAGCGAGTTGGGGTTGAATACGATCCTCCATATGACTAAGGAATCGACCCAGAAACAGTTGGAAAATTTTGGCCTGGTTATAGATAGGTCGTAATTTATGAGCACATCAGTTCAAAGGGTAAATTCCAGGAGTGAGGAGGTGTTGGAAACGAAATCCAGGATACCCCCTGGGGTTTTTATCATCTTTGGAGGTGGAGGCGACCTGACCTGGCGCAAACTGGTGCCTTCTATTTTCAACCTATACCGGAACCGCTGGCTTCCGGACAATTTTGCCGTGATTAGCGTGGACTTAAAACCGATGAGCGACGAGGATTATCGGGCGCATCTCCGTCAGGGGGTTGAAACCTTTTCAGGATCTGGAACGGTTAGCGCCCAGGATTGGGATCCATTTGCCGGCCACCTTTCTTACCTGCATGAAAAT
>Ga0134094_1002429_pt1 | contig 15784 bp, 8 predicted proteins | sample 5_1taG_FD_94458 | JGI IMG/M metagenome (GOLD analysis project Ga0134094, IMG submission 94458) | Switchgrass degrading microbial communities from high solid loading bioreactors in New Hampshire, USA - 5_19_20_110_A1 metaG | ecosystem: Engineered > Bioreactor > Semi-continuous > Anaerobic >... | reverse complement strand
TGGCATCTTGGTTGATAATGAGTTGGGCCATTGAGTTCCTCCTTGGATGGTTGCCGCACAACAATCCTACTCGGAATCCTTTGGCCCCTTCTTTGTTCTTTTGTTAAAACTGCAAAACTACTGATCGGGATTTTGATCCTGTTTCACGATTAATGTAAGACCGGCTCACACCGGTGTATTATCGAGAATACAATATACCAATGGAATTATGTCGCGTGATTGAAGGATGGGAAAAGCTATGACGGAAGAGAAGAGACCTGTTCGAGTGCGCTTTGCTCCATCGCCGACCGGGCATACACACCTGGGGAGCGGGCGTACGGCCCTATACAATTATTTGCTTGCCAGACAAACCGGCGGGCAGTTTATTTTGCGCATCGAAGACACCGATCGCAAACGCTATGTTGAAGGGGCTGAACAAGAGTTGATCGACAGCCTGCACTGGTTAGGCCTCCAGTGGGATGAAGGTCCCGATGTGGGTGGACCTTACGGCCCTTACCGCCAGTCGGAACGCAAAGCGCTTTACCAGCAGTATGCCCAGCAGTTGATCGATTCAGGCCATGCCTTCCGCTGCTTTTGCACCCCTCAGGAACTGGAACGCGCTCGCCAGGAGGCCAGGGAACGCAAGGAATCCTATGTCTATCCCGGCACCTGCCGCAATCTCGATCCCGCGGAGGCGGCGCGCCGGGCTGAGGCCGGAGAGCCGTATGTCATTCGGTTTAAGTCTCCGAAAGAGGGCACGACCACCGTTCGTGATTTGCTGCGCGGTGAAATGACCGTCGATAATCACCAGCTTGACGACGCCATCCTGGTTAAGTCTGACGGATTTGCCCTTTATCACCTGGCGGCAATGGTCGACGACCATCTGATGAAGATTACGCATGTGATCCGCGGTTCGGAATGGCTTCCCTCGCTGCCGCTGCATGCCAACATCATCCGCGCTTTTGGCTGGGAGGAGCCGGTTTGGGTTCATCTGTCTGTCTTCCTCAAGCCCAGCGGAAAAGGGAAGATGAGCAAGCGAGAGACCGCAGACCTGCTGAAAGATGGGCATTCGATCTTTATCAAGGATCTGGAAGAGCTGGGGTACATTCCTGAAGGCGTTGTCAACTGGGTCGCCTTGATGGGCTGGAGCTATGACGCGCACACAGAGTTTTTCACCCTGCCCGATCTGGTGGAGAAATTCAGCCTGGAGAAGCTTAACCCGTCGCCCGCCGCGATTAACTTTACAAAGCTGGACCATTTCAACGGCCTGCACATTCGCACGCTTTCGCTGGACGACCTGGCGATGCGCTTGCGCCCCGTCTTTGTTGAGGCGGGTTATACCGTCGATGACGACCTGCTGCGCAAGGTTGCCCCCCTCGTCCAGCAGCGCATGACGGTACTTACGGATGCGCCCGAAATCGCCGGGTTCTTCTTCAAAGAAACGGTCGAGCCGGAACCGGCCGAGCTGGTCGCAAAGGGCCTGTCAGCAGCTGAGTCGGCAGAAGTCGCCCGGCAGATTTATGATGTGATCGCTTCGCTGCCTGATTTGCAGCCGGAAACCGCCGAACCCCCGATGCGTGCCCTGGTTGAAAAGCTGGGACTGAGCGCCGGGCAGGTTTTTGGCATTCTCCGGACGGCCATTACGGGGCAGCGGGTCAGCCCGCCGCTGTTCGAAAGTATGGTGTTGATCGATCGAGAGACCGCCCTGAAGCGCGTGCAGCGAGCGGTCGAACTGCTTGAAGAAATGGCCAAAGCGGCTGCATAATATCCCCGTTATCATATTCGCTTGGAGTTATAGAAATGACAGAGGCACCCGTACAGAGCAATTTTATTCGCGATGCCATAGAAGAAGACCTTAAATCCGGTCGTTTCAACTATGTTCGCACGCGCTTCCCTCCTGAGCCAAATGGTTATCTGCACATTGGTCATGCGAAGGCAATTTGTGTTGATTTTGGCATGGCTGAAGCATTTGGCGGCAAGTGCAACCTGCGCTTCGATGATACCAATCCCGTTAAAGAGGATGTCGAATTCGTCGAAGCACAAAAAGAGGACATCCGCTGGCTCGGTTTTGATTGGGAAGATCGTGAATTTTACGCTTCTGATTACTTTGATCAGCTCTATGAATGGGCTGTGCAGCTGATCAAAATGGGCAAAGCCTATGTGGATGATCTATCGCCCGAACAGATCCGGGAGTATCGCGGGACGCTGACCGAACCCGGCAAAGAAAGCCCCTACCGCAACCGCTCTGTTGAAGAAAATCTTGAGCTGTTCGAACGGATGAAAGCCGGTGAGTTTCCGGAAGGCTCGCGCGTGCTTCGCGCGAAAATTGATATGTCCTCCGGGAATATCAACATGCGCGACCCGGTCATGTACCGCATTCTCCATACGCCGCATCACCGGACGGGAACGAAGTGGCATATTTATCCCATGTACGACTTTGCTCACGGCCAGTCAGACTCGATCGAAGGTGTAACGCATTCCTTCTGCGACCTGGCTTATGAAGATCACCGCCCACTGTATGATTGGTTCCTCGATACGCTGGGAATTTTCCACCCGCGGCAAATTGAATTTGCCCGGCTCAATATCACCTACACGGTTCTGAGCAAGCGGTTCCTCAAGCAGCTCGTCGATCAGGGTTATGTGCGCGGCTGGAATGACCCGCGTATGCCCACGCTTTCGGGTATGCGCCGCCTGGGCTATCCGCCCGAAGCGATTCGTGATTTTATCGACCGGGTAGGCGTTGCCAAGAATGAAAGCCTGATCGATATTGGGCTTCTCGAACATTGCGTGCGCGATCATCTCAACCGTACAGCCCTGCGAGCAATGGCCGTCCTGAATCCGTTGAAGGTGATCATTGATAATTACCCGGAAGGACAGGTTGAAGAGCTGGATGCGGTCAATAATCCAGAGGATCCAGAAGCCGGTTCGCGCAAGGTGCCTTTCTCGCGCGAGCTGTATATCGAGCAGGATGATTTTCGCGAGACGCCGCCGCCAAAGTACTTCCGCCTGGCACCCGGGCGTGAAGTGCGCCTGCGCTACGGTTATTTCATCACCTGCGTTGATGTGGTGAAGAATGAGCAGGGTGAAGTGGTCGAACTGCACTGCACTTATGATCCCGAGACGCGCGGCGGGTATGCCCCGGATGGCCGCAAAGTGAAGGGGACGCTGCATTGGGTGTCTGCTGCGCATGCGGTCGATGCTGAAGTGCGGCTGTATGACCGGATCTTCACTCGCGCCAACCCAATGGATATTGAAGAGGGCAAAACCTATCTGGATTATGTCAACACTGATTCGATGACGGTGCTGAACGGCTGCAAAGTTGAACCGTCGCTGGCAAATGCACCGGTGGGCAGCCGCTACCAGTTTGAGCGTCTGGGTTATTTCTGCGTTGACCCGGATTCGCTCCCTGGTAAACCGGTATTTAACCGCACCGTTGGGCTGCGTGATACATGGTCGAAGATTGAGAAGGGCGCGGCTGAATAAAAGTGGAAATTACTAACCAGGCCGCAACCTGATTAAATATTTTTCAAACCCTTGTCAATCTACGTAGACCGTGTTAAAATACTGACCGTTCCACAGCAGTGGGGGCTCGTCTAATGGCAGGACGACTGACTCTGGATCAGTTAGTAGAGGTTCGAATCCTTTGCCCCCAGCCTGAATAGAATGGTCACGAAAACCACCCGAGAGCAAAAAAGTTCTCGGGTGGTTTTCGATTCGATATCCAAAATAAAAAATATACTAATTTGGTATACTATTTGGTGGACGATTACCGGGTTTTGGCTGCAAGCATCAGCCTGAGATCCGTGCAGGCGCGTTTGCAGGAAGGGACTGAATGGAAGAAAACACGTTGCCTTATAATCCGGTAGAAATTCAGCTAGCTTCTGAAACATTTTATTCAGCGCCGGGCGGCAGCGTGGAAGTCCCATTCCTATTGGTCAACCGGACGGGGCAGGAAAATTATTTTGAGATCAACGTGCGCGGTCTTCCGGTCGGGTGGGTGCGTGTAGATACCCCGGTCATCCACATGGGCCCAGACGAGCGCAGTCAGGTCAGCATCACGATCCAGCCGCCTCCTGGCATGGTCGGGCATTATGCAGCCGCGCTGCATGTAGCCAACCAGGCAGACGCGACGCAGGCAGGCCAGGCCGCTTTTGAACTGCGGGTTGAGGCGTTTCAGGCTGGGGGCGTTTTCGAGCCGGGCGGCGTGCGATCTGGCGGTTTTGACAGTTCATCCTTTCCCAGCACGCTTCCCTTAGCCGGAGGGTCATGGGTTGGCCTTTCGATGGAAGAATTCCATTACTCTGTGACGCCGGGTGAGCGGGTTGACATACCGCTCCGGCTGACCAATCACGGGTATGGAGAAGATATTTTCCAGATAGCGATTGAAGGGCTGCCGGTTACCTGGGTTTCTTCCTCAACGCCGACGGTGCGCTTGCAGCCCGGCGAGGAGCGAGAGGTCCTGCTCTATGTTCAACCGGCGCGGCTGCCTTCCAGCCGGGCTGGCCGCCATCCTTTCCGCATCCATATTTCCAGCCAGATGGATCCCAGTCAGGCGGCGGTCTCGGAATGCCTGCTGACCATTGGCCCATTTAGCCAGTTTGCCAGCGAACTGGTACCGCTTCGGATGGAGACCAGCCAGACTGCGCGGATTCGCATTCATAATCTGGGGAATATCCCGGACACTTATACGGTCGTCTGGCAGAACCGGAATGGGAATCTAGAGTTTGCGCCTTCTTATTCCGGTCCGGTGCAGGTAATGCCAGGCGAAGTTGCTTCGATCGATTTCGCCGCTTCTCCCGGCAGCCCAAACTGGTTTGACAGGACCAATACGTTTAGCTATACTGTCACCATCCAGTCAAGTGATGGAGAAGCCCAGGCTCATTCTGGCGAGGTGATCAGCCGCAGTTTAATACCCGTCTGGGTGCTGCCTGCGGTGGCGGTTTTTTGCCTGACGGCGATATGTGGGGTAGGGGCTTTGTGGAATTGGAATCAGAACCGGCTATCCGTGGCGACTCAAACAGCAGACGCACAGATTGCCTTCGTGCAAATGGAGACCGCCACCGCTGCAGCAAATCAAACAGCGGCTGTTGCCGCCGGGCAGCAGGACACCGACGGAGACGGCCTGACCGATCGTGAAGAGCAGGACCTGGGGACCAATCCCCAGGCGCCTGACACCGATAACGACCGGATGAACGATGCGGACGAACTGGCTATGGGGCTTGACCCGACTAATCCCGATACGGATGGTGATGGGGTGGTCGACGGTTTGGATATCAACCCGCTGAATCCGGATAATCCGAGCCAGACCGAGACGGCGCTCGCAGGACGCGCCCCAACAGCGACAGAGACCGCCATTCCCCAGGCGACCGCGACGTTCACCACAGCACCCCAACCAACGGCAACGCCGGCAGAGGTGCCCGCTCCAACGCAGACAAGCTCTCCTGTAGTGATTGAGGAGCCGACCCAGACGTCTTCCCCACCGCCTACTCCATCCTCAACCAGCACGCTGCAGCCTACGGAAACAGCAACTGAGACGGTCATCCCGCTGCCGGTGACGGGCCAACAGCTGGTTCTGTTCCAGTCAGATATTGAAGGCAGCGTTGATATTTTCCTGCTTGACCTGGCTGACAGGACCGTGACACGCCTGACCGGGGGCGAGGGCGAGAATGAGCAGCCTGTCTGGTCGCCGGACGGCAGCCGGATTCTCTTCACCAGCAGCCGCGATGGCAACCGGGAAATTTATGTGATGAATGCAGACGGTTCGGAAGCTGAAAACCTGACCGGTGATCCTGCAGACGACAGCGACCCTGCCTGGTCGCCGGACGGCAGCCGGATTGCCTTCACCAGTGACCGGGACGGCAGCCGTGATATTTTTGTGATGGATGCAGATGGGTCGAATGTGGAGAATCTTACGGATGATCCGGCTGAGGACCATTCGCCAGCCTGGTATTCGAACCGGATTCTTTTCGTCACCGACCGTGATGGGAATGACGAGATCTATGTGATGGATGAGGATGGATCAGACCCTGAGAACCTGACGGATGATCCTGCAGGCGACTTGCTGCCGGCTGCTCTGCCTGACGGCGACCAGATTGCCTTTGTGTCTGACCGCGACGGCAACCTGGAAGTCTATGTAATGGATGAAGATGGGGGCGACCAGCGCAACGTCACGCAGAACCCCGCTGAAGATACGCAGCCTGCATGGTCGGCAAACGGCGAATGGATCCTCTTCGCCACAGACCGTGACGGGAACCAGGAGATCTATGTGATTCGTCCAGACGGCGATGATGCAGCCAACCTTACACGCAGTTCATCGAATGAGTCTGCCCCATCCTGGCGCTAACCGGGCTGCGAAGCCTGTTTTTCTCTGCGCTGTCTGAAGAGCTTCACCAGCTCGATTGCGTGAAATACAATCGTGCTGAGGACCAGGCTGATGGCGAGCTCTACAAGGCTGAGCGGGCGGGTCTCAAAAATCTGGTTCATGAACGGCAGATAAACGACCACCATCTGCAGTAAAAAGGTGAGCAGCACAGCGCCCAGCATCGCCCGGTTCGAGAACAGGCCAATCTGGAAGAGGGTATCTCGATTTGAGCGGGTCGCGAGGGCGTTGCCCATTTGCGATAGCGTGAGGGTTGTGAACACGATGGTCTGCCAGTTGGGATTATCTTGCTGCCAGAACCAGAACCCGACACCAAGTGAGACAATGCCCATTAGCAGGCCAATCCATAGAATATCGCGGGCCATGCCCCTGCCAAAGATATTCTCTTTTGGCGAGAAGGGCGGGCGGTGCATGGTATTGCTTTCAGCCGGTTCGATGGTTAGCGCCAGGCCCGGTACGCCGTCGGTAACGAGGTTCACCCACAAAATTTGCAGCGGGGTCAACGGCAGCGGCATGCCGGCGAAAGGCGCAAGCAGCATAACCCAAATTTCACCCGCGTTTGAGGTCATTGTGTAGCGGATGAACTTGCGGATATTATCGTAAATCCGCCGGCCCTCTTCAACGGCGGCGACGATGGTCGCGAAATTGTCATCCAACAGTACCATGTCAGCGGCTTCTTTTGTGACATCGGTCCCTGTGATCCCCATCGCAACGCCTATATCGGCCTTTTTCAGCGCCGGCGCGTCATTCACGCCGTCTCCGGTCATCGCGACAATGTGGCCAAGCTCTTGAAGCGCTTGAACGATCTTGAGCTTATGTTCCGGAGAGACGCGCGCATAGACCGGCACTTTTTCGACCTCGGTTTTTACCTGGTCGATCGACATGGCGTCCAACTCGCGCCCGGTCAGCGTTTTACCGCGCGCTTCGACAACCTGCGCTGCGCCGTCTGAGGCAATTCCAAGCTCGCCGGCGATGTACGCAGCCGTGAGCGGATGATCGCCGGTGATCATAATCGGGCGAATGCCGGCGGTCAGGGCAGTGCTCACGGCAGCGCGCGCTTCTGGACGGGCGGGGTCGATCATTCCGACCATGCCGGTAAATATAAGATGGCTCTCAAGCGGGTCTTGCGCTTCATCGATGACCGCGCTCTCTCGCTGCCGGAAAGAGACCCCCAAAACGCGCATTCCATTTTGCGCCAGCCTGTTATTTGCCTCCATGATGCGTTTGCGCCATTCCTCGTCCAGCGGGAGGGCTTCACCCCTTGACCAGACGCGGTCTGAGACCTCTAACAGGCTGTCGACTGCGCCTTTTGTGATCACCAGGTAATGATCGGGAGAGAAGAAGTCGGGGCGTTCATCCTGGAAGGGGTCCAACACATCAGGAATGCGTTCCGGCAGGGGACGGTGAACGGTGGTCATGCGCTTGCGCTCGGAATCAAACGGCAGTTCTGCCACCCGCGGGAAAGCCAGATCGAGTTCCGGCTTCCATAACCCGGCTTTGGCGGCGGCGATGACCAGCGCGCCTTCGGTCGGGTCGCCGACAGATGAAAAAGTTCCTGGTTCACCCTGCACTTCTTCCAGCGAAGCATCGTTGGCGAGAGCGCCGCCTGCCAGGGTGAGCATCACCGCCGGCGTCTCTTTGAGTACGGGCTCAACCGGTTCATCGCGGTTTGCCGTCGGGCTGAAGGAGCGCAGCCGCTGCTTGAGGTCGAGTGAATTGCCTGCCACATCCACCACCGTGACGGTCATACGGTTCTCGGTCAGGGTCCCGGTTTTATCCGAGCAGATGACCGTCACCGAGCCGAGGGTTTCGACGGCGGGCAGCTTGCGGATCAGCGCCTGGCGCTGCAGCATGCGCTGCGCCCCCAATGCCAGGGCGATGGTCACTACTGCCGGCAGGCCCTCAGGCACTGCAGCAACAGCCATGCTGATGGCGGTCTGGAACATGATCTTGAAGTCCTCGCCTCTCAGAACGCCCAATGTGAAAACTACCGCGACCAGTGCCAACGCCGCGATTGCGAGACCTCTACCCAACTGCTCAAGCCGCCGCTGCAGAGGGGTCTTTTCAGCGCCGACCTCCTGGATCATGTCGGCGATCTTGCCAAGCTGAGTCTGCATGCCGGTGGATGTCACCACTGCGGTTCCGCGGCCGTAGGTAACGATGGTCCCCATGAAGACGCTGTTGACTTGATCTCCCAGGGCGACATTCTCACTTGTGATCACATCCGTACTTTTTTCCACCGCTTCAGATTCGCCGGTCAGCACAGCTTCTTGCACGCGCAGATTCGCCGCCTCGACCAGCCGCCCATCAGCGGGGACGGAGTTGCCTGCTTCTAAAATGATGATATCGCCGGGAACCAGTTCGCGCGCGCTGACCTCTTGCAAATGACCGTCGCGGCGCACGCGCACGTGCGGCACGGCCATCTTTTTCAACGCCGCCATTGCCTGCTCTGCACGGTATTCCTGTATGAAACCTAACACGGCATTCAATACAACGATGATCAGAATGACAATTGCATCGGTGTATTCGCCCAGCAGAACCGAGATCCCTGCCGCGATGATCAGAATCACGATCATGATCCCGGTGAATTGTTCCCACAGGATTAACCACGGGCTTTTTACGCCCCGTTCAACCAGTTCATTTGGGCCGTACAGCTCTAAACGGCGGGCGGCTTCGTCGCTGCTCAGGCCGCTCTCCAGGGCGGTCTTTAATTCGGTCAGTGTTTCTTGGGGATCCAACTGATACCAGTTTGGCATTCTCTTCTATCCTCCCCTTCCTCGCCTATAAAAACATATGCACTCTCTAGCAATTGGTTTCGCGTACAAATCTTAGTTTAGACGCGGATTTAAAGGGTGTCAAGAATTTATAATGAATCCTTTATCACCAGACAAACCCAATTCTTCCAGCGCCGCGGGCGTGGGCAGCCCTGTATCCGGGTCATAGCCTGAAGCGCTCCAGTAATCACTGATCATCTGATCGAGCGCCAGCGAGCGCCCGCGGTTTGCGCCGTCTTTTTGAGGCGGCAGGCCAAGCGCGCGCTTGTTGACCGTCTGGCGCAGCGGAACGCCATGCCGGGCGTTAAACAACTGTTTTACCGCCTGGATGCGCGCCCCAATTTGCATAATTTCCTGAGGGCGCAGGCTCCAGCCGGCTGCGGCGTTGATCCACTCGAATACCGGCAGGCGGTTAACGCCTGTGAAAGCCCCAAACATGCACAGGCCAACGCCATTCATCACCTGTGTAAAGCGGCTGCAGGCAACCGCTGCGGCGGCCTGATCGGCGGTGGGGAGGTACTTGGTCTCTTTCTTAAACAGCCGTTTGGGTTTGGGCAACCCCGGTACGCGAGTCCACAGCTGGAACATTTCATAATATAGATGAGAGCCGTACGTATGCCGCCCCGGTGAAGCCTCGACAGCCGCGTGCAGGGCGAACCCCGGATCGTTGCGCGGGTCGTGCATTGCCAGCTCCTGCCCGCCCGCGTGGACTGCAAAGTCTGCTGCATTACGCCCAATCTGCTCGGCGGCTTTGCGAGTTCCACCTGCCAGCAGATCACCGATACCCTCGCGAGTGATCATTTTATCCACCAGCAGCTCAACGGCGGCTGCGCTGCCCCAGGTGAGCTCAACGCCGTCGATCTCTCTCGGCAGCAGCCCATTTTGAGCGCATTCAATTGCAAACGCTGCTGTGCTTCCGGCGGATATGGTATCCATCCCTGCCCGGTTAAGGCGGTCATTGATGCGGTAGATGCTTTCCAGGTCTTCATTCATGGATAGACCGCCTAAAGCCAGTACAGATTCATATTCTGGTTTGTGACTCTCAGGCACAATTCGGTTCGATACGAGCCCGCCGCAGCCTAAAGTGCAGGAGCGGCAGCGGTATTTTTGCGTTTCATCGCGGGTGATAAGGTCAGGGTTGATTGAGTCTGATTTTGCAAAGGGGAAATCAGCGCTGCTCCCGGCCCAGTTTTTGATCGGGCTGTCGCCCATCTCGATGCTGATCTGGTTCATGCCAATCGTCCCCCAACGGCGCAGTAACTGCTGATAGAGCAGCCCATCTTGCGCGATTGCGAGGGGCAGCACGCGGAAGAGCGTGCCCACGTAGCGGATGAATTTACCCGGCGGCAGGGGCGCCTGGAAACTGAGCCAGCGATATGCCTTTCGACTCAACCGCTGCATTTGTTCTTTGTTTGCCGTTGTAATTTTCCGATTCCCCTGAATCGCAATCGCTTTCAACTTCTTGGACCCCATCACAGCGCCCAACCCTGAGCGAGCAGCCATTCGCCCCCCGTCATTGCTGATGCCGGAGATAAGAGACAACCGTTCGCCAGCTGGACCGATGCAGGCGCAAGCGCTGCCAGGGTGAGCCGCGCGGAGCCAATGATCCGTCTCGACGGTGTCTTTTCCCCACAATGCTCCGGCATCGCGCAGTTCTGCTTTGCCGTTTGAGATGAGCAGGTAAACGGGTTTTGGGCTGCAGCCCTTGAAGAAAATGCCGTCATAACCGCAGCGCTTAATCACCGGAGCAAGCGTCCCGCCGCAGTTGGCTTCACCCCAGCCGCCGGTGAGCGGAGAACGCGCGGCTGCCATCCAACGCCCGGTAAAGAAGCTGTTTGTGCCGTTTAAAAGCCCGGAGACAAAAGCAAGGATGTTTTCAGGTCCCAGCGGGTCAGCTCCCTTTGGAATGTCACGGTAGAGAATATATGCCGCCAGGCCAATGCCGCTAAGAAAACGCTGGTAGATTTCATCAGCGATCGTTTCTTCATAAATCTCCCCGTGAGTCAGGTCGACCCAGAGGATTTTTCCCATAACTGCAAAAGGCACGTTTCCTCCTTTGCCGGTAACGCTTATGTGAAGTCGATTTTAATGACCCTTTTGAGGGTTTGCTGGCAGTTTGCACAATTGTAATGGGTAACCGGTGCTCGATTGATTATGATAACCGCATATCTGGTCAGGAGGAAATGTTTTGAGGTGCTTTGTTACCGGTGGTACAGGATTTATTGGGCTGCATCTGGTCAGGAGGCTGGTTTCAGAGGGGCATGAAGTGCGCTGCCTGGTCCGTAAACACAGCCGCATTCAACCGCTTCAAGCGCTGGGCGTGGACCTGGTGGTTGGTGACGTCAACGACCGGGCTGCGCTGCGCGAAGGGCTGCAGGGATGCGATTGGTTGTTCCATCTTGCCAACCTGTATTCCATGTGGGAGCCAGACCGGCGCAGCTTTCATAGGGTTAATGTCGAGGGAACGCGGAATGTTTTAGAAACAGCCCTGGAAGCTGGCGTAAAAAAAGCGATTTACATCAGCACAGTGGCCGTATACGGCAAACCGGCAGAAGTTCCATTCCGCGAAGATTCGCAGCACGGCCCCAGGCTCTTCAGTGAATATGCCCGCTCAAAGGCGCTGGCGGATGCCGTTGCCTGGGACCTGGCTCGCCGCGGCCTTCCGCTGGTGGTCTTTTACCCTGGCATTGTTCTTGGTGCAGGAGATGACAAAGCCAGCGGGCGCTATATTCAGGATATTCTGCGCAGGCGAGTGCCCTCCACCATTTTCCACGACTCGGTCTCCACTTATGTGCATGTCGATGATGTCGTCGATGCGCTGCTGCGCGCGGCTGAAAAACCTGGGGTAGAGGGACAGAAATACCTGCTGGGAAAATACCATCTCAATGGACGAGGCTTTGCCAACCTGGTTCATGAAGTCTCTGGGGTGCCGCTTCCCTTGATCCATCTCCCCGATTTTATCGTACTCGCTGCTGCTTATCTGTTGACGGGAATCTCGACTGTCATTCGCCGCGCTCCACTTTGGGGGTTGTCGATCGATGCTGCGTGGACTCTCAAGCACGGCTTCCAATGCGACGGCAGCAAGGCGGAGCGCGAATTGGGAATCACCTATTCGCCGGTCCGTAAAGCTATGGCAGAAGCCGTTTCATCCTACCGCCAGCGGTGGGCGAGCAGAAGACGCTGACCGCTTCAAGCAAATAAATCTCTACGATGATTGATCCCACTGCCAGGGATCAATCATCGTAGTATATGAGGCATAATTTTGTGTTGGGGGAATTTTTTGTTTAGATTAAACAGTCGGGTCGGCTGTGAAAATCAATATTCTTCACCGTCGTCATCGAGCCACATATCTTCTTCGTCCTCTAAATCCTCTTCCTCATCCCATTCCTCCAACTCTTCATCCTCGTCCCACTCATCCCCGACGGCAGCTTCAGCATTGGGGCTGTAGGTATTGCATCCGGTGTCCGGGTCGATCTCGACATGGGCTGCACTGCAATACCCCTCGTCAAGGAACACGCAATCGAGATAGTGACAACGAATTCGAGGCATTATTTTTCCTCCTGCCTAAAGATTGAGTTCTGCCTGATTATGGACAGGCTTGTCAGGATGTCGGTAAAGCTTTACAGAAGCGGGCTGCCTGGCGGGCTATTTATTGCTTTTTAGCTCCATAACAAGGTTTTGGATAATCAGGTAGGCAAGTATACCAAACAAAATTAGCGCAAGGTCATCATTTTTGCAAAGAGGCGGCGTTAAATTTCTTCGATGAACCAGACATCTACCTCTGCGCCTGACGGGAGCGATTTTACACCAGAGGGCAAAATCAGTAAAGCATTTGCTTGTACCAAAGAGAACAAGTTACCAGATCCTTGATGTCCGGTTAATCGCGCGGTCAGGTGGCCGCCCTCGCGGTTCACTACCGCCCGTAAATAGCTCTCGCGCCCGTCCGACTCGACGGGTTCTGCGAGGATGGCTTTCTCGCGGGCAGGAAATGGTCTTTCATGCCCGGCCAGCCTGTAGATCGCCGGCAGAACGAACACCATGCACCCGATGAAAGCCGAGACCGGGTTTCCCGGCAGGCTGATCAGGGGAATGCCCGAATAAGAGCCAAACGCGAGCGGTTTTCCCGGGCGCATGTTGACCCTCCAGAATGTCAAAGCGCCGTGCGACTCAATCACCTGGCGGACATAATCATACGCGCCGACGCTGACCCCTGCAGAGGTCACCAGCAGATCAACGTTTTGAGCAACTCCTTTTGAGAGGATCGCTTCGATATCTTCCGGCCTGTCTTGCGCGGCTCCCAGGCGGATGACTTCTGCGCCCTCGCGCTCCAGCAGCGCTGCCAGCATGTATTGGTTTGAGTCATAAATCTGTCCCGGCTCGAGCTGCCGGCCCGGCTGGACCAGCTCATCGCCCGATGAAAACAGCGCCACGCGCGGCCTGCGATAGACGCATACTTCAACCTGACCAATTGACGCAAGCATACCAACATCCTGCGGCTGGAGCTTGCGCCCTTTTTCCAGCAGAATCTGTCCTTGCTGAACATCTTGACCCCGCGGGCGGATATTTGTGCCCGGGCTTGCGCCGGAGTAGATGCTCACCTGCGCCGGGACGGCCTGGTTCGAAACATCTGCGTGCAGCGCCGGCGATAAATCAGTATCCTCCACCGGAACAACTGCGTCAGCGCCTGGAGGGATGGGCGCGCCGGTCATTATTCGGGCAGCCTGGCCCCTTTGAATGGGAACAGTAACATGCTTCCCCGCCGGGATATCTGCTACGACGGCCAGGACGGCAGGCGCATCCCTTCGCGCGTTTTGCACATCAGCCGACTGAACGGCAAAGCCGTCCATACTCGAGTTTGCAAAGGGCGGCAGATCGCCCACCGCTCGGACAGTTTCAGCGAGGATCCGGCCTGTGCTTTTCTCGATTGGGATATTTTCGGTTTCGACCGGATGAAAAACAGATAGAATCCGCGCTTGCGCTTCGTTGACTGGGAGCAGAGCTGTCAAAATGGTCCCCTTTTGGTGAATTGAATCGAACGATCTTTAACCAGGGCGAACCCGCTGGGCTTCAGTTACATTGGGTAAGTTTTCGATGCGAGTCAGCACGCGGCTCAATTGGGCAATGTCCCCAACTTCCAGGGTCAGGTTGAGCGACGCCAGGTGATGGCTCACCTTTACATTCACGTCGAGGATGTTAATGCTTTCCTCGCTAAGGACGGTGGAGATATCGCCCATCAACCCAGCGCGGTCATAAGCCTTTATCACCACCGGCACCGGGTAGGTTTCTGGTGCTGCGCCCCACGACACTTTGATGATTCGTTCGCGGTCTTCCAGCCGCAGAATATTCGGGCAGTCTTGCCGGTGTATGGTGACTCCACGCCCGCGCGTGATATACCCGACAATATCATCCCCAGAGACCGGTTTACAGCAGCGGGCGAATGAGGTTAGCATGCCCTTTAGCCCCAGGACTGTAACGCCGGTGCTGTCTGCCATCTTCTTTTCGGAAGCAGGTTGGGCGACTAGCAGAGGATCCTGCTTCTCTTTGCTCAGCTCGCCAAGCTTGTTCACAATCCGCCCGACCGAGATATCGCCGCAGCCAATCCCGACATACAGATCATCGGCAGTTCTGTAATCAAACTGATGCGCGATATCGTCAGGCTCCATGTCAACCGTCAGGCCCAGGCGCTTAATCTCGCGGTCAAGCAGCGCCTTGCCCTGGGTCAGGTTTTGCTCGCGGTCCAGCCGTTTAAACCATGCGCGAATCTTTGAGCGAGCGCGCTGGGTGTTCACCAGCTTCAGGTTTGAATTCAGCCAGTCTCGGCTGGGCCCACCGTGCTTTGAAGTGAGAATCTCGACCATGTCGCCGGTCTTCAGCACATAATCGAGCGTGACCAGCCGCCCGTTCACTTTTGCACCGCGGCAGCGGTGGCCAATCTCTGTATGGACGTGATAGGCAAAGTCGATTGGGGTGGACCCGGCGGGCAGGTCGATAATATCACCGCGCGGCGTGAAGACATAAACGCGGTCCTGGAAGACGTCGGTTTTCATTCCATCGACGAATTCCTGCGCGTCGGTCACATCCTGACGCCAATCCATTAACCGGCGCAGCCAGTTGACCCGCTGCTGGTAATTTTCTTCGAGTTTTCCGCCTTTTTCTTTATAACGCCAGTGGGCGGCGATGCCGTACTCCGCTGCCTGGTGCATCTCGCGCGTGCGAATTTGCACCTCGAGCGGTTTCCCGTCATCATAGATCACTGCAGTGTGCAGCGACTGATAGAGATTATCTTTTGGCGCTGCAATGTAATCGTCAAATTCATGCGGGATCGGGCGCCAATGAGAATGAATCACGCCTAACGCCGCATAGCAGGAGGGCTTATCTGGCACGATCAGCCGCACGCCGCGCAAGTCCATCAACATTTCGAAAGACTTGCTCTTCTCCTGCATTTTCTTATAGATCGAGTAGATGTGCTTCGGCCTGCCGGTGATCTCTGCCTCGATGCCTTCCTGCTCCATGACATCCTTCAGCCGGCGGATGATTTCCTGAACCTGATTTTCCCGGTCTGCGCGCCGCTGCGAAAGCAGTTCGGCGATCTCTTTATATTTTTCAGGGTTGACATAGCGGAAGCCGAGGTCCTCCAGCTCCCATTTCATCT
>Ga0134094_1002424_pt1 | contig 15804 bp, 17 predicted proteins | sample 5_1taG_FD_94458 | JGI IMG/M metagenome (GOLD analysis project Ga0134094, IMG submission 94458) | Switchgrass degrading microbial communities from high solid loading bioreactors in New Hampshire, USA - 5_19_20_110_A1 metaG | ecosystem: Engineered > Bioreactor > Semi-continuous > Anaerobic >... | reverse complement strand
GCTTGCCATTGTGGATACATGGCTTAATACCCCGTTTTCCAACGAGGAGAGACATAAAAGACGCATCGAAGGGATAGCTCAGATAGAAAATGAGTATTTAAAATAATCCAATGTGAATTTGGGAGGACATTTGTTATGAGCGAAGTTTTTATTTTCGATCATCCGCTTATCCAGCACAAGATATCGCTTCTGAGGGATAAGAACACGAGCAGCAAAGAGTTCCGTGAATTGACTTCCGAGATTTCCATGCTGATGGGATACGAAGTTACCAGGGATATTCCTTTGAAGGAAGTGGAGATAGAAACCCCTGTCGGAACAGCCAGGGCCAAGATAATATCCGGCAAGAAACTTGCCTTTGTACCAATTCTGAGAGCGGGTCTCGGTATGGTTGACGGAATGCTGAAGCTTGTTCCAATGGCCAGGGTAGGCCACATCGGACTTTACCGCGATCCCGAGACACTGGAGCCGGTGGAATATTACTGCAAATTACCCGATGACATAGCGAACCGGGATGTTGTGGTGCTGGATCCCATGCTTGCCACAGGCGGTTCGGCATGCGATGCGGTTAAATTCCTGAAAAAACACGGAGCCAGGAATATCAAGTTTGTATGTCTTATTGCCTCAAAAGAGTGTGTCAGACGCCTGAGCACAGAGCATCCGGATGTAGGTATTTATTGCGCAGCGGTCGATGAAAAACTCAATGACCACGGATATATAGTTCCCGGACTTGGGGATGCGGGCGACAGGCTGTTCGGAACAAAATGATTTCTGGTTAAGTGTTATATTTGCCTGATTTGTTTATTATATTTGTTTAACTGGGGGTCAATTTTATGCGTCCTTCATGGGATGATTATTTCATGAGTATTGTTGAATTGGTTAAAACCCGCTCGACTTGCTTAAGACGTCAGGTTGGCGCACTGATAGTAAAAGATAAAAGAATTTTGGCCTCAGGTTATAACGGAGCGCCGGTAGGCTGCAAACATTGTGAAAAAGTAGGATGTCTGCGTGAAAAATTAGGAATTCCCTCAGGGCAGCGTCACGAAATCTGCCGTGCGACGCATGCGGAACAGAATGCCATAGCGCAGGCTGCCTATTCGGGGGTAAGCATTAAAGACAGTACCATGTATGTCACAACTCAGCCCTGTGTATTGTGCGCCAAGCTGGCAATCAATGCGGGCATTACCAAAATAGTTTTCAAGGGAGACTATCCGGATGAGTTGGCTATGGAATTGTTGAAAGAAGCCGGGGTAAGGGTATTAAAGTATGAAGGGCCTGAAGAAAGACAGTTTCTCTGATATTGTCCTGGCTTAAGAGGTGTTGCTATGATTATAATTGAATTCCATCATCTGGTTGCTTTCGCAGTAGCCCTGATTGTTTCATTTTTTGCTACGCCCATAGCGCGAAGGATAGCCGTTAATCTGGGGGCAGTAAATGTTCCCAATGACAGCAGGCGTGTTCATAAAAAACCCATGCCCTTGATGGGCGGGCTGGCAATTGCAGCAGGTTTTGTCATTGCCATCATATACAGTTTCGGAACAAAAGATCTGGACCTTTTCATCCAGTACCTGGTTCAGCCCAAGACCATAGGCCTTATTGTCGGCACACTGATAATTATTGTTCTGGGTGCCGTTGACGATATAAGACCGATCCGTGCAAGGATAAAGTTCCCCGTCCAGCTTCTGGCGGCTATTATTGTCGTCGCGACGGGAACAAGAATTATCGCTATTTCCAAGCCTTTTCAGCCGGGTGTAGCCGTTCATCCCAGCATGATGTTCGTACTTGAGGACATTCTGGCGTTCCTGATTTCGGTGCTTTGGATTGTAGGCGTCACCAATGCCATAAATCTTATAGACGGCCTTGATGGTCTTGCGGCAGGGGTTTCCGGGATAGCCACACTTTCCCTCTATATAGTTGCGGTTATCCGCGGGCAGGATAATATGGCCGTTATTGCCGCCTGTCTTGCGGGCGCCATTCTTGGTTTTCTTCCATATAACTTCAATCCTGCCAAAATATTTATGGGAGATACCGGATCAACATCTTTGGGATTTGTCCTTGCAATCATTTCAATTGAAGGAACCATGAAATCAGTAACTGCCCTTGCTTTGGCAATACCCATTCTCGCTCTTGGCCTTCCTATTTTTGACACGTTTTTTGCCATAGTGAGAAGGGTAATGAACGGAAGGCCTATAGCCCAGGCAGACCGCGGCCATATACATCACAGGCTCCTGGACATGGGGATCAGCCACAGGATGGCAGTAATTATTTTATACATTATAAGCGCCGCACTGGGAATTGTTTCGATTGCTTTGGTCGACAAGGGGCTTCTGCCTTCCATAATACTTTCCATAGTGCTGGCGGTATTCGGTATCGGAGGGGCGAGGAATCTCCGCGAGCTTGATGATATTCCTGATGGGATAAAGAAAACAAGACCGGATGAAAGTACCGCTCCCGATATAGAAAAAGCCCAGCTTGAGGCAGCTTCAGGCGAAAAGCATGATGTTCCGGATTCCGGTTTGGAAGAAATGGAAAACAGGCCGGATGATACTGCGGAAAAAGCGAATGAAACTGAGGAAAAAAAGGACTGACGAAAACACAGGAGCAAATGGAAATGAAGAAAATAAAGGTCATGACAGTTTTCGGAACAAGACCCGAAGCAATAAAAATGGCACCGCTGATAAAAACGCTGGAAAAATACCAGCAGATCGAATCCCTCGTGTGTGTTACGGCGCAACATCGCCAGATGCTTGACCAGGTACTTGAAATATTTGATATCAGGCCTGATTATGACCTTAATATCATGCAGGAAAGGCAGACGCTGGCCGACATCACGAAAAGGGCCCTGGAGGGATTGTACGGGGTATTCAGTGATGTCATACCTGATATAGTACTTGTCCATGGGGATACCACCACAACCTTTGCCGCATCCCTGGCGGCTTTTTATTCAAAACTGAAAGTAGGACATGTGGAGGCAGGCCTTCGGACCTTCGACAAATATTTTCCCTACCCTGAAGAAATGAACCGCAGACTTACAGGAGCAATTGCGGATCTGCATTTCGCCCCCACTGTTTCAAACAAGGAAAATCTCCTGAGGGAAAACATAAAGGAAGAAAATATCTTTGTAACAGGCAACACTGTCATAGATGCCTTATCTTCCACGGTAACAGATGATTATGAATTTTCAGATGAATTCCTGAGGAATTATTCCTTTGCAGGCAAACGGGTCATTCTGGTTACGGCCCACAGGCGCGAGAATTTCGGAAAGCCTTTCGAAAATATTTTCACAGCCCTGAGGAAACTTGCCGAAGATTTTTCCGATATAGAAATTATTTATCCCGTTCACCTTAATCCTGTGGTCAGGGAACCGGCCGGAAGGATTTTGGGAAATCATGAACGCATTCATCTGATTGAACCTCTGAATGTCCAGGATATGCATAATCTTATGGCGCGGTCTTACCTGATCATGACCGATTCGGGAGGACTCCAGGAAGAAGCCCCGTCGCTGGGCAAACCCGTTCTTGTACTGAGAAACGAAACTGAAAGACCGGAAGCTGTGAAAGCCGGCACTGTCAAAATCGCGGGAACGGAAACTGAAAAAGTATACAACGAGGCATATTTGCTTCTTACTGACAAGGAAGAATATGAAAAAATGTCCAAAGCCATAAATCCTTACGGGGACGGCAAGGCTTCGGTCAGGATTGCAGAAGCGCTGCTTTACAGTTTCGGACTGACTGAAACCAAACCTGAGGAGTTCAGGGCCTTCAGTTTACAAAGGGGAGAGTAAATGGCAGAATTTTTCACACATATTCTTTTTGCGGATTCTGTTCTTCAGAGGATTGAAAGCAGAAGAATTATGGAGGGCGTGAAAAAGAAGCGCTCTCTTTATTATCTTGGCGCCCAGGGACCTGATCCCTTTTACTTCTATGATTTTTTTCACCGAAAAGGCCCCCTGAAGGGGTTGGGCAGAGTAATGCACAGGCAGTTTACCGGCAAATTTCTTTACCAAGGCTTTTCAGCCCTTAAGAATGTTTCCTATGATGAAGGCTGGCTTGACCTGGCGGTTTATCTTTGCGGCTTTGTATGCCATTTCACTCTGGACAGGTTTATCCATCCCTATGTTTACTGGGCGGTAAGCCAATGGATATGGAATGTTGACGGCACTTTTGGAAAAACGGATCACAGCGGGCTTGAAATGGCGCTCGATGTGATATTGTGGAAGGAGAAAAAAGGTACTTACGCCTGCAGGCAGAATATGCGCAGGCTGATTTATACAGGCAAAAAATGGCCTCAGTCGGTGGCTGCCTTTCTGCTGGATACAATTAATAATATTTATGGGGCAGAAACAGGCATTAAAGAGCTGAATAAAGTACTTACAAGTTTTTACCGCGGATGTGATTTATTATACGACCCTTCCGGGTGGAAGACAAAACTGGTCAGTTTTCTCGAAAACCTTACAGGAGGCGGAATAAAACCTCCCAAAAAGCCATGGCCTCCTGACTGCAACCCGGACATCGACTGGGCAAACAGGAAGAAAAGGACATGGAAGGACCCGTTCACTGAGAACCTGGTTTTCACAAGTTCTGTTGATGAGATTATAATGGAAGCGGAAGACGTTGCTTCCATGCATATAAATACGATATTTTCAAGAATATACAACAATGAGGACATTGAAGATCTTTTTCCGGACATGAGCTATATAACCGGAAAGTTATGCGCTTATAACAGTGAGGAGTGAAGAAATTGAAGGACTATATAGCAAAAGCGATGGCCCTTTCAGGCCAGGTAAGAATATATTCCGCTGTTACGACCAATACGGTCGAAAAGGCAAGGAATCTTCACAACATGAACCATACGCCCACTGTTGCCCTTGGCCGCGTATTGACGGGGATTGCGTTGATGAGTCAGACTTTGAAGGACGAAAGACATTCAATAACTGTCCAGATAAAAGGTGACGGACCTTTGGGAGGCATTGTGGCCGTGACCGATGCAAGGGCAGGAGTCAGGGGCTATGTGCATAATCCGAATATAGATTTGCCTCTCAATGCCGCGGGTAAATTCGATGTTAAGTCCGCGATAGGAAACGGATACCTGAATGTACTCAAGGACATCGGGCTGAAAGAGCCTTACAGCGGCCGGGTAGACCTTGTTTCGGGGGAAATCGCGGAGGACCTGACTTATTATTATGCGTATTCGGAACAAATACCCACCGCATTCAATCTGGGCGTCCTGATAGGAAGGGACGGAAGGGTGGAGGCTGCCGGAGGTTATTTTATGCAGCTTTTGCCGGGTGCATCCGATGACGCCATAGCAAGGATAGAAAAAAGGATCTTTTCCCTTGAACCGGTAACGACGCTTGTCCACAACGGCAAAACTCCTGAGGATATAATAAACATGCTTTTTCCTGACGACGATACAATTGAATTCTTTGACACCTGTCCGGTTGAATACAGATGCACCTGTTCAAGGGAAAGAATGGAGAGAAATCTTCTGAGTCTTGGCAGGAAGGACCTGCAGGAAATAGCGGAGAAGGATTCTGGAGCGGAACTCCAATGCCATTTTTGCAACAGCAAATATTATTTTACCAGAAATGAACTCCAGGAACTCCTTAAAAATGCATGACATTAATGACAGAGAATAGTATTAATTTACTTAATAACGGCAACAATAATTCCGGATGTTGCCGTTTTATATTTGGTTTATTCCTGTGCCAAAATTTTTATTGACATGAAAAAATAAATAGCCTGAAAAAAGTGAATACTATGGAAAGCAAAGAAATATCTGAAGATGGAGGGGTAATATGAAAAAACGTATTTTGGCAATGTTACTGACAATATTACTGGTGCTTCCTGCTTTCACACTGGTATCAAGCGGTACAGAGGATACAAAGACTTTCGAGCGGGTGGATTTTATCAGCGGGGTTGTCATCGCCAACGAGCTGAACCTCCGCAACGGCCCGTCCATGAATAATGACATTATCGGAACTTTCAAGAAGTACAAATGGGTAAATGTCCTGGCAGAAATTGGGGACTGGTATGCTGTATTTGACCCCGACACGGGAAAGGTGGGTTGCGTTTACAAGCAGTACCTGGTCAATGCAGACGAGTTTGCCAAACAGCAAAAACAGACCCCCAAAACCCCCACAGCAACACCCAAACCTACCCCAACTCCTGCACCGACTGCAACACCTGCGCCCGGACAGCCCGCTGACTTGTCCCAGAATGAGAAGCTCCTTCTTGACCTGATAAACCAGGAAAGGGCAAAAAATAATCTTCCGCCTCTCCAGGCAGATCCTGAGCTGATGAAAGTAGCGAGAATCAAGGCCAAGGATATGTCCGACAACAATTATTTCTCACATTATTCGCCTACTTACGGTTCACCTTTTGACATGATGAGGCAGTTTGGAATCAGCTTCAGGGCCGCGGCAGAAAACATTGCGGGAAATTCCACCGTACAGGGCGCAGTCAATGCCTGGATGAAATCCCAGGGTCACAGAGCAAATATATTGAACAGTTCCTATAACTATACAGGAATAGGGATAGCCGAAAGTAACAAATACGGGTATGTATTTGTGCAGATGTTTATCCGCAAATAACGCCAGGAAATGTTATATACGGCTGAATAAAAGAATAAGAATAAAAGCAGGAAAATATCCTGCTTTTATTTTTTCATCTCTTGTTGCCAAGGGTTTCCACCCTGGAGTTATTTGTGGATAACTCCAGGATATTGTCGAGGCTAAGAATCAATTATACTGCAGATTTTCCACACTATCCACAAGGTTATCCACAAAAAACAAACATTGTGGAAAGCCTTTTGATTGTTTTGTGGATAACTTTATTTGATTTGAGCGGGTTCCGGCTGGGTAATATTTAAATACAGAAACATCCATGAAAGGAGTTGGACCTATGAAGTACATCATCCAGGGAAAACATGTCAGCGTAACAGAGGCCATGGAGGAGAAAGCCAAAAAGAAGCTGAAAAAATTCGAGAAGTTTTTCAGGCCTGATGCTGAGACTACTGTTACTTTCAAGGTGGAAAAAGACCGTTACATTTTTGAAGTGTCGATTTATTCGGGAGGAACCATTATCAGGGCTGAAGAATCCAGCAATGATATGTACACTTCCATTGATTTGGTTATAGAGAAACTTGAACGTCAGATCAGAAAGCATAAGACCAAACTGGGCAAGAAAATCCGGCAGGAGGCATTGGTTCCTCAGAATTTTGATATACAGGAGGAAATAGACGAAGCTACTGACTACTCTGTAGTCAAAACAAAACGTTTCCCCATAAAGCCTATGGATCTGGAGGAGGCAATTCTCCAGATGAATCTTCTTGGCCATAATTTCTTTGTATTCATTAACTCTGAGACCGAAGAAGTAAATGTTGTGTATAAGCGGAAAGACGGGAAATACGGGCTTATTGAACCTGAATATTAAAAAAACGGGATGTGCCCCGGGTTAAAGTCGGGGCACTTTTTATCTGACCGTGCGGATTTTGGCCTGATGGACCAAATATTTTAAATTGAGAAATAAAAAATCTGTTTATAAAATATTAATGTATGGTATAAGATTATTATTCCACTAAAGATATCGGATCTGCGACTACCTGACAGATTTACAAAAGCCGGCCCCGATTTTGATATACTCTTGTGTTATTCAGATGTGTACGCGCTGAACAGAGTATATAAAGATTTGAAAGGAGTTTATAATGTTATTAAGGGATTGTGCCGGAGGCGTGATATTTTTCGAAGACAAGGTCTTTCTTTTTCTGAATGAAAAAAATGAATGGGTCATGCCGAAAGGTCTGATCAAGGAAAATGAAAACCCTCAGGATGCGGCAGTCAGACGGGTTTTTGAGGAAACGGGAATTGAATGCGAGGTTTTGGAACAGGCCGGAAGAACTTATTACGAGTTTTATTCCATAACCCGCCAGGTGCCGGTCTGTAACCGGATTGCATGGTACATAATGGAGGCCAGAAGCAGCGAGTTTAAAATTGCCGAGCCTGAAAGATTCTCAAAGGGCGGTTTTTTCAGCATAGAAGAAGCGGTGGACAAGGTTACTTACAGCCAGGACAAATCACTGCTTCTCCAGTCATATAAAAGATACCGGAACAGAAAGAAGCAGGATACTGACAATTAATATATTAATATGAACCGTATTTTCCGGGCTGTTTTACCGGAGTGTTGAATGTGATATTGTATTTCTGATAAAATGAGGATGACTTTATGTCATCCTTTTTAAATTTACCAGGATACCGATGCAGACAATGTTACGGATGAGGGAGCTATATTGAAGGAATATAAAACAATCGCAAAAGAGGGCTATTTTCTTCTGGAGGAAAAACGCTCGCGCTTTATTGCGAGAGCTAAACCCGTATCAAGCGAGGAAGAGGCACTTGGGTTTATTCAGGCAATAAAGACATCATGTTGGGATGCCACCCATAATTGTTATGCCTATTCTGTGGAAGAAGATGTGCTTTATCAGCGTTACAGCGACGACGGGGAGCCCCAGGGAACTGCAGGGCTTCCTATTTTGGATGTAATACGAAAAAGAGGACTTCAAAATGTAGTGGTAGTCGTTACCCGCTATTTCGGCGGGGTGCTCCTGGGAGCAGGCGGGCTGGTAAGAGCTTACGGCAAGGCCTGCGGCGGGGCTCTGACCGATGCGGGAGAAGTGTGGGTCAAGACTTGCCTTGAACTTAAAATACCTATAGAATATCATTTGTCGGGCAAACTTCAGAATATGCTGATAAACGAAGGGTTTATAATAGGCAATACCGAGTACAGCGATGAAGTCACCTATACCGTCTATTCGCCCATGGAAAGGCTGGAGTTTCTGAACCAGCAGATTTCCGAGATCACGGGCGGAATACTGAGAACAAAAGTCATAGGGAACAAGGAAATCAAGACTGATGAAAATGGTAAATTATTAAAGTAGTTTTGGGAAATAAGGAGTGTTTACTATGGCAGGTCATTCCAAGTGGGCAAATATCAAGCGCAAGAAAGAGAAAACCGATGCACAGAAGGGAAAAATCTTCACCAAGCTTGGCCGTGAACTGGCCGTTGCGGTAAAGATGGGCGGACCGGATCCCGTTTCCAATGCCAAGCTCAGGGATGCGATTGCCAAAGCAAAAGCGAACAATATGCCCAATGATTCAATTATGAGAAGCATCAAGAAGGCAGCGGGTGAGATGGACGGCTCAAATTATGAATATATCACCTATGAGGGATACGGTCCTTCAGGAGTTGCTGTTATAGTGGAAGCCCTGACCGACAACAGAAACAGAACTGCAGGGGACGTACGCCATATCTTTGACAAGTATGGCGGAAATTTGGGAGCAACAGGCTGCGTATCGTTTATGTTTGACAAAGTAGGGCAGATTATAATAGAGAAAAAAGACGGCATGGATGAGGACGAGGTTATGAGCGCCGCCCTTGATGCGGGCGCATCTGATTTTTCAGTTGAAGATGAGTATTTTGAAATCCTTACTGAGCCCAACGACTTCACAAGTGTCCGGGAGGCTCTTGAAAAACAGGGATATGAGTTTGCTTCAGCAGAACTGACCATGCTTCCCCAAAATTATGTAAAACTCACAGACCCCGAAGCAATATCGAATATGGAAAAACTTATTGAACGTCTTGAAGAACATGACGATGTTCAGAATATATACCATAACTGGGATCAAGACTAAGGAGGGGTTATAAGACTGTGACAGAGAAAACACTTGCCGGGAAGGAAATACTGGATTACTTGCCTCATCGTTTCCCATTCCTGCTGCTTGACAGAATCACCGTATTTCATGAAGAGGGTGCAAAACAGATTATGCCGGGGTTAAGAGCAGTCGGCATAAAGAATGTCACTTTCAATGAACCCTATTTTCAGGGCCATTTTCCCGGAAACCCCATCATGCCGGGTGTAATGATACTGGAAGCGCTTGCCCAGTGCGCCTGTGCAGCCGGAATGTACATGGAAGAAAACAAAAACAAGCTGGGGCTCTTTACCGGAGTTGAGGATCTGAAATTCAGGAGACAGGTTATCCCCGGTGATGTGCTCAAACTTGAAATTGAATTTCTGGCTTTCCGCAGAGGTATGGGAAAAGTTGCCGTAAAAGCGACTGTTGAGGGCGAACTGGCCTGTGAGGGAATTATCCGGTTTGCAATGATTGAAGTCAAAGAGCCTCAATAATCTTTTTTGCCGGGAGTATAAAACATGGCAATATACGCAATTTCAGATCTCCATTTGTCCTTTGGCACCAACAAGCCTATGGATGTATTCGGAGGAGAATGGACCGATCATCCCTGCCTGATAAAGGAAAACTGGCTCAAGGTAATAAAAGATAATGATTGTGTCTTAATTCCGGGTGATATATCCTGGGCTATAAACCTTGAAGAAGCCGCACCGGATTTTTCTTTTATTGAATCCCTGCCGGGAATGAAAATAATATCCAAGGGGAACCATGATTTTTGGTGGGGCACGTTGAATAAACTGAATAATTTCCTTGATGCAAAGGGCTTTAAAAGCATTAAGTTCCTGCATAATAATTCCTTTCTGGTTGGAGATTATGCAGTTTGCGGCACAAGAGGATGGAAATCCAAAGATGATGAGGACTTTGATGAGAGTGACGAGAAAATATTCAACCGGGAACTTGAAAGACTCAGACTGTCATTAAGAGACGGATCTGAAAAAAGCCAAAAGTTAATAGCGATGCTACACTATCCGCCATTTGATTCAAAGCATAATCTGAATGAATTTGGCCGGATACTTAAAGATTTCGGTGTAGAAATATGTATTTATGGACACATTCATGGGAAGGCTAATGAATCGTGGAAAGCAGAATATGTAGATGGAATCAGGTTTCATCTTGTATCCTGCAATATAGTCGATTTTAATCCGGTAGAGCTTTTGTCTTCGGGTATAAAATGAACCGGGGCATTGCCGCCAATTATTGACTGTGATATAATCAATTGGTTTGTTGCCGGTATGCCCAAATTTTATGCTTTTTATATATGTAAATGCAGTAAAAAGACATTATATAATTATAAATAAACTTTTGAACGTAAAATTTTATATAAATATGTACATATTTAGGAGGAAACAAAAAAATGAACGTTAAAATTGAAAAACCTGAAAAAAATGTTGTAAAACTTGAGATCGGAATTGACGCAAAAGCTTTTGACGAATATCTCAACAGGGCTTACCTGAAAAACAGGAACAGATTTAATATCCCGGGCTTCAGAAAAGGCAAAGCGCCCCGGGCAATAGTGGAAAGATATTACGGTGAACAGGTTCTCTACGAGGATGCTATTAATTTTGCATGCGCAGAAGCCTATGACAAGGCAGTAGAGGAGAATAACATCCAGCCCGTGGATCGTCCTGAAATAGATATTGTTCAGATCGGCAGCGGCAAGGACTTCATCTTTACCGCAAGAGTAACTGTCATGCCTGAAGTTGAGCTGGGCGAATACAAAGGCCTCACAGCCGAAAAAGAGCAGGTTGTTGTTACCGACGATGATGTGGAAGAAGAACTTAAGAGAATCGCAGAAAGGTATTCCAGGCTCGTAACTGTTGAAGACAGACCCGTAAAGGACGGAGACACAGTCAATATAGATTTCGAGGGCAGCATTGACGGAGTGCCGTTTGAGGGCGGAACTGCCAAAGGATATACTTTGGTGATAGGTTCGGGCACTTTCATTCCCGGATTTGAGGAACAGCTCATAGGCGCCGAGCTCAACAGCGAGGTTGAAGTAAAGGTTACTTTCCCTGAAGATTACCACAGCGAGGATCTCAAGGGCAAAGATGCCGTGTTCAAGGTAAAAATAAATGAAATAAAATACAGGGAAATTCCTGAAATCAACGACGATTTCGCTTCCGATGTCAGTGAGTTTGAAACCCTGGAAGAATATAAAGCCGATATCAGGAAAAAGCTTACTGAAAGAAAACAGGCAGAAGCAGACAGAAAGTTTGAAAATGAAATTATCAGGAAAGCTGTGGAAAATGCCGGGTGTGACATCCCCGAAGTTATGGTCAGCCGCAGGATTGACAGCATGCTGAACCAGTTTGATCTGCAGCTTCGATATCAGGGAATAAGCCTCGAGCAATACCTGAAAATAACGGGAATTGAAGAGAGCAAGCTCAGGGAAGATTACAGGGACAGCGCATACCAGGATGTAAAAACACAGCTTGTCCTTGAGAAGATAGCTGAAGTTGAGAAAATTGAAGCATCTGAAGAAGATATCAATGAGGAAATCAAAAATATGGCCGACCGCTATAATCAGCCCGTTGAGGAAATAAAGAAACATTTGCGGGATGACGATATAGAATATATTAAGGATTCCATAAAGAGAAGGAAGACTGTCAAATTACTGATAGACAACGCCAAGGCATAAACTTTTTGGGAAAAGGGTTAAAATTACAACAAAATGTGGAAGATAATAAGAAAAGACATTATCGAAAAGGAGGTTTTAATATGTCACTGGTACCTATTGTTGTTGAACAGAGCAGCAGGGGGGAACGTTCCTACGATATATATTCAAGGCTCTTAAAAGACAGGATTATAGTGCTGAGCGATGAAATAAATGACGTAACTGCAAGCCTGGTAGTAGCCCAGATGCTGTTCCTTGAAGCCGAGGACCCTGACAAGGACATCCAGTTCTACATAAATAGTCCCGGCGGTTCAGTTACAGCAGGGTTCGCTATTTATGATACAATGCAATATATCAAATGCGATGTTTCAACCATTTGTGTCGGTATGGCCGCAAGCATGGGGGCATTCCTGCTTGCCGCAGGAACAAAGGGCAAAAGGTTTGCGCTGCCAAACAGCACGATCATGATTCATCAGCCTATCGGGGGAGCCAGAGGTCAGGCTACCGATATTAAAATCCATGCTGAGTGGATTTTGAAGATAAAGGATAAACTCAACAGAATCTTAGCCGAAAGAACAGGCCAGCCCCTTTCCAAGATAGAGATAGATGTTGAGAGAGACTACTTCATGAGTGCGACGGAGGCAAAAGAATACGGACTGATCGACCAGGTGATGGAAAGAAGAGTATGACGGGGTGATGTAATGGCGCGATATGATGACAGAAGACAGGTAAAATGCTCTTTCTGCGGCAAAAGTCAGGAACAGGTAAACAGAATAGTGGCAGGTCCTGGTGTCTATATATGCAATGAATGTATAGAGCTATGTTCTGAAATCATAGAGGAAGAATTCGACGAAAGACCGATCGAACCTTCATGGGATGAACTTCCAAAGCCGCGCGACATCAAAAGAGCCCTGGATGAATACGTGATTGGCCAGGAGAAGGCCAAACGCACGCTTGCAGTGGCAGTTTACAACCATTATAAGCGCATAAGGCATGGTGGATCCCGTCAGGATGTAGAGCTTCAGAAAAGCAACATTCTGTTGATAGGACCTACAGGCTGCGGAAAAACATATCTTGCCCAGACACTTGCCAAAATTCTGAATGTTCCCTTCGCCATAGCCGACGCTACATCTCTGACCGAAGCCGGATATGTGGGTGAAGATGTTGAGAATATACTCCTGAAACTTATTCAGGCCGCCGATTACGACCTGGAAAGGGCTGAAAGAGGAATTATATATATTGACGAAGTCGACAAGATTTCAAGAAAGTCTGATAATCCTTCCATAACGAGGGATGTTTCCGGCGAAGGCGTACAGCAGGCCCTTCTGAAAATACTGGAAGGAACACTGGCTTCCGTTCCGCCACAGGGCGGCAGGAAGCATCCCCACCAGGAGTTCATCCAGCTTGATACCACGAATATCCTTTTCATATGCGGGGGAGCCTTCGACGGACTGGAGAAAATCATAGAGAACCGTATAGGCAAAAAGACAATAGGTTTTGGCGCCAATGTGGAAAGCCGGAAAGACAGGGATATTGGTGAAATATTCGCGCAGGTGACTCCCCAGGATCTCCTGAAGTATGGCCTGATCCCTGAATTCATAGGCAGGCTGCCGATTACCGTTTCGCTGCATCAACTGGACAAGAACGCCCTGATTGATATACTGACCAAGCCCAGGAACGCGCTGGTAAAACAGTATAAGAAGCTCTTTGAGATGGACGGGGTCCAGCTCGAGATAGAGAATGAAGCCCTGGAAGCGATAGCTGACCGGGCCCTTGAAAGAAAAATTGGAGCGCGTGGCTTAAGGGCAATCATGGAGGAGATAATGCTGGATGTCATGTATGACATTCCTTCCAGGGAGGATGTGGAAAAGTGCATTATCACTAAAGAAACCATTCTGAATAACGAAAGTCCGAAGCTGGTTTTCGGTGAAGGCCGAAAGGCACTGCCGCCAGTAAAAAGGAAAAAGCGGGAAGTGGACCCCGCATCATAACGGCTCAGGATTTAGGCATCAAAAATTAAGGCTGTCTGAAAGGACAGCCTTTTTTTATATCCTTGCAATGTTGAGTCAGAGACGGCCTCAAGGACGCGTGATCGCCCAGCGGCCTCGCAAGAGCAAGCTTGAACATTTACAATTTCCGGCATTGATTTAGCAGGAAAATCTGAACATCATGGTATTTATTACCCGCCCTGCATCATTCAAGATTCAGGCGTTTCGTCAGTATTGTGTTTGCAATGGCAAAATAAAGGGCTGAAAATATTAATGATATTGCTATGGAACGCAACATGGCATTATGAAGAATCAAATCCGTCGGAGGCACTTCAGTGTATCCAATGAAAAAGGTCAGTGTGAAGCTTGATGAACTACGGTTTATACCTATCAGGGAAGAGGTCGCCGAGGACGCTATCCGTGATATTGTGTTCAGAAGCAGGAAGGCGCCAAAAGAAGCAAGCACTTTATGCCTTGCACTCAGATGTCCAAGCGCTATTGAAGCATAAATCATAAGCACACTTGTACAAATACCCAGGACAAAGGCAATAAACGTTTCAGCCGCAATAAGATATATTTCGGGGCCCCAATATACGTAGGCTTCGTCCCAAAGCAGCTTTGCTCCATCAATAATCTCAGAAAACGATATTTCTGCGGACGTGATTATATAAATTGACATTAAGGAAACTATCATACTTATAATGATCCACATCAGCGAAACTATCAGCTTGCTGACAATATGATGCCATGCTTTTACAGGCAGGGTGAACATCAGATACCCTTCATCTGACAGCAGGTTTTTATAGAACCTGGAAATCATCACTATCAATGTAGTTATGAATAAACTGATCAAGATGATGGTGAAAAGTGCAGACAAAAGAGCCCTCGGAAAACGGTAGGCGCCCGGTCCGGACAATGGAAATGAAAACCTGTTTATCAGTGACAGTACCATCAAAACAAGATACAGCGGCATAAAAGTCCTTGAAGTTGCCTTAATTTCATATTTCATCAATTTCCCTAACATTTAAATACCTCCCTGAACAGTGCGTCTACGGATTTTCCATGTGTATCCCGGATATCATCGACGGAGGAAGTCAACATTACCTCACCTTTACTGATAAATACTACATCATCCAAAATGTGTTCTATATCTGAAATCAGATGGGTTGATATGACTACTGCCGCCTGCTCATTGTAATTATTCAGGATAGTACTCAGAATATAATCTCTCGCGGCCGGGTCCACACCACCTATTGGTTCATTCAGGAGATACAGATCGGCTTCACGGCTCATGACGAGGATTAACTGGACTTTTTCCCTTGTTCCCTTGGACATGGTTTTTAGCCGGTCTTTGGGATCAATGTCAAGTTTTTTCAGCATGTCATAGGCTTTTTCCGGCCTGAAATCATCATAAAAGTCTGAGAAGAACTCAATAATCTGATGTACACGCATCCACTCAT
>Ga0134094_1002415_pt1 | contig 15879 bp, 14 predicted proteins | sample 5_1taG_FD_94458 | JGI IMG/M metagenome (GOLD analysis project Ga0134094, IMG submission 94458) | Switchgrass degrading microbial communities from high solid loading bioreactors in New Hampshire, USA - 5_19_20_110_A1 metaG | ecosystem: Engineered > Bioreactor > Semi-continuous > Anaerobic >... | reverse complement strand
CTTACTGTCTACAAGGTCATATCCTATTATCATTTCATCTTTTCCGTCGCCGTTAATATCATATACGAAGGGATAATGCCCGGTATTGCCGTGTTTATGCTCCCAAAGCAAATTTAGCTCACTGTCATAGGCCCAAACCGTACTGTACCTGTCCTTTATCACTATATCCGAGGGCCTTTCCTTTCCCGAAAAATTAGCTATGCAGATAGAATCCACATTTAACCTGTCAAAGGCATGTCCGGGATTATATACCTTTTCAGATGCCCTTTCCCGTACACGCAAATGGGGAGTTGGTACGGATTTTTTCTTTTTTCCCGTACGTCCGTCAAGGATGCATAATTCAAAATTAATGGCTGCAATTACTTCGTCAAAGCCGTCACCATCTATATCGTATACCTGGAACGGCAGATCGGCGCTTATCCTGGTGTTCTCAATTTTCTTTTCCGGCCTGCCAAGCTGCCACAGTATATTTCCGTCCAGGTCAATGGCCGTAAGGCAGCTAATATGGGCATATGAATCCCTGGCCACTCTTTTTTGGTGCTGGGCCAGTACAATATGGACATCTTTCGTCCCCGTTAAATGGCCGAAACGAATCTGCCTTCCGGTTCCAAAGTCCTTCAAATCAATGGTTTTCCATAGAACAGGTTTTGGATATATATCTCTTTTCTTCAGGCATTTTTTTCTGCCTTCTTCCCTATTCATCCGGTACTTTTCATAATCTTCACCGGCCATCATTAGCTCAATGCCTGTAAATTGTGCAGGCACTACCGAAACAATGGCGATTTTTCCCCTTTTATAACTGTTTTCAGGGTCTTCCGCCTCCATACATTTCTCGCCGTTGACATAAGCCTCAAAGAAATTTCCCCTGCATTTTACTTCCAGCTCGTATTCATCATCGCAATTATAGGAATAATCTACTTCGGACAGGCTGGTTAACCTGTCCTGGTCCCTCTTTAAAAAACACAGCTTTTGATTGAAAAAGCATAGAGCGTAATGGCACCGGGAATGTATGTATCTGAAAAGAAGGCCTGTGTATGACCCCGTGGAAAGAAGCCTGACTTTGGCCTTCAGTATAAAATTCTCCAGGTATTCATCCCCCGTCACAAGCATGTGCCACATTTCTTTAAATACACCCTCCGGGATTGGCATCCTTGTCTGTTCCATGTATTTTTTGCCGTCCCTTTCGGTAATTATCCATGTAGGCCCGTCAGAACGCCATTTATAGCATACGATGGGATCATACCAGTTTCCCCTGTACCCATCCGGCATTACATAATGATATTCACCAAGGGCGGAATGTTCTTTATCATAGGGGAATTCACCGATATCAAAATCGGAAAAATCCTCATTGATTACCCGGATTAAATTATTCTGCATTTTATGCATTTGTTTTATTACCCCCGTTAAAATGATTATTACAGGTTCATTAATTTAATCCAATTTTAGCCTTGTTTTAAATCTTTCAACCGCTTCTTCGGTGCTTTCCCTGCTTCCGAAGGCGGTAAGCCTGAAATATCCTTCCCCGCTTGGGCCAAAGCCCACACCGGGTGTACCTACAATATTTGCTTCCTTCAGCAGCTTGTCAAAAAACTGCCAGGAATCCATCCCGTTAGGAGTTTTAAGCCATATATACGGGGCATTCACTCCGCCGAAAACCTGAAGGCCGATACTTAACAATCCTTCTCGGATAATCCTTGCATTGGTCATATAATAGTCAATTATGGATTTTACCTGCCTTTGTCCTTCCTCGGTATAGACGGCAGCCGCACCTCTCTGAATGATGTATGCCACACCGTTGAACTTTGTGCTTTGCCTTCTGTTCCACAGCTTGTTCAATGACACCGGTTCCCCTTTGCCAGTATAAGCCGCAACCTCTTTCGGTACAACGGTATAAGCACACCTGGTACCCGTAAAACCTGCCTTCTTGGAAAAACTCCTGAATTCTATTGCTACTTTCCTTGCCCCCTCTATTTCATAAATGCTGTGGGGTATATCTTTTTCGGTTATATAGGCTTCATAAGCACCGTCATAAAGGATTACCGACTTGTTTTCTATGGCGTAATCAACCCACTTCTTTAATTCTTCCCTGGAAAGGGTCATCCCGGTGGGATTATTGGGATAACATAGGTATATCATATCAACCCTTGTTTCGGGCAATTGGGGAATAAAATTATTCTCCGCGTTGCAAGGCAGATATACTATTTTTTCAAATCTTCCGCTGCTGTCCAATGCTCCCGTTCTGCCTGCCATAACATTTGTATCAACATATACCGGGTAAACGGGATCTGTAACGGCAACAATATTATCGATTCCGAATATCTCCTGAATATTTCCCGTATCGCACTTCGAGCCGTCGCTTATAAAAATCTCATCCTCATCCAGTTCAATGCCCAGAGGCCTGTAATCATATTCAATAATCTTTTGTATCAGGAAACTGTACCCCTGTTCCGGTCCATAGCCCTTGAAAGTTTCAATTCTGGCCATTTCATCCACTGCTTCATGCATGCTTTTTATAACAGCTTCAGGCAGCGGCCTTGTCACATCCCCAATTCCGAGCCTTATAATGTTAGCATCAGGGTTTTCTGCTTTAAATTTGGCCACCCTTCTCCCAATTTCAGAAAAAAGGTAATTCCCGGGTAATTTAAGATAATTCTCGTTAACCCTTACCATACACCTTCTCCTTTACATTAATCTTCACTAATCTTTACATAAGATTATATTTTTCATCCTTTATATTAAGCTTTTCTTTATGATTATCTTTATGATTATAATGATTATATTTTACCTGCCGCTTTGCCCAATCACTTCATCCAGGTCTATTTCCCCCTCGAAAACTTTCACGGCAGGCCCTGTCATATATACATGGTTGTCGCTTTCACTCCACTCAATAATCAGATCTCCGCCGGCTAATTTTACCGTAGCCTTCCGTTCGCTCAAACCGTTAAGCACGGAAGCAACCAGCACGGCAGATGCACCTGTTCCGCAGGCCATGGTTTCCCCTGCCCCTCTTTCCCATACCCTCATTTTAAGCGTTTTTTCGTCTATTACCTGCACAAACTCTGCATTAATTCTTTTGGGAAAAAGGTTATGGTTTTCCATCTTAGGGCCCACTTCTTTAACGGGGAAATTGTCAACATCATCCACATATGTTACCGCATGAGGGTTCCCCATAGAAACGCATGTGACTTTATATAACCTGCCGTCAATCTCCAAAGGCTGGGAAATAAATCGATTGCCGCCGTGTATAACGGGTATGTCCGCAGGGTTCAGGACAGGTTCTCCCATGTCGACCCTTACCGATACAATCCTGTTATGCTCCGGAACCAAGCTGAGTACCTTAATGCCTGCCAATGTTTCAATGCTTACGGTTGTTTTTGCCGTAAAGCCATTATCATATACGTATTTTCCGACACATCTTATTGCATTTCCGCACATTTCTGCTTCGCTGCCGTCAGAGTTGAACATCCTCATCCTGAAATCAGCCACATCAGATGGCATTATAAGCACAAGCCCGTCAGAGCCGATTCCGAAATGCCTGTCACTTACAAACCTCGCAACCTTGGGTATATTTTCGAGAAGATTATCGGGGCAGCTCTTTATACAATTTATATAGACATAATCGTTTCCGAGCCCCTGCATTTTAGTGAACTTCATACTTAACCTTACAACCCCTCTCCGAGTACCAAAGTATTCAAGTAGCTTAAAGATTATCGCATATATTATTATTATTATTATTATTTTGCTTCTATCACCATTTTGCTACTGTAATGTTATTAATATTATTTTTAACTAATATTCGTAATAATAACTGTAATAATATAGTATTCAAAATATTTAATGCTATTATACCAAAAAAAGCAATCAGACAATATTAATAAATATTAATCAGGATATTAATTATAATTATTCCGGCTATAAATAAATATCATATTTTAACACTTTTTTAATTTTTTACAGGAAATATAAATATATAATAAATCTTACGAAAACCATGTAGGTATAAACTATTAATTGATTTATTCATATTATTTATTATTTAGGATTCGTGGAAGATGTTCATGGAAGCAGAGAATTCTTTGATAAGTATGATTAACCGAAAACTTATTTATAACGCAAAAAAAGGAAACATAAAAGCTTTTGAAAAGCTTGTTGAAAAATACTTCATAGTAGTATATTCGCTGGCATTTAACAAAACACGGGACCGGGATAAAGCAAAAAGTTTAAGCTATGAGGTGTTTTTGCGCGTCTTTCGGAATATGGAACAAACAAGCGATGAGACCTCTTTTATGCAGCTTCTGTTTAAGTCAATAAAAGATATCTGTCTGGAAAAGGAACTAGATAAATAGCGAAATTTCATTACGAAGCCCTTATATTATAGTATACTATTATTTAGTATAATTTTTATTAAAAGGCAGGTAAACAGCAAACAGAAAATACGGAATTCGGGGAAAGGTAATTATGACAAACTCTGTAATTTGCGAAGGTAAAAAGGTGCTAATTGTAGAAGATGAAGAACATATAAGGAAATTTATTAATATCAACCTGAAAAGAAACGGTTTCCTGGTTTACGAAGCCGCGTCCGGTGAGCAGGCTCTCACCATGGCCAGGGAATTTAAGCCCCATATAATTATTCTTGATATTATGCTCCCCGGCATAGACGGTTTTGAGGTATGCAGAAGGATGAGAGACGAAATGCCGGAAACAATTATAATCATGCTGACAGCACGAGGCCAGGATACGGATAAAATAACCGGTCTTGAAATCGGTGCAGACGACTATATGGTAAAACCCTTCAACCCCCTTGAACTAATAGCAAGGATAAAATCCATCCTTAGAAGGACGGAAAACAGCTCTGCGGGTAAGAACAACAAGGCGGAAAAAATTACATGTAAAAATCTTGAGCTGAATATAAAATCCCAGAGGTTTTTGAAAAACGGAACAGAAATAAACCTTACCCCTACGGAATTTTCAATAATAAAAACTTTCATGCTCAATCCCGGTAAGGCCATGAGCAGGGATGAGCTTCTGAACCATGTGTGGGGATATAATTATTTCGGGGATGTGAAAACCGTTGATGTTTATATAAGAAGAATCAGGGAGAAAATCGAGGATGATCCTTCAAACCCAAAGTATATCGAAACAGTATGGGGAATGGGTTACAGATGGAACACGGAATGAGATGCTCTAACAGGACTTCACAAGATTACCCGGATATTTTGGAGGGGTTTCATGAAAAGCGCACGTACAAGAATCGCAGTAAATTTCATATTTATAATACTTGTTACCGTTATAATTCTGGAAGTATTAATTATCACCATAATCAGAAAGAATTATTACAGAAACCTGGAGGAAAACCTCACCAGCCAGATTAAACTGTCTTCAGACCTTTATAACAGGTATTTTTCCGATATATCCCTTCACGATAATGTTCTAAACAACGTGGACACCTTTTGGAAACAGGTTCCAGCCCAGGTTCAAATAATAGATACAAAGGGCAGGATATTAATGGATTCGGTTGGCGTATTGCACGGTGATAATTTGAAAATGCCTGATGTAAAGAATGCCCTCAAAGGAGAGCTGGGAAAGTGGATTGGGAAGGCTGATTACAGCAATGATTTGCTTATAGCCGTATCATATCCGTTAAAATCCCGGGAAGAAATAGTGGGAGCTATAAGGTTTGTTTCATCCTTAAGGGAAGTGGAGAAAGCAGTGGAAAGGGTTGCAAGTGTAATTCTGATTATAGGAGTTGTAGTTGTTATAATCTCGGGGCTAATAAGCCTGTTTCTTGCCAACACGATTGTTGGCCCCCTTGAAGAAATAACTGCCCAGGCAGAAAAAATGGCAAAGGGTAATTTTAATATAAGGTGCAGGAAAATTTACGATGATGAAATCGGGAAGCTGGCTGATACCCTGAACTATATGGCACAGGAGATCATGGAAAAAGACAGGTTGAAAAATGAATTCATATCATCCGTTTCCCATGAATTAAGAACTCCGTTAACTTCCATAAAGGGCTGGGCCGTTACCTTGAAAAATACAGGACATGAAGACGCGGACCTTCTGGCCGACGGCCTTAATATAATTGAGAAGGAAGCAGACAGGCTTACGGCAATGGTAGAAGAACTTCTTGATTTTTCAAGGTTTGTATCCGGGAATATAACAATAAAGAAGGAAAAAGTAAATATAAAGGAGCTTATGTGTCATATAGAAAAACAGCTGGCCCCAAGAGCACAACGTGAAAATATAAGCTTTAAGGTTTATTGTTTAAATGATGTAAATTATATAATTAGCGATGAAAACAGGCTGAAGCAGGTTTTTATAAACATCCTTGATAATTCGTTCAAGTTTACGCTTTCCGGAGGGGAGATTACATTCTCTGCCGAGAGCATTTACATACCGGAAATACCTGAAAAAAGAAGCGGCAATACAGAGGGCAGCGGCACTGGAAATGCCGGAAGCAATGCTGTCCGTTTCATCATAAAAGATACCGGTTGCGGAATTGCGCCGGAGGATTTGCCGAGAGTAAAAGAGAAATTTTTTAAGGGTAAAAACAGTAAATCCAGGAATGGTATAGGCCTTACCATTTGCGACGAAATTATAAAACTAATGAACGGAACATTTGAAATAAAAAGTGAGGTCAACAAGGGCACAGAAGCCATTATTATTCTGCCTGGGGGTGGGGATGAAAGCTGCCATGAGAATGACTAAAAAAATAACTAAAAGATTTCTTTTAATATTGTTAGTTAGCACTGCCGCCATTTTAACCGGTTGTACTACCAAATTCATATATACCGAAAATATAATTGCGGTGCCGGAAGTAAAATCAATTCCAATGCAGGGCACATGGCAAATTGATGAAATATTTTCTTATACCGGGAGTCCTGCCAGCAACAGCGATACAGAGAATATGGACAAAGCTGAAAAATGGATCGGGAAAACTATCGAATTTGGAAAAAACAGTCTGTTTATATGCGGAGAATTCTGGAGTGATGTAAACTATCGGATAAAAAGGGTAAATGCCGAGGAATACTTTCTGCTTAGATTTGGGGAAAGAATAACCAATCTTGCCGATATAACCGGTATAAGTTCTGAAGAAATATATGTAACCACAGTATCTTCCCAGGGGAAGTTTTTGTATGAAATTGTAAATATAAGTGATGAAAGGGCAATCATAAATATTGAGTCCTGGTATTTTTTCATCAGAAAGATTTCTGATGAAATAAGCGAAAAACCCTATATTCGTATCAGCGACGGTATGGGCAGCAGATCAGGCGACCTCTATGGCCGGGATAAAGCCAGCGCATCAGGTATACTGCTTGGATTACGTTCACCTTCAGAATCGAACCTGCCAAATATTTCAAATTTATCAGAAAATTTATCAGAGGCTTCCGAAAGTTCCGATAAAGGCAGTGGGACCAAGGTATTGCCCAGATTTAAATACAGGACATTATGGATCTCCTACAGGAATTTTGAACTGCAGCCGGTACTGGAAGCGGATGAAATCTATCTTCCAAGAATAAGCGGTTTCTGGAAAGTTGGTGTGAAGGAAATAACCAGGGAAGATAAATATGAAGAGATTATGTATGCTTACAGGGTTGTGGAAGATAAAGCAAAGAATTTTATAATTTCAAACTCAATAGAACCGTCTATGCTTACTGCATCAAATCACAGTCTTTTTTGGATTGACAAAGAAAACGGAATTTTAAGGAGATCTATAGTTTATGCGGGTAATGACTACGTCTCTATAGAACTAACCGGGAAAGGGCGGCTTAAAGGCAACAACGGCACAGATACCTGGGAAATCAACATGCTTCAGACTTTGCCGGTGGACAATATTGAGAGTTTAAGGGGCGTAAAACTGTCTGATATTTGCGGTGAGGACGGAATAACGGCAATGAAAAGCGCAATTGAAGGCTGGGCTAATAATTATAACGTCATCGATGAAAGATTGCAGGAGGAAAATTTTGCATTATTCAGGAAAACAGGGCACTGGTTCTTTAAAGGAAGAATAAGCATAGTGAATGACGGTGTTGTTTCTTACAGGGATTATAATATCAACCTTATTCCTCCGTCAAATATGGTAGCGTATGATAATCTATCCCTGCCATGGACATATATAAAAGACAAGGTGCCCCAGGCAGTGGATGCATATACTTCCCCAAACAATGATATAGCAATTATTTTGACAAAGGGTTCCCTTCTGGTATTTGAAATAACCGATGGAAAACTTTCAAATGCTCCAATCGGAAAAATGGAGCTTGGGACTGAAGACACGGTAGTAATGGCCGAATGGGCCACAGATGATTATGTGGAAAGATGGGAGAACTCCTTTATTAACAACAATGAAATCAGGATTTTGGAGATTGAAAAATATAAATGATGGGTATAATATATTAAGTTTAAAATAATAATAAAATAAGTTTGTAAATCAAGTATAAATAATATAAATAAAAATTATAGCATAAATAAAAAGCATAATATAAGTTAATAAGGAGGTATATTAGAAATATATGAAAAAAACATTAATTATAGAAGGAATGTCATGCCAGCACTGTGCAAACCATGTAACCGAAGCACTTAAGGGAATACCGGGAGTTGAATCGGTTAAAGTGGATCTGGCAAGTATGTCTGCAGAAGTTGAATTAAACCGTCAGGTCAGCGAGGCGGAATTCAAGTCAGTTATAGATGAAGCCGGATACGAACTTGTTAAGGTTGAGGGGTAATAAAATAAGCAGGCGGTAATACAGGCAATAAACAGGCAGACAGCGAACGCACAAAGCAAACATAAAGCAACTATAAAGTAAATATAAAACAAAAAAGAAGAAACATAATATAAAAAGTATTAAATAAATATCGTAAACAGAAGTAAAAAAGGCAGAAGAAAAAATGGTTCCGAATATCTACAGGAATTGGCATAAAAAAAAGTATTGACAAAAGATAAAAAACAGTGTATTTTAGTATATGTGCTTAGCTTAATTGAATATTTGTGGAGGGGTTCCCGAGTGGCCAAAGGGGGCAGACTGTAAATCTGTTGTCGCACGACTTCGATGGTTCGAATCCATCCCCCTCCACCAAAAAGAGAACCGGAAACGGTTCTCTTTTTTATACTTACTATTTATTATTTATTATTAGTTCTTTATTTATTATTAAAAATAACCTTTCTGTATATTATAAAATTCCAGCAAATAAGTATACCTATTACTATTAATTTTGATATTAGGGGTTTAATGTTAACCGTATCTATCAGCAATGCCATCAGCCCATTTGATATGGCCAGGTTAATCAGGTATAAGATACCGTATGAAACAAACTGCCTAATAAAATTTCCCTTCGATTTAAAGGACCAGTATCTGTTCATGAAAAAGCTTATGGCAACCCCAAGGGTCATGGCAACGGAGTTAGACCAGATATACCACACTTTCGCCACGTGGTTGAGCAAATAGAAGGTGCCGTATTCGGCAACAAAGGCAACAAAACCGGTTACTGCATATTTTACAAATTGCTCTATAACCATATCATCAATATGCCTTCCTGATATTTTGTAAAATACTTCGCTAATCAAGCTGACGATATATTTTATCATATTTTTTGTTACGTTTTTTACCATATCTCTTATCCTTTTCATAACCTTTCTCTCTTACCTTCTTTCATTCATTAAAAAGCAAAAACGAAGAGCCTGTAAAATCACTTTATGTTTATTAAAATACCTTTCCCTCACAAACGGTTTTTGATACTTTCATCCATGATTTACAGGCTCTTAAATTATAACCTTTACATTATAATACCGTTATTTATATAACAATAATACCGTCCCAATTATAACCCCGTCCCTTACTTTCCGATTAGCGGCAGTACTATCTCGTCTATTTCCTTTTCATTCTCCGGCATCTTCACACCGCTGTAAAGGCTCCATGTTTCACGGTGTTCAATTGATTGGTCGGGTTCAAGCTCTGTAAGCGGGCTGAGAGATTCCACTTCGGTCATAAAATCGCAGGTATATGTTTCGAAAGAAGATGCGCTAAAGTCGGGATAAATTGCACCGGGTACAAAATCAAACTGTTTTACAAAAAGGTTTCCGTGATTTGCGTAAGCAGCCCATCCGTCTTCATTCGGAATTCCGATTTTAAACGGGCCTTCTGCCTTGGAATCGTGTTGAACTGTTATGTATTTGGCTCCCCAGTAAACCCTGTGGTCATTTAGTTTTGTATAAGGCCACAGCGATATCATCCTGTTCGGCAGCAAGCCTGTATCCCTGGATACCTGTGGTATTATAACTTTTCCTCCCGGAGCCATTACCGTGAGTGCCCATGCTGCAAGTTTTACGGGCCATGCTCCTTTATTGGTCAGTCTGTGTACCAAAAAGACTTTAGCCTTGTCGGGGGAAAGCGTTACTTCAATTTCTTTTTTAATCTGGGCCCATGGTTCAACAGGCTGGCTCAATATAATGCCGTTTTCTATTTCACGGTAATCTATCGGCGAATTATCCGGTTCATAGCTGCGGGGTTTATGCTCGGGACTGTGCCAAAGCCTGTGACCTCCATAAATTTTCCATTCGTTTCCGCCCGTGGTTCCTACCTGGTCTTCCACTTCGCAAAACTCATTTTGCTGTCCTACAAATCCGAAACGAATTATCCTGGGACCAACATCAGTTGTAGCAATGAGGTCAACAATCCCGTTGGACATCTCAATACAATTCTTCCAGCCTTTATACTCCTTTTTTACTATGCTAACCTTTCCCATAAACATTACCTCCCCATGTTTACTTAATTGTATTATATACTATTAATTTCCATAACTCAACTGAAAAATCTGTTGAATAACGGGCTTAACCTCTCTGCTTACTTTTCATCTCGCGGCATTGCCCTTTACAGAATTTCCTCCGCCCGGTTGCCCATGGGTAGCTACTCTTGCATACTTGGCTTTGAATGTTTTTCTATCCTTTTCTTCCTTTAGAAGGGCTATTTCCTGGGCTAACCTGGTGATCTTTTCCGACTGATTTGATACTACTACGGTAAGATGAAGATTATAGATGATCAGGTATACCAAACCAAAGAGAAATAAAAACGAAGGCGGATTTTGAATGTTAATCCACTCGGCAATTTTATTTATTATTAACGGAGTTGATGAAAGCACCAGCAATATAATGCTCATGAATATCCATAGTATGGAATATTTCTCCTGAAGCTTGTTTTTTCTCACAAGCTCAATAACTACTATAAGGAAGGTTATGCTGAAAACAATGGATAATGTATAAACGTTAAACATGGCCTGCACTGCTATCGCCACCTCCTTGTACTATTATGTCCTCCGCTTTTCTAAATCCTCCATTTTTTCCTGTCTTTCCTGCTAAATGCTTTTCGTTAAACGTTTTTCAGCGATTCCATAAACAGGCATAAAGTTACTTTTATCATGTAATAAACCGACCGTAAAGGGGTTATGGATGACCTTCCTTTCTTCCTTTCCTCCATTTCCACAGGTATTTCAATAATTCTATATCCCTTTCTAAACAGCTTTATAAGTACATCAACCTCAGGATAGTCCACCGGGTAGTATTCCGAAAAATACTTGATTATTTCCCTGTTTACAGCCCTAAAACCTGAAGTCGGGTCAGCAATATTTCTATTCGAAAGAAATCTGACAAGGGCGGAAAAGAACTTAATCCCTATTTTTCTGAAAACAGAAGGCCGGTAGGAGGTTTCTTCAATGAACCTGGAACCTATGACCATGTCTGCTTTATTTAGCATTATAGGTTTTATGAGGTCTTTTATATAGGCAGGGTCATGCTGGCCGTCTGCATCCACCTGCACCGCTATATCATAGTTATTCCGTTTTGCATAAAGATAGCCGGTCTGCATTGCTCCGCCTATTCCAAGGTTAAATGGTACATTTATCACCTTTGCACCGGCATCAGTAGCCCTTTCTGAGGTAGCATCAATTGAACCGTCATTTATTACCAATATGTCCGCTTCCGGCATATACAGCTTAATCTTGATCACCACATCCGATACGGATTGCTCTTCATTATATGCCGGTACGATTGCTAATATTTTCATCAAGGCAACGCTCTCCCACTGTTTACTTGCGGTTTATTAATGGGCCCAATTTAAGTATATCATATTTTTGTACAAACATTCGTTTTTTATGCTGTTAAATCTTTCAATTATAATAGTACCAATAATTAGTATTAATAAATTACGATTCATAATTTATAATTCACATTAAACTATGGTCCGAAACTTAATTATAATTTGCCGTTAAATTATAATTAGGTCACTAAATAATAATTCATAACTTAAAAGAAAAAATGGCCTGTCATATAAAGAAATGATTGTAAACAGGCCAAGTTTTTATTTAATATTCCATATTTAATTATTCTTATACTATTTTATTTTTATACTATTCTTCTAATTTAGTTCAATCCTATGCTATTCCGTACTTCTATTGTTCTAATATTTCCTTTCGCATAATCTTATTTTATTATACCTAAATCTTTGCAATCATGCTATCTAAAATATTAAATGCTAAAGTACCTTAATACATTGGATACTCGCCATAGCCCTCATAATAATTGCCCGGGTAAACAGGGTATCTGCCAAATCCTCCGCCCCTTCTGCTGATAAGTTCCCTCAGCGTGAGGATTAATAATAAGTCACGCAACAGGCGCCTTCCCCCAAATCCAAGCTGTCTTTCTTCCTCCCTGGCTCCCTCGGCAATAGCTTGTTCCACGTCCCGCGATACCTCCTTCATCATGCATTCTACCATATTATCTAATTGCTCGCGGTTAGGAATATACATCATTCCATACTCCATATCCATTTTGTCACAGTGTTTTTTCACAACAGGGTACACAATGAAATACACCTTGGGGTACATGCATTCCAACTGCTGCTGCGGCATTGTTATCATCGAGGGATTAAAATATCCCGGCATGTTCATCATTGGCATGTACTGATACGGATCCCAGCCATAGTTATACATTTATAAACCCCCTTAACTACATGTTTACATATAATATTTACACTCAATATTATTATTATGAAAGTGGATACTCATGAGTTACACATTCAAATTTATATCCGGGGATTATGCCACCGGATATTTATTTTTTTATATTTTAGTCTTTATATATTAAATTGAATAATTTAACATTAACGGTAATTTCATAATACTAAAAATGTTTCTTGCTCTATTTTTGGTCATATTGCTATTTATATCTATTTTATAATCTTTTTTTTGATTTAAAATAATATTAACGTTATAATATTACTTAATGTTAGATAAGTTCGTTAATCTTAAATAAGTTAATGTTAATATTAAATAAGCGAGGTGTATATCTTAAATGATTGATTTTCAAAACGGGCAGTTTTTTAAACTTAAAAAAGGAGATATAAACGATGTTAAAGACTTAGTTGAACCGATGCTGGTGGACGGAGAGTATATATTTGCAACTTTTCAGAGTATCAGGGACAGGGTCGTCTTCACCAACAAAAGAATAATAGCAATAAATGTACAGGGTATCACCGGCAAGAAAAAGGATTTCACGTCATTGCCTTACAGCAGAATTCAGGCATTTTCCGTCGAAACGGCAGGTACTTTTGATTTGGACTGCGAGCTGGAATTATACTTCAGCGGTCTTGGCAAAGTAAAGTTCGAATTTGTAAGCGGTTTTGACATCGTTTCTTTTAATAAAATACTAAGCAGTTATATACTTTGATTCAAGGCCTGTTAATCATTTTTTTAATATCCGCACTTATTAGTTACAAAATAACGGTATTATTCACGTGTTTATTTTATTGGATTTATTTACATTTCCGCTTTCTAATCCTTTAGAATATTTATTTCGGCTTACAGGCGAACCACCCAGAATTCCTGCAACAGGTGTATAACTTACAACATATGCAAACAGACATGTAAATAATACGGTTACTAAATACAATACTGCCATTCCCTTTACTGCCCTGTTAAAGAACCTTCCGAGTCCAAGCCGTTGAATGGCATCCTTGATCAAATTCTGCACCAGGAGATGGCTTAGGTAAATGTTATAGGATTGTACCGATATCCATTCGGGTATCTTCCATACTTTCCATTCCCTGTATTTAAATAGTTCCGCTGCAGCATAAAGAAGGAAAAATGTCGTGATACTATAAAGCATAATACTTGGCTTTATGGAAGAGTAAAATGTCTTTGTGTACCTGTTGTCTGCAACCATTACCAACAGGCTTACCATCCAGGTTGCCACAATAATTCCCTGAAGGATTCCGGGTTGGATGCCCTTTCCTTTACATACCGCTTTCAGTTTTGCCTTCCACCTGTCCCTATTCATGGCGAAATACATACCAAACACGAAGTAGAAAAGCCATGTGGGAAAAAATATGTAATACGGAATTATGCTTGGGGGAAGCTTAACTAATTGCAACACTTGCAAATATATTCCCGTCTGAAAAGCCAGAGTTATTAAAAAGCTTACGGTTAAAGTAATTCCGGGTAATTTATTGAGGCTGTTTCTTAGTGGAATATAAAGAAGATAAAGCTGGATAATTATTATTACGAAATACAAATGATCATATGCGGTTCCATAAAGAAGTTTATTTAACGTATCTATTAGAAACTCTCCCTTTTCATTGAAAATTGAAGATAATTCATTCCGTATTTTATATAATATGTAAATAATTGACCATACTAAATATGGAATATAGATTTTCTTCATCCTTTTCCCAAGGAAGCTGAAATATCCCCTTATTCCCTTGTAATTACTGCTTGTATTCCAAAGCAGCAAGCCTGAAATTATGATGAACATAGGAACTGCAAAACGGCTTAACTGGTTTATATAGTAAGGTATGCTTGCAGCATACACATATGGGCCGGTAGTATGAATAGCAATTACCGCAAGGGCGGATACTGCCCTTATAAAATCAATTTCACGCAATCGTGACTGCAATATGTAAAATCCCCCTTTCGTGGCAAAAATAGGCGTTTATCATAATAGTATATGGTAGCATTTAAAATATTTAGAGTCAATAGAATAATAGAAAATGTTACTTCTGCAATAAAATTAACATAAATATGTTAATTTAAATTTTTTATTTTAGTGTTGACAGATGAACGACTACCTGCTATACTATCATATTGTCAGAGATAAAATTATCTGTGATGAGCTGGTGTAGCTCAGCAGGTAGAGCAGCTGACTTGTAATCAGCAGGTCGGGGGTTCAAATCCGTCCACCAGCTCCAAAACCCTTCAAAACAGTAGTTTTGAAGGGTTTTTTCATGTTTTTGGATGACATGCTGATTTTGGTTTTGACATGTTGATTTCCTGACATGCTGATTTTCAACTTACGACAATATGGAAATATTGGAGGTAAGTTTATGAAGAAAAAGGGAAACGGCAAGCAGGAAAGCGTCAGCGTAAAAAATACGGCAAGCCAGCTGGATTTGCGAAAGCTTTATCAGTCTTTTTTAATCGACCAGAGATGTAATGGAAACTCTCCGAAAACATTAAGGTATTATGAACAAAACATAACAAGGTTTTTAAAATACCTCGAAGAGAATTTTGGTTCTACGGATTTATTGCCGTCCCTGCTGGATCAGGTAAAACAATATACTCTTTATTTGAAGAGTTCCCATAAAATTGATCCAGTGAGTGGTCTTAAAAAAGATGAATACTTGTCCAGTTCCACAATCAGGACGTATGTAAGGGCTGTAAAATGCTTTGTATCATGGCTTGGGAATGAAGGGTTTATAGATGAATTTTTGGCAAGAAAAATAAAGCTTCCCAAAGCGACAAAAAAGGCTATCGAAATATTGGACGAACAGGAAATTGATATGATAATGAATTACTTGAAACAAAAAAAGACCAACCATTACAGGGATCTGGCAATCT
>Ga0134094_1002405_pt1 | contig 15910 bp, 14 predicted proteins | sample 5_1taG_FD_94458 | JGI IMG/M metagenome (GOLD analysis project Ga0134094, IMG submission 94458) | Switchgrass degrading microbial communities from high solid loading bioreactors in New Hampshire, USA - 5_19_20_110_A1 metaG | ecosystem: Engineered > Bioreactor > Semi-continuous > Anaerobic >... | reverse complement strand
GCACTTAAAAGCCCTAAAACAGAATAGTTAATCACAAATCCAACTTAAATCGATGTCATTTAACGTTCTAAAGTAAAGGCATAAGTGAGACGACATGTTTTGTAGGGTTTTTCAGCAGACTCAGAATAATATAGTGATGTATTCATAAAATGACACATGATACTACCAATCGACATTTCAGTTCCTACGTCTCGTCCAAGAGACATCTAAATTATATGCGATTTAGCAAGAGTCAAGTCCATTCCATTCGTGAGCACATACTGCTAAAAAACACTGAAAAATATTTATATTACGAGGGAGTGAGGTATTTGTAAAAAAATTCTCATCACATAATATTTAATGAATTAAATATTTATCGTTAAAGGTAAGCTGGTATGATTATGTTATTTAGATGGTTTGATAAAGAGTTTGATAAAATACCGCTTCTACATATCCGCCAAATTCTAGGAGTTACTGGTGTAGTCACCAGCCTGCTTGATATCCCTGTCGGTGAGATATGGCCCCTAGAGCGGCTCAAGGCATTGAAGGAAGAGGTGGAAAGCTACGGATTAAAGCTGGAAGTGATAGAGAGCGTAAACGTCCACGAGGACATAAAGCTGGGGCTCGAAACGCGGGATAGATACATAGAAAACTACATAAAGACCATGAAAAACCTTTCCCAAATAGGGGTAAAGGTCATCTGCTATAACTTCATGCCCGCCTTCGATTGGTTGAGGCCAGATCACGGCAGGATGATATGGGGAGAAACCGGACGGCCGGGTTACGGGTTATATGACAGGGCATTGGGTGCAGTTTGCCTGCAGGGCCTGTGGGAGGCGATAGGGAAGATGTCAAATATTCAAATGTAAGTTAAATCATTGGCATCATACTATTTTATAGAGGGCTCTCGATAAATATTCTTATTAGGGCCCTCTATTTAAAGTCCTATCTGGCTTGACATATATTGTAAATTTATTTATGATGAAGTTGTTTCATGATAAGGTTTTTTGTACCATACTATGAAATGTTATAAAAATTGGGAGGTAGTTAAATTGTTCATCAAGAAATATGCTATTTTACAAAAAATTCACGAAAAGGGCATAGTGGCCATTGTGAGAGCCAAAAATGGCGAAGAAGGTTTGAAGTTAGCCAACGCCATATTTGAAGCAGGCATCCCCGCAATAGAGATAACGATGACGGTTCCAAATGCAATCGACATCATGCGGGATCTTGCCAAAGAATACGCCACCAAAGGGTTAATATTGGGTGCAGGTACGGTCCTGGATCCAGAAACAGCTCGCGCCTGTATATTAGCTGGAGCCGAGTACATCGTGGCCCCTAACCTAAATGAAGATCTTATTAAACTCTGCAACCGATATTCCATCCCTTGCATGCCCGGAGTGGGAAGTGTCACGGAGATGTTAAGAGCCATGGAGCTTGGAGTAGATGTTGTAAAACTGTTCCCCGGAGAAGTACTCGGACCAGATTTTATAAAGGCTGTATTAGGACCAATCCCTAACGCCAAAATAATGCCGACTGGCGGCGTAAACATCAATAATCTGGAAAAATGGTTCAGTGCAGGCGCCTTTGCAGTAGGAATGGGATCAGGGATCACTAAACCCCTTGGAGTCGAAGGCGATTACGAAGCTGTAAGGCGCGTTGCGAAGGAAATAGTAGAAAAAATAGCCGAAATCAGAAAGAACAAAAAATAAATTTTAAGGAGGGCAGCATATATCATGAAGAGGATAGTCACCTTCGGTGAAATAATGCTTCGCCTATCACCTCCAGATCATGAAGTATTGCTGCAAAGCCCGGTTTTAGAAGCTACATTCGGAGGCGCAGAGGCAAACGTTGCAGTATCTTTAGCTAACTATGGCGAATGCACGAGCTTTGTCACGGCATTACCGGATAATCCCATAGGACGAGCCGCAGCAATGAATTTACGCTCCTTCGGCGTAGACACGTCACACATAATATTTAAAGGAGAAAGAATAGGGATATATTACGCACAGAAGGGATCCTGCTTCAGACCGTCGCAAGTCATCTACGATCGTGCCCATTCCGCATTTTCCGAAATCAAAAGCGAAGACCTTAACTGGGATGCCATATTCAAAGATGTCGACTGGTTTCACGTTACTGGCATAACCCCAGCCGTTTCGGAAGGTGCAGCCCAAGCCACATTGGATGCCGTAAAAAAGGCAAAGGAAATGGGCATCACAGTTTCATGCGACCTCAACTACAGGAAAAAGCTGTGGAAATGGGGCAAAAAGGCACCCGAAGTCATGAGGGAATTATCTAAGTATCTCGACGTCATGATAGCTAACGAGGAGGACTGCCAGCTGGCCCTTGGACTTGATGCTCGCATCGACGTAACGAAAGGGGCCCTGGATCCCGAGGCCTACAAAGGAATAATAAGCACGGTTTTCGAACTATATCCTCAACTCAGCTACATCGCTACGACATTACGCGAAAGCATAAGCGCTGACCATAACAACTGGTCTGCGATCCTTGCAACTCAAAATTCCTTCCTGGTGAGCCGCAAATACCAAATTACAGACATCGTTGACAGAGTCGGAGGCGGGGACTCCTTTGGTGCTGGACTCATTTACGGATTAAGGTATTTCAAGGAGCCAAAGGATGCCCTGGAATTTGCCGTGGCGGCCTCGGCCCTGAAGCATACCATACCCGGCGATTTCAACAGGGTTACCAAGGAAGAGGTATTTAGCCTCATGGGTGGAGACGTCAGCGGAAGGGTGCAAAGATAAGAAAAGAGGTAGAAGGCTGACATGACAAGCAAAATTTTCATTAACGAAGATTTCTTGTTGGAGACAAAGGCGGCACGAAAGCTTTATCATGAGTATGCAGAGTCAATGCCGATCATCGATTATCACTGCCACCTCCCCGCCGAGGACATCGCAACTGACAGAACATTTGAAAGCATAACTAATGTATGGTTAGGCGGCGATCACTATAAGTGGCGAGCGATGAGAACATGTGGTATCGATGAAAAATATATAACGGGAGATGCCTCTGACGAGGATAAGTTTAAAGCCTGGGCTACAGTGGTTCCTAAGCTCATACGTAATCCACTATATCATTGGACTCATCTCGAATTAAAACGAATATTTGGCATCGACGAATTGCTCAATCCAGATACGGCTTTGAGCATCTACAAGCAGTGCAACGAATTATTACGCCAAAAGAATTTTTCAACGCGGTCTATCCTGGAAAGGTTCAGAGTTGAAGCGTTATGTACTACAAATTTTCCCACCGAAGATTTGAAATACCATAAGACCATTCGAGATACTCGTTGTAAGACCATGGTGCTTCCATGCTTTAGACCTGACAAGGCCTTAAACGCCGATCGTCCAAAGGAGTTTAATGATCTCGTAGACTCCTTAGAGAGATTGACAAACCTTTCTATCAATTCCTTCGAAAGTTTTATCGAATCACTTTGGAAAAGGCACCAATTTTTCCACGAGAATGGCTGTCGAATATCCGATTACGGCATAGAAACAGTATACTCCGCTGATTGGACTCAGGATGAGGTCAATAAAGCCTTCACCCACGTCCGATCCGGTCATCCGTTAGAGGGAGAGGCTCTTCTGAAATTTCGTTCCGCGGTGCTCTATGAGCTTCTTTTGATGGATTACGAACAAGGATGGGTACAACAACTCCACCTTGGAGCAATGCGAAATAATAATTCGAAAATGATGGCCCTGCTCGGCCCTGATAGCGGATACGATTCTATTGGGGATTTCGAACAAGGGAGGCCTCTGGTTCGCTTATTAGACAAGCTTGAGAAATCAGGTCATCTTGGCAAAACTATAATCTACTGCTTGAACCCGAGGGATAACGATCTCATTGCATCGATAATCGGATGTTTTCAAGATGGCATAACGCCGGGCAAAATTCAAATGGGATCAGCATGGTGGTTCAATGATCACAAAGATGGCATGACCAAACAGATAGAGGCTCTCTCGTCTATCGGCGTCTTGTCAACCTTCGTTGGAATGCTGACCGACTCCCGTAGTTTTTTGTCATACCCAAGGCATGAATATTTCAGGCGAATATTGTGTAATATTTTGGGGAAAGAGATGACTTCAGGTGAACTGCCGGAGGATTATGAACATATTGGAAGCGTAGTGCAAGATATATGTTACTTCAATGCAAAAAGATATTTTCAGTTTCATGAAGCATATAATGCCATAAAATAAAAATATAAATTGAAATAGGAGGGATTATGATGAAAAAGTTTGCTATATTTTGTCTCGCAATAGCTGTGGTGGCCCTTATGTTCAGTTGCGGTTCTGCTTTGGCAGCTCAAAAGCAGATCGTAATGCGTCTTGCGGAAACACACGCCCCCGATTATCCCACTACAAAGGCCGACTACGAATTTGCTCGCCTAGTTGAAGAAAGAACTGGGGGCAGGATCAAGATCGAGGTTTATCCAAGTGCTCAGCTAGGTGAAGAAAAGGCTGCGATCGAGGCAGTACAATTTGGAGCCATAGATTTCAATCGCACCAGCATATCGCCTCTGTCGGCATTCGCTCCAAATTTAATCGCCCTTCAAATGCCCTACCTGTATAGAGATGACGAACATATGTGGAAAGTCCTCAACGGGCCGATTGGAGAGAACTTTTTGAAATCATTAGACGCATTCAATTTAATCGGACTTGGGTGGTATGACGGAGGTACAAGACATTTCTACAACTCTAAGAAAGAGATTAAGTCTGTGTCGGATCTAAAGGGGATGAAGATCCGCGTTCAGGAAAGCAAGTTGATGACCGATCTGGTTTCCTGCCTTGGGGCTGTCCCTACGCCTATGCCATTCGGTGAGGTATATAGTGCACTGCAAACAGGGGTAATAGACGGTGCCGAGAATAATATACCGAGCTACTATTCCACCAGCCATTACGAAGTGGCTAAGTACATAACATTAGACGGACATAGCCGAATTCCGGAAATAATAATAGCGAGCAAATCCTCCTGGAACAAACTATCAAAGGAAGATCAGGAAATAATCCGACAAGCTGCTAAGGACTCCACTCAATATCAAATCAAGTTATGGAAGGAATATGAGAAGACGGCACAAGAAAAGACAAAGAAAGCAGGAAGCGTCTACACTGTATTGACTCCTGAAGCCCTTGCTGGATTTCAGAAGGCCGTACAACCAATGTATGATAAATTAAGCCCCGAGGTAAAAGAAGTAATAGCCCAGATTAAAAACGTCAAATAACCGAACAAACGAAAGACTTCCAGAGCAAATCTCTCGTCATGATAGACGAGAGATTTGCTCTGGAATACCGGACAAGTAATCGCATAAAGTGAATGATGCAACCATCGAGATGATTTCTACGGACACCATGTCAAAATCAGGGAGGTTAGCATCGATAAATGGATAAAGTCAGTAAGATATTCGGTTTCGTTGATAACATATTAATATTATTCGCTAAGATCCTACTTGCTTTTATGGTTGTAATCGTATCAATAAACGTTTTCATGCGGTATGTCTTAAATACAGGAATAAGGTGGACAGAGGAAATATCGTTAGTCTGCGTGGTCTGGTTTACTTTCATTTCTTTGGCACATGGCGTTAAGGAAAAACTGCATATCAACATGAATTTGCTGCCTTCTCGGATAGCTAAAAAATATGACGCACTTCTCAACAAGTTCACTGACATTGTAATTTTATTCGTAGGATATGTAATGCTTTATTATGGAATAAAGTTGGTAGAAGTCACTTCCCACTCGATACTTCCCGCGTCAAATTTGCCTGCAGCGATACTTTATTTTCCATTAATCATATCCGGAATATTGATTATCCTGAATTGTCTTCTCGATATTTTGGGCCTTAATAAACCAGAGGGAGGTCATAGTTGATGCCCGAATTAACAATAGCAACATGGATTCTGCTTGGGTCTTTCGCATTAATGTTGATTCTAAGAATTCCGATAACGTTTGCACTTGCGGCATCATCCATTTTCACGGCTATGTATCTTAAGATTCCCCTTATGGCAATTATCCAACAGATGGTGCAAGGCGTTAACTCCTTTTCGCTCCTTGCAATTCCCTTTTTCATCATATCAGGGGAGATCATGGGCGAAGGTGGTATCTCTCAGCGCTTAATCAACTTTGCAAACCTCATTGTTGGAAGATTTCGAGGGGGACTAGCACTGGTCAACGTATTAGCAAGCATGTTCTTTGGCGGAATTTCCGGATCAGCTGTAGCCGATGTGTCATCTATAGGAGCTATTCTCATACCAATGATGAAAAAGGAAGGATATGACTCCGACTACTCTGTTGCAGTCACAGTCACCGGAGCATGCCAGGGCATTCTAATTCCGCCAAGCCATAATATGATAATATATTCACTTGCAGCTGGCGGCGTGTCTGTAGGCCGTCTATTTTTGGGCGGATTTATTCCCGGCGTTACATTGGGAATATTGCTTATGATTGTAAGTTACATAATAGCAGTCAGACGCAACTACCCCGCTGGAAGAACCTATTCCTTTAAGGAAGCGATTTCAATCACCAGGGACGCTTTGCTTGGCATATTTACAGCGGTCATTATCCTTGGCGGTGTCATCTCTGGCATCTTCACGGCAACGGAATCGGCAGCCATCGCCAGCGTGTATGCCTTTATAATTACTTTCTTCGTGTATAGGGAGATACCCATATCGCGAATGAGCAAAATACTTTACTCTTCTTTGAGGACGCTTGCCATGGTTATGAGTCTTATTGCTTCAGCAAAAGCCTTCGGATGGTTGCTGGCATACTTAAAAATTCCAGCCCTTGTGACAGCTTCCTTACTAAACATCACTTCCAATCCGGTTTTACTATTGCTTCTTATAAATGGACTTCTGCTCTTGCTTGGATGCATCATGGATATGGCTCCTCTTATATTAATTACAACTCCAATCTTGTATCCAATAGTAGTAAATAGCTTGGGGATGGATCCGGTACAATTTGGGATAATGATGATGCTCAACTTGGCAATAGGCCTTTGTACTCCCCCGGTGGGCTCTGCTCTGTTTGTCGGTTGCGCCATCGGTAAAATCCCTATCGAACGTGCCACAATAGCGATGCTGCCCCTTTACTTAGGCATGATTGTGGTTTTAATGTTCATCACATTTATACCGGCAATGAGCTTATTTATCCCAAATTTATTAATGCCATAACGGGAGGGTTAAGATGCATAAGCTTGCACGTGACTTATTAAAAAATATATATTCTGATGAAATAATTTTACCCAATGAAGAAACTCTAGATTTGCCGGTAAAAGTCTTACAATTCGGCACAGGCAATTTCTTAAGGGCTTTTGTCGATTCTCTTTTGCAAATTGCAAACAACAAAGGTCTATTCAATGGACGTGTCATCGTAATTCAATCTACCTCCGAAGGCCGGGCAGATTTGTTAAATGAGGCAAATGGGCTTTTTACCCACATAGCTCGCGGAATGCATAAGGGCCAACCAAAAGAGGAGATAAGAATAGTAGGCACTATCGATAGGGTCCTCAAGTCAAATGACGAATGGGAAAAAGTGCTTCAAATAATCAAGGATCCCAATATAGGCATTGTCATATCCAATACCACCGAGGCAGGCATAAGTATATCGCCCAATGATCGTTTCAGCGATAATCCGCCTTGTTCATTTCCTGCCAAGGTAATCAGGCTCCTTTACGAACGGTATAAGGCATTGGGCAAAGACGGGGCCAAATTGATTTTCATCCCATGCGAGCTTATAGACCGTAATGGCGATGTTTTAAAACAATGTGTATTGAAGTTGTGTCACATCTTCGGATTAGAAAGAGAGTTTATCGATTGGGTTAACACTGAATGCATTTTCTGCTGCTCGTTGGTAGACAGGATCGTAACCGGTTATCCAAAGGATGAGATCAAGGACCTCCAAAAACGACTAGGGTACGAGGACAACAACCTTGTGGTATCCGAATTATTTCACCTTTGGGTCATAGAAGGGCCAAGTTATGTAAAGGAAATTCTGCCCTTAGATAGGGCAGGCTTGAACGTCGTCTTTACCGACGATATTGCTCCCTATAGAACGAGGAAGGTTCGAATCTTAAACGGGGGGCACACATCTACCGTTGCTTTGGCGTATCTGGCCGGATTAAACTACGTAAAGGAAATGGTAGAACATCCCATCATAGGCAAATACTTGACAGACCTGCTTTTCGAAGAGGTCGTCCCAACCGTACCTGGGGATAGATCTAAGATAATTGAATTTACGCATGAGGTATTAGAGAGGTTTAAAAATCCCTACATAAAGCACGCCTTGATCGACATTACCCTAAACTCTACTAGCAAGCTAACCGTGAGAATTCTACCGAGCATCATCGATTTTTACTCCATGCACAAAAAACTACCCAATCGCCTTCTTTTGTCCATTGCAGGGTATTTGCGCTTTTATAGAGTAACGAGAACAGACGGAAAGACCTTTTTCGGCAGGCGCGACAACGGAGAGGAATATGTCATCAGGGACGATCGCGAGGTACTGGAACACATGAAAAATACATGGAGCCAATATAATGGTTCGTTAAGTCTAGAGCAGTGTCGATCACTCACTAAGGAAGCTTTGTCCCACCCTAAACTAGAAGCTCAAAATTTGCTGGAGATACCATCAGCTGCGGAGAAAATCGCCACATACTTACACAACCTTTTAACTAGAGGAGCAATAAACACCATCCTTGATATTGATTAAAATTAAAGGCGGGAGATGTTATGTTCTCCCGCCTCGCTTTTTCCAGCTACAATGTTACTCCGTCCTTCCAAATGGCTATTTGCTTGAAACCGTTTTCTTCACTTCTCGTCTTTTCGCCATTCGCCACATTTATCACCTTACGAAGGAAGTTCTGTAAGAGTTCCTCCATGGCAATTCCTTCCAAAAGGGATCCCGCGTTAAAATCTATCCATCGCTTTTTTCTGCGGTATAGATCGCTGTTAGTGGATACCTTTACTGTTGGCACAAATGTGCCGTAAGGAGTACCTCTGCCGGTAGAAAAAAGGATCATATGGCACCCTGCAGCGCCAAGGGCTGTCGAAGAGACGAGGTCATTTCCTGGACTTTCAAGCAGATTTAATCCTTTCTTTTTAACGCGATCTCCATAAAAAAGTACATCTACAACTGGCGCTCTACCGCCCTTTTGAACGCAACCCAAGGATTTTTCTTCTAAGGTGGTTATGCCTCCTGCTTTATTGCCGGGAGAGGGATTTTCATAAACAGGTTGCTCATGGGATATGAAATATTCCTTAAATCCGTTGATCAGCTTAACGATCTTTTGAAAGACTTCCCCGCTTTCCGCTCTTTCCATCAAAAGCCTTTCTGCGCCAAACATCTCAGGAACCTCCGTAAGGACAGAGCTGCCACCTGAGCAGACAAGGAGATCAGAAAACGCTCCAAGCAAAGGGTTAGCGGTTATGCCCGAAAATCCATCAGAACCCCCACACTTTAATCCTACGGTCAAAGACGAAAGCGGTACATCTTCACGCTTGTCCGAATAAGCCTTCTCGACAAGCTCGCATATCATCCTGGCACCTGCATTTACTTCATCGTCTACTTCTTGTGCTATGAGAAAGCGGACCCGTTCTTCATCTATCCCATCTAGATGCTCAGAGAAAGATTCCAAGGTATTGTTTTCACAACCTAATCCTAAAACCAAAACTCCGCCTGCATTTGGATGTTTGACTATGGAAGAAAGAATCTTTTGCGTTCTCTCCAGATCTCCGCCCAGTTGTGAGCAGCCAAAGGGATGGGCCATCACGCTGGATCCATCGAGCAGACTTGCCAAAGGGCTTCCTTTAAGCAGCCCTTTGGCTTCGTTTAGGATGATATAGCCAATTTCATTTATGCAGCCGACCGTTGGCACTATCCATATCTCATTTCTTATTCCTATGCAACCATTTTTACGAATGAAAGCTTTAAATGTGGGTGCAACAAAAGAGCGTGGACAATCTAGATATTGTTTTGGCTCATAGACATATTCTTCTATGCCTTCCAGATTGGTCTTAAGGTTATGGACATGAACATGTTCGCCAGGTTGAATTTCTCGAGTCGCCCTTCCAATGGGAAACCCGTACTTAATGACGTTTTCGCCCTGCCTTATAAGCTTTATGGCCACCTTATGAGCAGGGGGTATCTCGTCTTTGACAATCACGCTTTGCCCATCGATCTCGACGACGTCATCGATGTTCAACGCTTTCAATGCAACTGCGACATTATCATTTGCAGTGATTCGCAATACAGACATTGTCATCCACCTTTTAACGAATGCTTGGGATTGAGCTCAGTGCCTCCGATACCTTTGCCGCCACTTCCTGGACCTTCCTTCCGGCTTCAAGCATCTTTTCGGCAGTAAACCTGTAGGCCGGGGCGGAAACGCTTATAGCTCCTACCGGGCGCCCGTTTTGCAATAGAGCCACCCCTACGCAACAAATCCCCTCTTCATTTTCCTGAAGGTCCTTGGCAAATCCTTCCTGCCGAATCCTAGACAGCTCTTCAGGCAATTTTTCTCTATCTACAATGGTATTGGGAGTTTTAGGAGCTAGAGTTACTTTATTCAAATAATCGTCGACCTCTTCCTTGGTCAAGGCGGACAAAATTGCCTTGCCTGCCGCAGTGCTATAAAGGGTTAAGTGGGCTCCGATACGAGAATGCATTCTGACCGGATGAGGCGTATCCAACTTTTCTATGTAATAAGCCTCTTCTCCATCGAAAGAGATAAGATGTACTGTCTCCCTCGTAAAGTCCCAAAGTTCCACTAAATAAGGTTTGGCTATCTCCAGCAGCACGTTTTGCGCTTTGTATGCGCTCGCCCAAAAAAGCACGGCAGGTCCAATTGCATACTGGCCATTATAGCGCACCACTAAGGAATGCCCCTCCAAGGTGTTCAAGATCCGAAAGACGGTAGTTTTAGGCAGGGAAATCCTATCGACAATATCCGACAAGCCGACAGGTTGCCCGATTTCAGCAAGACAATTCATGACATCCACTGCTCGGTCCAAGACCCGTATGTTGACAACGCCAGGCATTTAAATTCCTCCAGATGGAAAATTATTTCATTTATGATACAACAATATAATATCCCAAATGGCAAATATCATCAATAGAAGAATATGTCTCATCTTAGCCCAGCTTGAAAAACTGATAATAACCCATCACGAATATAAAGAGGATAGCGAAGGGCAATGCATAGGTCATATAGCCCCTAAGCGTCTCGGGAAACTTTGGCCCTATTCCGATGTTAGCCTCCCTAATGAAGTTAAAAGGAGTTAAAAAATGCCCCTACCTCCTGCGGTGAGAGCCCCGAAAGACGGCCTATGGCCGAATAATAGATATAAGCCATACGATATAGGGGAACCTCCATACGTTACCCAAACCAACCGCACAACCAGCAGATACGAGTATAAAACCCAACCTTGTTGCCAACTGCTCCCTTTCAGCCAAAAAACTTACTCCTTACTTTATAGATGCTTATCTCCACTCACAAACAAACCCCCAAAGAGGTCATCCTTGGGAGTTTGTTTGTGAGTAACTATTCAATTTTTACGGCATTTTAGGCGCAGCTTTCAGAACCTTTTATGGCCAAGACAATCCTGTCAACGACCAGGCCTATTGAAAATCCAATGGTAGCAGACGCCAACCAACCGAATCCGTTGCCAACAAGCGGAATTAAGGAAATTATGTCTTTCCAGAAGGAGAAGTTAACACCTATAGCAGAAAGGCCGTCATGCAGGCTTACCAGCAAGGTGCCAGCCAGGGCAGCGATATAGGCATATCTGCAGGAGTCGTTGAACACAGGAGAAAGCAGATTCATGAACAGCAAGACTATGACGATGGGATATACGACCACCAAAATTGGCACAGCAAACCTTATTATGCCATCTACTCCTATGCCGGCAAAGAGAGCGCTAAAAATCGTAGATATGATGACAACCTGAAGATAGGTAACCCGATTCCCTGACAATTTGCTGAAAAACTCGCCTGTTGCAGCGGTCAATCCAACGGCAGTCGTCAAGCAAGCAAGCGCTACCACTATGCCCAGCGCCATCAGCCCAAAATCACCGGCAATTTCAGCCACTATGGTGACAAGCAGGGTAGTCCTTGAGACATCCTTGGGCATAAACGACACCGTTGCCCCGAGGTACATCAATCCGCCATATACTATCAAGAGTCCCAGAGCTGCTATCATCCCCGAAAGCACTGTCATCTTGATGGATGATGCCGTGCCGTAGCCTTTGGCCTTGATGCTTTGCACTATGATGCCTGCAAATATGACGGCAGCCAGGGCATCCATGGTTTGATATCCTTCGACGAAGCAAGAGGTGAACGGGTTGTTTAAAACCTTGGGAGACAAAGGCGCGCTTATGGGGTGAAGAACTCCTGCGATTATGATGAAAAGCAATAAAATTAGCAAGCCGGGTGTCAGTAACTTTCCTATCACGTCTATAACGGTGGACTGCCTCATGGAGAAATAAAACGTCAATGCAAAATAGCCAATGATCGGAATATAGGGATTAATGCCGGGGAAAAACGGTTTTATTGCGATCTCAAATGTCGTTGCGCCGGTACGCGGAATGGCAAGAAGCGGGCCGATACAGAGGACAACTAAAGTTCCCAGCAAAAGGCTGAACATCTTGCCGCCTTTACCGGCAAATTTTTCGAAAGAACCATCATATTGCGACATAACCATGACGCCAAGCAGCGGAAGGCCAATGCCAGTGATACAGAAACCTAACATCGCGATGATCCACTTTGTCCCGTATAAAGACCCAAGGTACGGCGGAAATATCATGTTGCCCGCCCCAAAAAACATGGCAAACAAGGCAAAGCCGGTCACGATTACGTCTCTCATTTTGATTCTCTCCATTTACCGTAAAACCCCCCTTGTAGAAAAAATTAATTTCAATTTACCGAAAGACATGAATTGTATATACATGCATACTGCACTCAATATATCAAATATATATTACCCATGCAAGTGAAACATATAATTTAGTGAAACCTAACAATTTTACATCTTATACGCAGGGGTGCTTAAATATTTGTCCCCTCTATCGGGAGCGACTGTCACAACAACAGAACCTTCCTTCAGGTCCTTTAAAACCTCCTTTGCAGCCCAGACATTTGCACCGCTGGAAATGCCCAGAAACAGGCCTTCCCTTTGCGCCAAATATCTCGTCATCTCCAAAGCATCCTCATCAGAGACGGCGATGACCCTATCAACCAGAGAGAGGTCCAAATTTTTAGGCACGAAACCAGCCCCTATGCCCTGTATTAAGTGAGGACCGCTGCGACCTCCGCTGAGCACGGGGGAGCCGGCGGGCTCTACGGCAATCACCTGCATGGAGGGAAACACCTTTTTCAACACCCTGCCTATACCGGTCAAAGTGCCGCCCGTACCTACTCCGGCAACAAATGCTCCTATTTCCTGGCCTTCTGTATCCATGATTATTTCCGGAGCCGTTGTAACCATGTGGGCCCAAGGATTGCCGGGATTTGAGAATTGGTCAAGCATGACTGCATCCGGAAGTTCTTTTACCATTTCTTCAGCTCTCCTTATGGCCCCTGCCATGCCATCCGACGCCGGCGTAAGCTCCAGTTTTGCACCGTAGGCAGCTAAGGTGGCCCTCCTTTCCAAGGACATGGACTCCGGCATGGTCAGTATGACTTCGACGTTCAGGGCAGCCCCAAACATTGCCAGAGCGATCCCTGTATTTCCTGAGGTCGGTTCAACGATGACGGTGTTTTCTTTGAGCTTCCCGGAACGCTCGAAATGCTTAAGCATTCCCCATACAGCCCTGTCCTTTATGGATCCCCCTACGTTGCTGCCTTCAAGCTTCAAAAGCAGGTTTCCCCCGAAACGCGATGACCTAACACAAGGGGTGCGGCCGATCAAATCTTTTAGGTAAACATCATCTACGGATATCATCATGCAACCTCCTGTTTATTTTGTATGCTTAGCTGATCTTGTACGTTTCTCAGTTCCTCTTTCAACATCCTTAGCTCCTGTTCCAATTCCTCCATGCGCTTCATAATGATACTCGCCAACTGGGCATTGGTCGTCGCTTCGCGCAGCTTAATTCCCCTCTGCTTGACCACAAAGGCGGGAACCCCTACGACGGTGCTGTCCGGCGGGACGTCCTTCACCACTACGCTGCCGGCACCGATCTTGGCGTTCTTGCCCACAACTATATTCCCAAGTATTTTAGCTCCTGCACCTATGAAAGCTCCTTCCTCGACAGTCGGATGCCGTTTTCCCTTCTCCTTGCCGGTTCCGCCAAGCGTTACTCCATGAAATAACGTTACGTTGTCCTTCACGATTGCAGTTTCACCTATCACCACTCCCATGCCGTGGTCTATAAATACCCCTTTGCCTATTTGCGCTCCCGGATGTATCTCTATGCCCGTCCACCAGCGAACGATCAACCCCAAAAACCTGGGTAAGATGGGTATGTGAAGCCTTGCGTGTAAAAAGTGTATTACTCTGTGTGCAAGTATTGCCTGAAACCCCGGCGTGCACAAGACCACCTCAAAGAACCCTCTAAGCCCGTCCGGTATGGCGGGGTCTCTATCTTTAACAGCCTGAAAATCAGATTTTACGGTTTGCCAAACCCTTCTTATCATCCTTCGACACCTCCTAAACTTAAAAAATTAAGAGGGCTTTCGCTATGGCGCGAAAGCCCTCTTATACAGGTCTATTTATGTTTGTATTATAATTAAAGCTTGTCTTCGGCTTTGGCCACAGCGCTCATATTGCCGCGGCCACCACGCCGCGGTAGATCAGAAAGCGATCCACCGACAACAACAAACACCGAAAAACAAGCTCTTCTTACCCATTTCTATCTCCCTTGTTCCTAAGCATAATTTCGGGTTTAAATTTAACCTAAGTCCCGCACTTTCGTCAAGGGGGTATGCAAGAAATTTGTCTGGACCATTCAATTAAAAACCTTTATAATTTAACATGAATTGGAATTCACATGTGGAGGTGATTCAATTGGAGAGAAAAGGAATAGTCACCATGCACGGTAATCCCGTGACCTTGATAGGTCCCGAGCTAAAGGTTGGGGATAAAGCCCCGGATTTTGTAGTCTTGGATCAAGACATGCGAGAGGTCAAAAAATCGGACTTTGCAAACAAGATCAAGGTCATATCCGTTACACCTTCGCTGGATACTCCGGTATGCGACATGCAAGCCCACAAATTTGAAGATGAGGCCACATCGCTGCCTGATGACGTAGTGGTGCTCAACATATCCATGGACTTGCCCTTTGCAATAAAGAGGTTTTGCACCAGCGGCAACATAAAAAAGGTCATCGCGCTATCCGATCATCGCGATGCCTCTTTTGGAAGTAATTGGGGTGTTTTGATAAAAGAACTCAGGCTACTTACAAGGGCCGTCTTCATAGTGGATAAGGACGATTCCATACGGTATGTACAGATAGTGCCTGAAGCGACCCATCAACCGGATTACGATGCCGCTTTAAACGTCCTTAAGAGCCTGATAAAATAAACCATTTTTTTCAATAAATATAAAGCGACGTAAGCCCGTAACGTTTATCCGCTGGTTTACGTCGCTTTTCAGCTTAAAAGGTAATCCGAACCAGCCAGCCAAAAAGGGTGTCCAAAAATCGCGGGTTAATTATGAACTCCGCGAGCAGTCCCATTGGGATTATCGACCTTAAGGCAACCCAAAGGTCTATCGCTTCTTCTTTTCTGGCAATATAGCCCAGCGCTCCCTCTCCGCAGATAAAGCCCAACCCAATATAAGCCCATCTATGTAGCTCCGATTGCATCGAGTATTCGAAGATCTTATATGCAACCCATGCAGACCAGGAAGATTGAATGAACACCTCAAATACAAACAGCAACCCCAGCAAGAACTTTTGATACGTCACAGCCCACTTTACATCCGCAG
>Ga0134094_1002398_pt1 | contig 15943 bp, 17 predicted proteins | sample 5_1taG_FD_94458 | JGI IMG/M metagenome (GOLD analysis project Ga0134094, IMG submission 94458) | Switchgrass degrading microbial communities from high solid loading bioreactors in New Hampshire, USA - 5_19_20_110_A1 metaG | ecosystem: Engineered > Bioreactor > Semi-continuous > Anaerobic >... | reverse complement strand
TTTTATAAGGCTGCTGACAGCAATTTGATCCCTGTATTCAGGATTGTCAATGATCCTGTCTAATGCCCTTCCTGCTATCAATGCCATGTCTCCGCGGCTTATTGGATTTTTATACCCTGCGTATGGATCTTCTTTGGTTCTGAATGTTAAGTGCGAATCCTGCCAAGGTATTATAAGGCCTTCATCTATGGCTTTTTCAATATACGTTGAAGCCCAGTAGCCGATGCCGTTCTCAACCCTGTGGCCCATTATGGCAGGAGAAATGAGCAGGAGGCATATAAAATAAAACCCGGGGTATTTTCGGAATGACTGCCGGCTATGGAAGGACATCGTAAGCGCCTTGAGAATGGCGGGCTATGATTATATTCGTTCCCGTTGAATATGAAGACAGCTTAACGCCGGTTAATGAAGGTCGGCAAAAGCAGCCTGATTCCTTCAGAAAGTATGATATTTGAAGACACCGGCGAAATGCGGTTTGCTTAGATAAGCGTTGGAAAATACAGTGATTTATCAAAAGGAACCCGTTCTGATGATCGGGTTCCTTTACTTTTTATTATTAATACTTTAAGATAAAATAAAACAGGCGGTGAAATAAATGGCACGGAACAAGTTCGATTTGTTTTTACAGCACAGGCAAAGCCTGCTGTTTCAATATAAAATGGGTGACCTGACAAAAAACGAGTTTATAGAGGCAAACTTCAATACCATAGAGAGCTTGGGAATAAAGCCTTTTAAAAGGATAGACAATGTTAAAAAGGCTATCTATAACTATCAGTACTACAATGTTTTAGCCAAGTATTATTACAGGCTGTCCAGGGATTACCCTGACGGGAGTAGGCAAAGAGCAAGTTTGATTGCCCAGTCGAACAATTATTATTATGAAAAGGACAAGGTCACAATGAAACTGCTGCATCTTTTGGATTTCAGAAACGTTGAGGCCTATTTCGTCAAGGTTAAGTCCAGGAAATTACAGGATAAACTGTTCGAGATAGTTATAAGGGATCCCGATGTACTGTTTGAAATCAATACATTATCGTTTTCCCGCAGCGGCATGGAGGCTGATGATCTCGTTCTGCATTCCAAGAACCCGATAATCCTGAAAAGGCTTAGAGAAGAGGGCGTCTTTCTTGATGAAAAGAAAAGATCCGTAACCGACAGTTACATCAATCAAAAGTATTAGAGACATACTCTTTACCTCTCACTCATTTTCCGGCTTCTACTGAAGCCATACTTCCGTCTTACTGCATGGTTAATCGGCTTAACCGGTGTTATAACAGATCCTCTTTATCCTTATTACTGCCATATCTGAAATATCCGCGGTACAACTTCTTATAAAAAGATCGTTCTCATTAATCCGGCCTTTTTCGTCTACCGGCCAGGGTTATCCAAATAACCAATCCCGTCAACTTATGTAAACATTTAACCAGCATGTACATATTATGAATTAGAAAAACATAAGGAGGTGTATCCCATGGATTATAGAGAAGCCCTGGAAGCCACAAGACGTTCAGGCAGATGTGATCGTGACAGGGATCGGGACCGTGACCGGGACGAAGATCGTGTATTGGATGTAGCTCGCAACGTCTGCCCCCAGAAGAAAGGAACAATACTGCGCATTTTCATTCCTGCCGGAGCGGAAATCAACCTGCTGAATCTGCTGGAGATCTCTTCACCCGGTGGTATCTGCATAATTATAAGACTTCCTTTCCTCAAAAAGCTCTTCTCCTGTAAAGACATTTCCGATCTCTTTGAAGAAATTAAACGGGCAGGAGGAAGAATTGAGTTCGTTGACTAACAGGTTCTGTAAAGGTGGTTCAGACCGAACCACCTTTTTGTTTTCCCCCTGCTTGATATATCACTATATAATTATTCATATTTATAAATTTATATAACAGCAAAATCTGTCGGTTATTCTGCTGCTTCCGGGATTTTGGTTTCCGGCAGGACAAAAAAACTGAAGTATTTTTATGCTCTGAAACAGGTAAAGATGCAGCATTTTATTCAGGGTATGGAAATGTTATAAGGAGTTTTATTTATGGCATACTACCGTTGAAATACAGGCGCTATTAAGCAAAAAATCATGTTTTATTTTTTGCCCTGTATGGCTGAAATTTAAGCGATAACATGCAAAATTTAAAACAGACGGGTTTATCGCAGACAGGATATGATAACATTAAAAAGCTCTTAAGCATATTTCTTGCTTAAGAGCTTTTACCTGGTGCCGAAGGTGGGACTCGAACCCACACGGAGTTTGAGCTCCACTGGATTTTGAGTCCAGCGCGTCTGCCAGTTTCACCACTTCGGCGTATTTTATCAGCCATTCTTCAAGGTTGTCTAAACCTGAAAGACCGCTGTGCGAAGCTAATAAAGAGTATAACATCATCTTTTGGGCAAGTCAATAATAAAATTAACCATCCGGAAATCAGGCTAACAACGGCTCAAGAACCTCTTTATGGCCCTCGTAATTCCACGAGAGTTCCAGCACCCTGAAAACCTTGTAACTGCTGTCTACAATCCAAAGAATCAGTTCGTCAACCTGTTTCAATGCTCTTACAAAATCCTTCTGGTGGTCAAGCAGGTCACCGGCTATTACTGCCTCAAACATGGGATGCCCGGTACTGAACTGGAAAACAAAGCGGATTACAAGGTCCTCCCCTATACCATCCTGGTTTTCCCTCGTGTAACATGTTATTTCTATACCTACCTCGTCCTTATCATCTGCTTTGAAATCCCTGGCCATGACATCGTCCGCAAGTATCAGCATCGATAAAAGTATACCGTTCCTGCTGTAACTTATTGCCGGTGTAACCGAGTTCATGGGATATTCGGTATACCTGGGAAATATTCTTTCCAAAACAGGCTGAGCCAGGTATATATCATCTTTCATCAGCTCTTCCTCCTGTTTATAAAAATAAAAATCATTAAAATCTGCATTACCTGCCCAAAGGAAATAGAATAAAAGCACCGGAATACTGGTGCTTTTGTGCTGAACCTTCGGAAAGCCCTATTAATGCGGACAAAGCTGCCTAATAATATTCTTTTCTTTTTATAAACCAAGGGAATAAATAAGCCCCAATAAAGCTGTTATAATAACACCAATCCCAAATCCCAGCAATACGCTTTTGCCATGCAGCCTGCTCATAATCATGTCCTTTCTTATTACAAGTTTCTGAAATCGCCGGTAACGAGCCGGTTATCTGCACATACGCGAAATAAGTTCTATCTCGCCTTTTCCCATGTTCAGCATCCTTGCAATCTCGGTACTGCTGATCCCTTTTCTGTATAACTTTATAACCTCTCGTTTTCTGTCGTCCAGTGAAATTAGTTTGCCCTTCTTTTCGGGAAATGCGTCCCTGGTTTCTTCCTCTTTGATATTCTTATTCTTTGGTTCAGGCTTTTCTACGGTTTCGGCCTGGCTAACAGTTTCTGTCCTGCCCTGGGTTTGATTCAGCAATTCTATCTTTTCATCAATTATGTTTATGTACTCTTCAAGGATTTGCTGCTTTTCTTCGAGTCTGTCCACTATATAGGTTGAAAAATTGTTCAGCTCGGTTAACAGCTTATCGGCATCTTCAATCATTTGCTGCAGTTCATACCTGCGTTCATCGATATCCTGGCGATAATCCCTTGCATTCTTTTTTTCCACGACCATCCATATCAAAGCAACGCATACCAGAAAAATACCAACCAGAACAATACAGACATAAAAAATCTCTATCATCTTACGCCCCCCTTATGCTCTTTTCTTTTGTATATAAATATTAATTTTTATAAACGTATATCAATTGTGCTGCCTGTGGTCTTCCTTGAATAAACGTCCTGATGCTTTTGGGCATTCTTTCCTTCGGGTCGGTTCTTTTTGCCCTTCTCCTTCGATTCTCTGCCCTTTCTTTCGTGGTTGTCCCTGATTGCAGTTTTTTGAAGCTCTTTCTGGCTGTTTACCTGCCTCATGCTCTCTTCCGACGCTTTTTCGACAGACTGAGCCTTACTCTGCAAAGCGGCAAGGCTTTGCTGCTGTTCATTGGCCTGTATGCGCGATACATCCGCAACCTTCGGAATCATTACCTGTAAATCAATAGGTCTTATCGCCATATAACCACTTCCCGGTTAATTTCAGGTTAATACGGACCAACCCTGATGTCTGCACCGTCTTTATATAAAATACAATGCTGTAATGTCTCCTTAACGTTCATTGATGCCGTGCCGATTGATATTTTAACTCCGTTGTACAGGTAATTCTGTACTTTTATACGGCCATTGGCCTCGGAATGCAGCTTTTCCTCAAGCAGCATCATCTCTTCCTTGTATTCCCGGAGCTTGTCTTCATAAAAAGCCTTTGAACGAAGACTTTTCTCCAATATAGTCTTCTTTTCCTCGGACAGCCCGCCTGCAGATTCAAGTTTCTGCAGAATACTAATGGCCTGATCCGCCTTCCTAACATTTTCCTCCAAGTCGGCCATTTCGGTTCTTACTGTCTTGTATCTTTCTCTTACATTCGGATCAACGCCGACTTCTATTACTGTATTCGTTGCAAGGTAACTTCCGATAACCTTTGCATCAATCTCTTTGCCAACCCGGGTTATACCGCCTACAAGCAAGCCCTTTCTGCCGCCTAATTCGAGCCGGTTTCCGACTTTGACATCGGAGTGCATTATTGCTTCGGCTTTCAGGTCATTTGCCGCCTGTACCGTGCTGTTTTCTATATATCTTGCCACTATGTTACCGCCTGCAATAAGAACACCCTTGTTGTTACCCGTCATTCCACGTCTCAGCGTTATATTGCCGCCTGCTTTAATGGTTGCGCCTTCAACAACTCCGAACACTTCCACATCCCCGCCGGCTTCAATTGTGAATCCGGCCAGAACATTGCCACGTACAAAAACACTGCCGATGAAATTTATGTTTCCGGTTGAGTTATCAACATTATCAGGCACTTCATAGGTGGCATAAACACTCAGTTTTCCGTCTTCATACTTCACATGGCCGTCAATTGCAGCGTACATGATCAGTTTATCTTCGCTTGTATATACATTCGAGCCCTGGACTACCCTGGCCGGTTTTCCGTCAATAGCCCTCAGAACCGTACCCAATACGTTTTTCCCGTGTATGCCCGGAGTCGGCAGTGTAATCTCGCACAGTTTCTGATCCTTGCGAACGCTTACAATATAGTCCAGATCCCTGTAATTAACGCTTCCATCCTCCATGATGACAGGCTTTTTCTCTCTATTTAGATCAACAAAAAAAGTAACTTTTCCGTCTTCACCGTTAACAGGAGCCACTCCCTCAGCAATGAGCAGATCCCGATCATACTGAGGATCCAGTGCAAAATACCTGACCGCCTCTTCTTTTATACCGAAAACCACGCCGCTTTTCTGTATTTCCTGGATCACTTCCTTTAGTCCAGGCGGTGCTGCACCATCCTCAGGTTTTTGAAATCTGATGAATGCCTTCATTCTGTCCGAGCTCAATATGACCCTAACAGAAGTGTCCTTCCCTTGCAAATTTATTTCCCCCCAACAAATAAATCATTATGAACCTAAAAGCAGATATTTCTGGCGTTCCAGTTTTGCGCGCATCCTGAGAATTGCCTTTGTATGCAGCTGTGATATTCTTGATTCCGATACCTTCATAATTGCGCTTATCTCTTTCAGTGTCAGTTCTTCAAAATAGTATAACGAAACAACCATTTTTTCCTTTTCCGGAAGCTTGTTGATTGACTCGGCCAGAATATCTTTTATCTCCAGAACTTCAATTCTTTTCTCGGGTATAAGATCGTCACCTTCATTAATTGCGTCAAATCCGGTTTCATAATTCTGTTCGAGATAATCCTCGAGAGATATCATGGTTGACATGTTGACTTCCTGAAGTGTTTTGTTTAACTCTTCTACAGTGATTCCCATTCTTGATGCGACCTGCTCGTCCGTTGCAGCGTGCCCCAGTTCATTTTCCAGTTCGGAATAGACTTTTTCAAGATCTTTGCTCTTTTTCCGCAATGAACGGGGGGCCCAGTCAAGTTCCCTTATACTGTCTATAATAGCTCCGCGTATTCTTAAGGAAGCATATGTCTCAAACTTTACGCCTTTATTTATGTCAAACTTGTCAATTGCGTCAATCAATCCGAAAATTCCGTAACTGACCAAATCGTCATATTCAACATTTGAACCGAAATATATGCTAAGCCGACCGGCTACATATTTTATAATGTCTGTATACTCAAGTATTAGCTGCTGTTTAATGGAAGGATCTTTTGTTTCGTGATACTTTTTCCATAATTCCTGCTGTCTTTGCAGATTGGTAGAAGACATATATACCCCCCATTCCTTATTAGACAGCCATATGGCTTATCTTTTGTATAAATTACCCGTCAGATTGCATTACAAAACATAAATATTGGCAGTATTAGCAAAGCCTTATAACACTATTTTAACTCACATATGCCATATGTCAACCATTTTCCCTTTTTTTCTGCACCGGTACCTATTATTCTGCATATTGTAACCACGAAATCCCGGAAATGTTTCACTTTTCGACGGGCTGCTCCAGTTTCTCCCTGATAAACCGGCTTACTTTCAAGGGTTCAAACTCTTCTTCAGCAATGCTGTTCCCGGTTTCACCGGTCTGCTTTACTTCATGTTTTGCCTCTTTTATCTCTTTTGTCTCTTTTGTCTCTTCGGCATGCATGATTTTCGCTTTTTTCTTTTTAACCTGTTCATATATTTCAGTAAGGGTGTAACGAGCATAAATACCTATGGCGTAGAATATAACCATGCATATCATCATCTGGACCAGTATTCTGTCGTTGGTTGCCGAACGGGAGAGACCGATTGCTCCTGATATAATTGCAGCAAACAATGCAAACAGCAGAGGAAGTCTGTTAATATACTGCATTTTTTCCCCCTAAAAAACCCAATAATTAGTGATAAGAACCTTTGCAGCTGTATGTCAAGGTCCTTTAAACAGATAAATACTATATATATGAAACTCCGTATCCTATTGTCTTTATCATTAACCGTCCGTCTTCCGAATAAAACTCAATGGTTCTTCCATGGGTTCCGCCCGTATCTTCAGCAATAACAGGTATGTTCAAATCTGCCAGAACCTGTTTTGCCGCTTCCACGTTCCGTTCACCCACCCTGATTATATCAGATATGGCAGAATAAGAGAACATCTGAGCTCCTCCGGCAAGTTTCGCAACAATGCTTTTCCTGTCAGCACCGCTTTGTATCATATTCTCCAACAGCAGTTTTATTCCCGCATCTGCAAATTTTGCCTTATTGGATCTGTTTTTCGCCTGGTGTGACCAGGGAAGCATTATATGGGCCAGTCCAATAATTTTTGTTTTCTTATCATACAGTGCAACCCCAACACATGACCCCAGCCCCAACGTTACTAAAGTGCCTGGATGTAAAGTGTGTTTCAGGTCTGCCATCCCCACCTTTATGACATTATCAGCCATCAGCATACTGCTCCCAATGAATTTATAAGTTTCATGTACGAACTGGTGTCAGGCACGAGAAAAAAATCTCCTATTACCCTGTTTTCACCCTCAATAAATTCGGTTTCAATGTACAGAACCGTATCTGTCGATTTCCCGAATTCTATGGCCGGAACGCTCAATATTGCACCTGCCATATCTATTGCTATATCAGGGACGTCAGGTTTTATTGAAAGCCCTGTAAGCGTAGATAAGGCAGACAGATAAGATCCGGTCAGTATGTTCCCCAACTCTTTTAGCGCAGACAGAGTAATTTCATTATATACCACTTCTTCGTCAGGTCTCTTCCCCATCAGTATATTTACAAGTATTTTCGCTGCAGTCTCTTCCAGAACAAACAGTATGTAGCCTGATATATCGCCGCGGATTCCAAGAAGAATACCTGCAACGGGTGTTTCTGCGCCTCCAAGCACTTCGCTTACTTCGGAAAACCCCATAATTTTTACCTGGGGCACCTCCATATCAACTTTCCTGTCCAGTATTTTGGCAAGCGCAGTTGCCGCATTTCCTGCCCCTATGTTTCCAATCTCTTTTAAAATATCCAGGTGGAAGGAATTCAAAAATGACGCATCCATTTTCTTTACCTTTCGTTACTTTTTATTATACCTGTTATTGTCATCAAGTGGCAATAAACTCGGATATAAGTTTTTCAACATTCAGCAAAGTAATGAGCCTTGTATCGCTTTTTGCCACCCCGTTGACATAATCGGCATTTATATTGCTGAACCCTGAAACGTTTTCAATATCTGATTCGTCAATCTGCAGAACTTCCAGCACCGAGTCCACGATTATGCCATAGCTGATACCGTCAACTTCCACTATAATAATCCTGGTGTCATCATCCGCTTCCTTTTCGGGCAGGCCAAACCGGGTTCTCAAGTCCATCATCGGAATTACGTCCCCGCGCAGGTTAACAACACCCTTTATATACGGCGGAGTTTTCGGTACTCTTGTTACGTTAAGCATTCTTTCAATAATTGTAACCTTGTTAATGTCAGCTCCATATTCATCACTGTCTATGAGAAAAACAACAAACTGTTTCTGTTTTCCCACCACATAAACTCCCCCTTTAATAACTGGTTATACTATTGAATTAACATCAAGAATCAGGGCTACATTACCGTCTCCCAATATGGTGGCTCCCGCAATACAGCGTATGCCCGACAATAATTTGCCAAGGGATTTGATTACAATCTCCTGCTGGCTTATCAGAGAATCAACTATTAATCCGGATAATTTCTCTCCTTTTTTAACAACCACGCATGTAAGCTGCTTTTTATTTGAATCAGGCTCACTCTGCTCTATATCCAGTACGTTATGCAGCCTTATTATCGGGATTACCGTATCTCTTAAAAGTGTTACCTCCTGGTTCCTGACAAACTGGATATCCGCCGGATTGACATTATATATTTCACGGATGGTATTCAGCGGAATTGCATATTTTTCATCCCCTACCATAACCAAAAGCGCCTGAATAATTGCAAGAGTCAATGGCAGCCTGATTATCGTTTTGCTGCCCTGCCCCAATTTCGAAATCAGTTCAACAGTTCCTCCAAGGGACTCTATCTTCGTTTTTACAACATCCAGCCCGACACCGCGTCCCGACAGATCGGTAACCTTGTCCGATGTGCTGAAATTGGGCTGGAACAGGAACTGGATAATCTCTTCATCGGACAGCGTACTTATTGTCTCTTCACTCTCCAGGCCTTTCTCAAGCACCTTTTTGCGCACTTTGTCAATATCTATTCCCGTTCCGTCGTCATCAACCTCTATTACAACATTGTTTCCGTCCTGGTATGCTCTGAGCCATATGTTTCCGGTTGTGCTCTTGCCCTTCTTTACACGTTCTTCAGATTTCTCAATACCGTGGTCGGCAGAGTTTCTTATAATATGAATAAGGGGTTCGCCTATCTCATCAATAACCGTTCTGTCAAGTTCGGTTTCCTCACCGGACATGTGCAGTGCAATATCCTTGTTCAGTTCTTTTGAAATATCCCTGACCATTCTCGGGAAACGGTTGAAAACCGATTCAACCGGCACCATTCTTACTTTCATTACCGAATCGTGAAGGCTGGTTGTAACCCGTTCAAGGTTTTCAAGGGTCTGGGCGCATTCCCTGTCCCTGTCGGAAATAATGCCATCCAGCCTTGTCTTTATAATAATCAGTTCGCTGACAAGATTCATAAGAACATCGAGTCGTTCGATATCAACACGGACGGTTTTCGAGGTAATACGTTTTTCCGCAGTCTTCTGCGAAGAATCCATAATCCCCTGATTCATTCTTCCGTCCCTGTCAACATGATGCTTCTCATCACTGCCGGGCGATACTTTGATTCTTTCAAGATGCTTCGGGGTAACCCTGGTAACTTTAACCGTCCGTACTTCGGATACCGAGTTGAGCTCTGTAATGAAAAACTCTGCATCCTTTTTTGAAATAACCATTACCGTAAAGTAATAGTCAAATCTTTCATCTTCTATATCATTTACAGGGGGTGCTGATTTAATTATATCAGAATGCTTTTCAAGGATTTGAAAAATAATAAAAGCTCTTGCAGCTTTTAACAGGCATTTCCGATCAAGCTCTATGTATATCTCAAATACGTTCAGAGACTCTTCAAATGCTTTCTCCAGTACGTTCCTGTCATATATGTTCAATTCAAGATGCAAATCGTCCTTCTTTTCTTTTCCTGCCTGCGGAATAATACCGGGCTGTGTCTCCTGTGCAGCTTTGCTTTTGTCTGAAATTGCAGAAAGGAAATTAATAATATCCCTGTTGTCCTCATCGCCTTCACTGCCGGTCCTGCTTACATTATCAACATAGCTTTCCAGTGCATCAAGGCACTTGAAAAGAATATCCACCACTTCAGGATAAACCTTGATTCTCCCGTTTCTGAGACCGTCCAGTACATCCTCCATGTTATGGGTTAAATCAGACATATGCGTAAAACCCATTGTACCGGCCATTCCCTTCAATGTATGGGCAACCCTGAATATTTCATTCAGTATGGGCGTATTTCCAGGGTCCTTTTCCAGTTCAAGCAGCGAGGTATTGAGAGCCTGCAAATGTTCTCTCGATTCTTCCACAAAAATATTCAGATATTTGTTCATGTCCATTATTTAGGCACCCCCACAACAGCTTTCATTATTATATCGGCTCTGTTTTTCATATTTTTGAGTAATGCTCCTTTGCTTTAGAATTTATCACATCACCTATACCATCATCCAGCCTTTCCTGAGCCGCTCTCTTTGCGTTTCAAAGACGAAACTTATTATTTTCTCGCGATCCCTGTTTTCAATCTGCTTGTATTCAATTCCTGTTTCAAACATGATTTTGCCCTTTTCGCGGACCTGGATCGCACGCACGACGGTCCCGACAAAGCAAATCTCCCTTTCTATTGTTATATAAGCGTGGATTTCGGTTCCGGGCTTGTGTTCTGTATCTGTCACGATGCAAACTCCCCCGCCGCTGATATCCCTTGTATAACACTTTTTCAGCGGTTTTTTCTCAATATTTTCGTTTTTCTTTGCATTTTTTTCTATTACATGATAAAGTATGGGCAGCCTGCAGTCCATTCTGAAAAAGGATCGTCTTTCAATCCTCTCTATCGGGCTGACCGGCTTTACCCACAGCATTGGAATAGGTTCAATTATTTTTCTGTCAATGACTTCAGCCCTGAACATATATATATCGTTTTCCTTCGAGAAGATAATATCCACCTTGGCACCGGGATGAACTGTATATATTTTGCCCTGGGTAAACGGGGCATGAATCTCCATCATATTGCTTTCTTCGTCATATGATTCGTATTGGCTGACAAGGCCGGTACTGATCTTATCGCCTTTTTCATTATACAGTTCCAGCTCTATCTTTGTGCCTATTCCAATCTGACGATACTTCATATTAACCTCCCAAAACAAACAATATCTGTTTATTGATTAATGCTGCAGGCCGTAATTGCTTAAAAGCCTGTTGAAAAAGCCCCTCATTCCCTTTCCGTATACATTTGACTTGTTAATACCGTCATTATTTTGAAAAAGGTTCATTGCCAGTTCGGTTATCTGGTGGGAAGCGTGACTTTTCGGATAACTCAGGCAGAACGGTTTCTGCTGTTTAACGGCTTTCGGAATGCAGTCATCCTCCAGGATATATCCTGTTTTCTGAAGTTTGAAGGATAAAAACCTGTCCGAAACCATAAACAGTTTATCCAGAATGTCATTCGCTTCTTTATAGGATTCGGCCTTGTTAACAACAACTTTAACCACTTTATGTTTATCTTTTTTTGATATCATTTTTATCATCGCATACGCATCCGTTATTGCGGTTGGTTCGGGAGTTGTTACAAGAAGTACCTCGTCTGCCGCAAGAATAAAGCTCATAACGTTTTTTGAAAGACCCGCGCCCGTATCAATCAGAATCACATCATACAGCTTGTCCAAAAGCGATATACTGGATATAAACTTTCCTATCTGCCTTCTGTCCAGCTGAATCAACTCTTCCACACCCGAACCGCCGGATAAGAACTGGATATTGTTCGGGCCGTCGGTTAAAACCTCGAATATCGTGCGTTCCCCGCGAATCAGCTCCAAAAGCGTATACTTGGTGGATATACCCAGCATTACATCCACATTTGCAAACCCGAAATCCACGTCCAGTATTGCCACTTTATATCCCATTTTGCTTAAAACAATAGCAAGATTAACAGTGATATTGGTTTTACCGACACCACCCTTTCCGCTGGTAACGGTTATTACTCTCGCGGCCTCTTTTTTCTGCTCGCTTTTTTTAGGTTCTTCAGTATTCGTTAACCGCTCGACTATCCTTCGAAGTTTGTCAGCCTGATCGCTCATTAGCAAGACCCCCGGACTTTATATCAAAAATACGAACACTAATATTTCTTTTTCTACAGAATGCTTCTGGCAATACTATCAACATTCACAACCTCAATGTCGTCGGGCACACTTTGCCCCACCGTTATATAAGAAAGCGGCTTTCCCGTGGCATATCTCACATTCAGGATAATTCCCGGTACATGCACTTCATCAAATTTCGTAAACAGCAGCTTAAAATCCTTCAAAAAACTGTAATGCTTCAAAATATCCCTGCAGGCGCTGCGGCTGACTCCACAGCTTAACAACAGGTATATTTCATCTGCTTCTGCAGTGTTCACAAGCGCCTTCAGCTCCGCAAACTGCAATTCATCATTATGGCTCCGGCCTGCCGTATCCACCAGGATAAGGTCCATGTCCCGGTAGCAGTCAATGGCTTCCTTTATTTCCTGCGGTGTATAGATAACAGAAACCGGTATATTTAATATTTCGGCATAAGTCTTAAGTTGTTCAACAGCACCAATCCTATATGTGTCTGCAGAAATAAAAGCTATTTTTTTATTCTGGTTCAGGGAATACTCCGCGGCAATTTTCGCAAGCGTGGTTGTTTTCCCCACACCGGTAGGCCCCAAAAACAGCACGACCGTAGGCTTTCCGTCATCACGCAGGTTAATCGTCTGGGGCTGGCCCAGCATATCCCTAACTGTTTTTTCCGCAACAGTCATAATTTCATTATAGCTTTCAGAGTTTCCGGCATACTGTTTTATATTCTGTACAAGTACATCGATAACCTCGGGCTCTATTTCGTTTTCTTCAAGTCTTTTTACGATAAATGAAAAAGGATTCTCTGCAGGTTTCACACTGTTTTCATTGGATAGCGGAAGACTGGCGTTTTCGGTTTTTGCGCTTTCAAACTCCTCCAAAGGCTCGGTTACTTTCTGTTCTTCCTTATTCCGGGTATTATTGTAAATGCTTTTCAGCATGGATTCCATCTGACTGATCCGGGTTTCAAGCAGATCAATCCTGGCCTTTTCGTAATTCACGTTTTTTGGTTTTTCTGTTTCCGCTGCTTTCCTCTTCTGCCCGATATCATCATCAACAGCTGCCAGGATTTCGGTAAGGGGCTTTGAAAACAACCCTTTCAATCCTTTTCTCCGGATTTTTCGGGTGTTGAGTATAACAGCCTCACCGCCCAGATCCATTTTAACCTTAAGCATTGCTTCCTGAATATCCTTGCCAGTATACCGACGAATCCGCATATTTCCTCCACAAAATCTTTATATTATATATTATCAAATAAAACATGATCACGAATACTTCACCATTCCGATTGATCTTACCTTGGCCGACGGATCCAGTTCATTATAGGACAACACAACCAGCCCCGGAATGGATTGCTCTGTCAGCCTCTTGAAATACAACCTGACCATTGGTGATGCAAGCACAATAGGCTGCTTGCCCAGCTGCACAACCTTCTCAACGAGGTTCAGAAGGTTCTGCATAATCCTGTTTGTAACCGACGGTTCAATAGCCAGGTATGACCCCACCTCGGTTTTCTGGACAGAATCAAGAATCAGCTGCTCCAGTTGGGGATCAAGAGTTATAACATCCGAATTATCGGGAGTAATAAAGGACTTTGTTATTGCTCTTCCGAGAGCCTGTCTCACATATTCTGTCAGCATGTCTGTATCCCTTGTTACAGAAGCATAATCAGACAGTGCTTCAAGTATTGTAACCAGGTCCCTTATCGACACACCCTCACGAAGAAGGTTGCATAAAACCTTCTGAACCTCGCCAAGGCTGAGCTGCTTGGGTACCAGGTCCTCAACAATAGCAGGGTAATTGCTCTTTACGCTGTCCAGCAGGGTTTGAACATCCTGCCTGCTCAGCAGTTCATGGGCATGCCTTTTTATTACTTCGGTCATATGGGTGGAAATAATCGACGGCGGATCAACAACGGTATAACCCAGCATTTCCGCACGGTCTCGCTGGCTCTCGGTAATCCACAGCGCCGGAAGGCCGAAAGCAGGCTCCGTGGTGGGTATCCCCTCTATTTCGTCTTCCGCAGTTCCCGGATTCATTGCCATGAAATGATCCATCAGAAGCTCGCCGCTGGATACCTCGACGCCTTTAATCTTTATCACGTACTGGTTCGGGTTCAGCTGGATATTATCGCGCAGGCGAATAACCGGTACAATCATGCCAAGCTCAAGGGCAAGCTGCCTGCGGATCATAACCACCCTGTCCAGAAGATCCCCGCCCTGGTTTACATCAGCCAGCGGAATAATGCCGTAACCAAATTCAAGTTCAATGGGATCCACATGCAAAAGCGATACTACATTCTCCGGCCTGCGGATCTCCTCCACGGTCCGTTCCTCTATTTCGGTTTCATCCTGTTTAATCTTCTGCTTTTCGCTGCTCTGCATTTTAAGACCGAGCAGTAACAGTAAAACGGCAACCAGGATCATAAAAAAACGGCCAATAATAAAAGACATGACAAAGCATGCCCCGGCCGCTATAAACATCGTCCTTGCGCTTGTAAACAACTGGGAGATGATTTCCTCGCTGAGTTCTTCATCCGATGCCGCCCTTGTAACTATTATTCCCGTCGCAACCGAAATCAGCAGCGCAGGTATCTGTACCGCAAGCCCGTTACCGATTGTCAGCTTGGTATACTTTTCAAGTATATCTTCCACCGAAGCGCCGCTGTTCTGTATCATTCCCATTATAAAACCGCCAATTACGTTCAGCGCTACAGTTACAAATCCGAAAATGGCATCATTTTTTACAAACTTGCTGGCACCGTCCATGGAGCCGTAGAAATCGGCTTCTCTTTGAATGTTTTTACGTCTCTGCTTTGCTTCTGCTTCGTTAATCAAACCTGCGTTCAAATCTGCGTCCACTGCCATTTGTTTTCCCGGCATTGCATCAAGGGTAAACCTTGCGGCAACCTCGGACACACGCTCGGCGCCCTTGGTAATTACAAGAAACTGGACCAGCATTATGGTAAGAAATATAATAGCACCGACTACAACGTCATTACCGCCGACAAACTCTCCGAAACTTTCAACAACCCTGCCGGCATCGCCCTGGCCTATTATCAGCCTTGTCGCCGCAACGTTCAAAGCAAGCCTGTATAATGTTGTAAACAGCAGTAATGTCGGAAAAGAAGACATTGACAGTGCGTCTTTGGCGTATATTGCGTTTAACAATATCAGAAGGGAAATTGTTATGTTGACTATAAAGAACACGTCCATTAGCACCGTGGGCATTGGAACGAGTATTACCAATAATATAATTACGCCCCATATGGCAATGGCAACATTTTTGAACTTCATGTCTTTCCTCCGATATTAATTTATCATTTGTGCGACAGACATTTCAATATTATTTTACAGGAATTCTCATGAATAAACAAGATATGACAGGCAATTATCTGTAACCAAAAACAGGACTTGTCAATAAAATGGTATTAGATTAAGGCTTTGTTAACTTAGCATGAAAGAAATGAGACCTGAAAGGCCTCTGGTAGGTTTAAAAAAGGGAAAAACCTACAAATGGAAACGCCTAAGTGTAAGATAACACGAAAAAAAGATACGTGCAAGCCTTTGAAAAAAATCA
>Ga0134094_1002382_pt1 | contig 16035 bp, 15 predicted proteins | sample 5_1taG_FD_94458 | JGI IMG/M metagenome (GOLD analysis project Ga0134094, IMG submission 94458) | Switchgrass degrading microbial communities from high solid loading bioreactors in New Hampshire, USA - 5_19_20_110_A1 metaG | ecosystem: Engineered > Bioreactor > Semi-continuous > Anaerobic >... | reverse complement strand
GCCAGCCCGGAAAGGGGATAAATTCATCCAGGTAGGACGAAAACCGGCGGACGAATGCCCCGGCCCACGGCAGCCCAACCAGGCTGATCCTGGCGCGCGGAAAGGCAGCCCGCAGCGCCCGGAAGGCGGGCACGCTGCACAGCAGATCACCGAACTGCAATGCGCGCAGGATTACGATGGAACGAGGTGCTTCTAAAAACATAAAGGTATCGCCTCTTCTTTCAAAAGACAGGCTTACCAAAATCGACCGCTTTTCATCCGTCAATTTCACTTTGGCTGGCGTTTATACTGCCTGCGGGAACCCTTGGAAGTGGAGAAGCGGGCCGGTCGTTCGTTTCTTGAATTCCGGAGGGCCTACGGAACGCCAGGCTATCCCTCATGGTAGAAAGGAGAATGAAAACCAGCAATACAAAAACCTCCCTACTTGCTGGTAGGAGAATCCCTCGCTTCTTTGCGAATAAAACGGGGCCGTCCAAATTTTCTTGGACGGCCCCGTGTGCGCTCAGTTGGTCTGTACTTCAGTCAGCCTGCGGCGGACCAGGTCTGCATTGGGCTGTTCGGCCCACGTCACCCAGCCGAACTTCCGCAGCAGCCGGTTTACAAGGTGATTGGGCCAGTAAGCCGGCGAGCGGTGAGCGATGGCCCGCTCCGACACGGTCTGCCGGTTCAGCAGGGCGCTGCGCAGGTCCTGCGCGGTGCTGCCCGGGAAGGAGGTGTATCCAAACCCAATCGTCCAGACGACGTGCGAATCGCTGCTGCCGGTGGGCGACAGTTTGAACACTTCGTTCATCTGCTGGGCGCGCCGGTTGCTGCTCTGGAAGAACACGCCGGTGTTCCACGTCTCAAGGCCGACCAGTGTGCGGCGGGCGTCGGGATCTTTGAGCACATCAGCAATGGCCCGGTAATTCAGTCCGTGGATGAATGTGGCGGACGGGTGCGCCGCCACGCACAGCCCGCCCTGTTCGCCAACGCGCAGGACGGTCTCGAGCAGCGGCAGGCCCTTCGGGACGGGCCGCTCGATGAACAGGGCCAGAAGATGCCCATCTCGGGTGGATATTTCGCAGCCGGGGATGACCTCGATCCCAAAATACGGTCCAAGCTCAACGGCTTTGAGCGCGCCGTCAATCCGGTCGTGGTCGGTGACTGCGATAAGGTCTAAATCGGTGTAATTGGCTGCCCATTCCAATACTGCCGGAACGGTGCAGGAGCTGTCGTAACTGTAAGAAGTGTGGATATGAAGGTCTGCTTTTCCCATGGTTGCCAATAAAAAGTCAAAAAATTTGGGTTGGCGCCCGTATGGGTAAACCGCCGGGAGAATTTTGATCATTAGATACTGCAAAAACGGCGGTTTACGCGAGCAGTTCGCCGCTGCTTCCGAAGCTGCTGCCGGTGAACTGCTCAACAGGCGAAAATCAATTTTCAGACGTACAAATCAGTACCTGCATGATGATAATACATAAACCGGTTAAATCGGAGATTATTAGTTTGATTTTGCAAAATTGCAAACTGTAGTATGATTGCTTTCAATTGTTTCTAATCCTTTTGTTTACTGCTGAGGGGCATCATGCAAAACCTACTGCCGGAGTTACTGCCGCGTTTGGAAGCGCACCGCCTGCCGGGTTTAGACGCCGGCCCGCAGGCGCTGTATCCTGCTTATCACGGGTATTCGATCGCCAATTTGCCGGCCAGCCTGTGCCACTGGTTAGGCGCGCCGGTGGCCCGATCGCAGCCGCTGGGGCCTGAAATCCTCGAAAATTGGGGACCCGACCTGCCGCATGTGATCTTTCTCGTCGTCGATGGAATGGGCCTCGACATGCTGGAATACGCGCTGGAACAGGCCCGCCAGCGCAGCAGTTACGCTGTTTGGGGTGATCTGGCAGGCTCGGATGATACCGTCCTCGCCCCGATCACCAGCGTGGTCCCCAGTACGACAGCCGCCGCCCTGACCACCTTCTGGTCGGGCTGCACGCCCGCCGAACATGCTGTGCTGGGTTACGAGGTCTGGCTCAAGGAATACGGCATGATCGCCAATATGATCCTGCATTCCCCCGCCAGTTATTACGGCGATGTGGGCAGCCTGCAAAAAGCCGGCTTCGATCCGCTGACCTTTTTGACCGTTCCAACGCTTGGCCCGCACCTGGTCCGGCAGGGCGTCCAACCGTTTGTCTTTCAGTTTCACGGCATTGCTCGGTCGGGCCTCTCGACTATGCTGCAGAAAGAAACCAATGTCATCCCTTACCGCAGCCTCAGCGACCTGTGGGCGACGTTGAATGATGTTTGCGAAGCCCACGCGAGCGAGCGGACCTACAGTTATATTTACTGGGGCAATCTCGATGAGCATGCGCACCGGTTCGGCCCGCAGGATGAACGCACCGAGCAGGAGCTGGCGCTGTTCAGCCTGCAGTTGGAAGGATTTGTTCGCCGGCGCAAAGCGCGCGCCCGCCGCGACACGCTGCTGGTGATCACCGCCGACCACGGTCATATGTACACGCCCCGCCGTCCCGAATACGAGCTGCGCAGCCATCCAGAGCTGCTGCGCTGCCTGACCATGATGCCCTCCGGTGAAGCCCGCCTGCCGTACGTCTTTCTGCGCAGCGGCTGCGAGGAGCAGTTCTTGAATTATCTTGAATCAACCTGGCCAGGGCAGTTCCTGCCCGTCCCAACCGATCTGGCGATTCAGTCCGGGCTGTTTGGCAGCGGCGGCAATTCCGCGCTGCTCAAAGACCGGGTGGGTGATTACGTCGTCTTCCCGCAAGGCGACGCTTACTGGTGGTTCGGCAGCCGCGATAACCCCCTGTTGGGCCGCCACGGCGGGCTGAGCAAGACAGAAATGCTCGTACCCTTCCTGGCGACTATTCTGTAATAAATAAATTGGATGTGGGTGAAACCCCACATCCAATTTTTTAATATCCTTCAGGCCGGGTAACTATCCATAAAAGTGGATGCGGGCGAAGACCCGTATCCAATTTTTTAATATCCTTCAGGCCGGGTAACTATCCATAAAAGTGGATGCGGGTGAAACCCCGCATCCACTCTTTCTAATACCCTTCTGGCCGGATCAAGCCGGGCAGTTGGTCATAAGGGACCATCACCGCCTGCGGGCCTGCCGCGTAAGGTGCGACCTGGTATTCATCAAAGGTGATCAGCAGCCCGTCTGGGGTAATATTCCAGACCCGATAGTTCTCCGGCGTTGGCACAGCGCCTTCCTCCCATTCGAGCCTGCCGCGCGTCTTTAGATCATTCATGCAGTAAGCCGAAATCGCCTTCAGATAATCTGTATCCGGCTGGAACAGGTCTGAGAGCGCCAGGACGCGGCCTTCGTGAAGATCGTAGTTGAGCGAATAGGAATAGTGACCCGGGTGAGCCGCGCCCGCCATGTAATACGAGATTTTGAACAGCACGGCGAAAACCCCGTTCCGGTCGATGGTCGGGGTGAAATCGATCTGCAGCGTGCTGAACCAGGGTTCCGCGGTGTTTCCATAGATCGTATCAGCAGCGCCTTTTTTGAAGGCTTCAATTTCATCCAAAGCGATCTTTTCCGCCGCCTGGTTAAAGGCTTCGACGCGCAGGTCGCTGCCCCATTCCAGGTAAGGCCAGCGCGCGTCGATCTCATAGTGCGGCGCTTCTTCCGATTTCTCGTGGATCTCCTTCACCGCGAGCACCAGTCCCGGCGCGGGCGTTTGCGTGGGGGGCGCTTCGACCGTCGCGGTCGCGGGGGGCTGGACGGCAGTCTCCTGGCTGACCTGCGTGGGCTGCGGGATTTCTGCTTCAGGCGTCGAAATGAGCGAGCAGGCAGCCAGCAGCGCGGCCAGGCAGAGGGTGAGAACGGTCTGGAATCTGCGTTTCATCGATCTCCCTACAGGATAATGTCGTCCAGCGAGCGTTTCGGCACGTGATGGACCTGTTCTTCATCCCGCCAGTAGTAAACGCTGCCGTCTTCGGGGAGCGGCTCGATCTTGACGGTCTCTTTGGGCTTGCCGAGCGCCAGCACGAGCAGAATCTGGTACTGCTCGGGGATGTTCAGCGCCTGGCTCAGTTCGCTGCGCCTGACCGAGCCGATGATGCAGCCGCCCAGCCCCTGTTCGGCTGCGCCCAGCATGATCGACTGCGCGGCGATTCCGTGGTCGCAGCCAAAATTCTTGCTGATGTTTGTGTCGCCCAGGATGATGATATAGGCGCTGGGGCGTTCGCCCTCAACCGGGCCGGGCCAGTCGCGCAGGTACCCGGCCCAGGCCAGGTGTTCAAAGATCAGCGCGTTCTTCTCCGGTTCGTTCGATAGGATATACTTCAACGGCTGCAAATTCGATCCAGAAGGGGAGAGCCGCGCCAGGTTGACCAGTTCGCGCAGCGTCTCCAACGAGACCGGTTCATTCTGGTAGAACCGGCGGTACGTCCTGCTTTTGGTGACCAGTTCTTTCAGCGATTTTCCTGTCATTTGCGTACCCTCCTCGCGGGTTACAGTGTTTGCTCCGCCCGGCTCCGCTGCCGTCTGCCGGTTCCACGGGATGAATTCGCGCAGTTTTGCGAGGTCGGGCCAGTTTCCGTCAAAGGTCAGCGCCCGGTCGTCAATGGTGACGAATGCCGAGGGTTTCTCGGTGGCAAATTCCACTTCGGGGAACCCCCATTTTTCCATCCAGGCCCGCATCGCCTCGATGCCGCCGGGATGGTTGCTGCGCGAGCTGTAGATCACGACCTTGAAATGCTCCTGCGCGCGGGTCACAAAATCAACCGCGCCGGGGACCGGTTCGTCGTCGATCACATCAGCAGCCTGCCAGCCCTGCCGGTACCAGTGCAGCACGCCGTCGAAATCCAGGGCAAGGATCGGCCGCCCGCCTTTTTTGGCTGGTGTCGCCGTCATTTTGCGTATTTCTCCGTGCCGTGAACCGCGACGATCTCCCCGTAATAGACGCGGTGGTAATCCTTTTGCGGGTAATTCTCCTCCAGCCGCGGGTCGAGGAAGTGCGTGGGGTCAAAATCCTGCCAGTACATCTTCTTGCATTCGATGACCAGTTCTGCTTCGGCGTAGCACGGGGCCTCGATCAGCGAAGAGGCTGCCGGAGTCAGCCCGGCCTGGGCGATTTTGTCGCAGTCGCGGCCCGACTTCGTGCCCAGCAGCGACAGCGCCCTGTGATATTCTCTTGGGAAGGCGCACAGGGTAAAGCTGTCGAACCGCTCCATGAACTTGTAGGTGTAGCGCACCGGGCGGACGACCACCTGCGCGAACGGGCGCGACCACATGACGCCCAGCGCGCCCCAACTGATGGTCATGGCGTTGAACTGCTGCTGCGTGAAGCTGCCGCTGGTCAGCAGCAGCCACTGCACTTCGAACAGGTTGTAAGCTTTAACGGTGAAGTCTTTGAGTGAGATTGGTTTGCGTTCCATGCTGGTTCTCCTGCGGTGATATCAATGATAACAGCAAATTGCCCATCTGATGATGTTATATATTAACCCAAAATTGCGGGCACCAACCCGCAATTTTGGGTTAATCAATGGTGCGATTGAATTCTAGATCACTTTGCGCCTGGTGATTGGGGCCGTCAAAAAGCGCAGCATCACTTTCGTGCGCGTCAGCCATGTGAGAACTGCCCCGTTCTTCTCGTTCGCCAGAATTTTCTCCACCAGCCAGGGGGCCACGGTCTCGATCCGGTCGGCGAGGATGTTAAAGACCCGTTTCGAGCGCTCCCAATCTTCATCGCTGCCGGCGCGCTGGTTGAGCAGCAGGTCGGTGACGATCATCCCCGGCGAAATGCCGCCGATGATGACCGGTTTGCCTTCCAGCTCAAGGGCCAGCGAGTCGTCCAGGAATGCCGCTGCCGCTTTGGTCGTCCCGTAGAGGGTCAGCCCGGGCAGTTTGCGCCCGCTGCGGCTTCCAAAGCCCTCCATGTTATACAGGCTTCCGAAACCCTGTTGGAGCATCCCGCGCAGCGCGACCTTCGAGCCGTACATCATCCCCAGGATATTCGTCTGGACGACGTCACGCATCTGCGCGGGGTCCAGCTCCCAGAAGGGGGTCAGGATATTGGACTGCCCGGCGTTATTGATCCAGATGTCGATGGTCCCGAAGCGAGCGGCGGCTGAATCCCACAGCGCCTGGACCTGCGCATAGTCGGTCACGTCGCAGGCGAACCCGGCGGCTCGCTCCGGGCCGTGCTTCTGCGCCAGTTGGCGGAGCGCCTGGTCAACCGTCTCCTGCTTGCGCCCGCTGATCACGACCCGTTCGCCGTGCATCAGGAAGGCATCCGCGAGACCATAGCCAATCCCGCGCGTGCTGCCGGTGATCACAATGGTTTTCATCGTCCCTCATGCCAGAATCTGGTCGATGGCCTGCAGCTCCTCTTGCGAGAAGGACAGGTTGTTGACTGCGCCAACGGCGTCCTCGATCTGCTGCACCCGGCTGGCCCCAATCAGCGCCGAGGTCATGACCGGGTGGCGCAGCACCCAGGCAAGCGCCATTTGCGCCATGGTCTGCCCGCGCGCCTTGGCGATCTCGTTCAGCCGGGCCACTTTTTGAACGCGCTCCTCGGTCACGTGCTCAGGGCGCAGCGCGCCGTGCGGTTTTGAGGCCCGCGAGCCTTCCGGGATCTCCTTCAAATAGCGGTCGGTCAGCAGGCCCTGCGCCAGCGGCGAATAGCTGATGCAGCCCATGCCCTCTTCTTCCAGCACGCGCAGCAGGTCATCTTCGACCCAGCGCCTGAACATGTTGTAGACCGGCTGGTGAATCAGGCAGGGCGTGCCCAGCGAGCGCAGAATCTGCGCCGCCTGGCGGGTCTGTTCGGCGGTGTAGTTCGAAAGGCCGACGTACAGCGCCTTTCCGCTGCGGACGAGCGAATCGAGCGCGCCCATGGTCTCTTCCAGGGGCGTATCGGGGTCGGGGCGGTGCGAGTAAAAAATGTCGACGTAATCAAGCCCCATGCGCTTCAGGCTCTGGTCGCAGCTTGCGATGATATATTTGCGCGAGCCCCATTCGCCGTAAGGCCCGGGCCACATGTAGTAACCGGCTTTTGAAGAGATCACCAGCTCATCGCGGTAGCCGCGCAAAGCGGTGGCAAGGATGCGGCCAAAATTCTCTTCCGCCGAGCCGGGCGGAGGGCCGTAGTTGTTCGCCAGGTCAAAATGGGTGATTCCCAGGTCAAAGGCGCGGTGGATCATCGACCGTGCGTTTTCGAGCGTATCGACCCCGCCGAAGTTGTGCCACAGCCCGAGCGAAATCGCCGGAAGCTTCAGCCCGCTTCGACCCGTGCGGTTGTAGGGCATGCTTTCATAACGATTCTCAGCCGGCATGTACATTGGTTTTCCCTCCTTGAGTCAAGAACGTTGTTTTACCCGGTTGCAATAACTGCCTATTCTGTCTGTCTGCTGCGCCCGCCTCTTCGACGGCGGCGCGAACTGCTGTGCTCTGTTTTGGGCTGTTTCCCGGCGGCAGCCCCTTCAGCCGGCGCGGCAGCCTCTGCGGGCGTTCGACCGCCTGTCTTCCGTCCCCGGCGTGATGATCTGCGCCCTGAACGGCTCCCTTCGCCCGGCACGGCGCGCGGCTGGGCCGGTTTCCCGTCCGGCTGCTGGGTTTGGGCCGTGTGGAAGGCTTCATGATAGAAGTCATCCAGCAGCATGGCTGTGCCCGCAATCGCGGTGTTTTCAGTCAGGTCTTCGGCTGGCTGGCCCTGAGCCTCCTCTGTTTCAGTCTCTTCCTCTGGAAGTCCGCACAACTGGCGCAGGAAGGGATAAAAACGCTGCATGCGTTCGATCTTCAGCCGGTCCCGCGCGCGCAGGCGGGCTTCGAGCAGCGCAACCGTTCGCTGTTCGATAATCGCCTGCACCTCTTCCTCAGTGGGCAGGGGCCGTTCCTCAAAGGTGATCTGGAAGCGTTTGGCAATTCGCCTTAATTCCACTTTTTCCAGCGAGTTGACCAGCGAAATCGCCACGCCGCTGGCCCCGGCTCTCCCGGTCCGCCCGGCGCGGTGAATATAGGATTCAAAGTCTTCAGGCACTTCGTACAGGAAGACGTGCGACAGATCGGGGATGTCGATTCCGCGCGAGGCCACGTCGGTGGCGACCAGAAAGCGAAGCTGCCCCTGGCGAATCTGCTCCATCACCGCTTCGCGCGCGCTTTGCGTCAGGTCAGAGCTGATCTCTGCGGCGTTGTAACCGTAGCGCTGCAAGATGACCGCCACAAAATGCACGCGCTCTTTTGTGTTGCAGAAGACGATCGCCGACGCCGGGTTTTCCACCTCGATCACCCGGATCATGGCGCGTTCCTTGTCCATTGCCGGCACCGAGTAAAAGACGTGCTGCACCTCGGTGACGTGGATGTGATCGCTGCTCAGGTTGATGAATGCGGGCTTGTGCATGAATTCGTTGGCCAGCCCGACCACCTGGGGCGGAAATGTCGCCGAGAACATGGTCGTGTTGAGCGGGTGGCGGGGCAGGTAAGACTGCACGCGCTTCATGTCCGGGTAGAAACCCATCGAAAGCATCCGGTCGGCTTCATCGAACACCATCATGCGCAGTTTATTCAAATTCAACGAACGCCGCAGCAGGTGATCGAGAATGCGCCCCGGCGTTCCGATGACCAGGTGGGCGCCCTGCCGGAAGGCTTCGAGCTGCGGTCCGTAGCGGGTCCCGCCGTAAACGGCAACCGGGCGGATCTGCATTTCGCTGCCCAGCGCTTCGGCTTCGCGCAGCACCTGCTGCGCCAGCTCGCGTGTCGGCACCAGGACCAGCGCCTGGGTCTCGTTCACTTCGGGGTTGATGCGCTGGAGGATGGGTACGAGATACGCGCCGGTCTTGCCGCTGCCCGTGCGCGATTGGATCATGATGTCGCGGTTCGCCAGCAGGTAGGGAATCGCTCGCGCCTGCACCGGCATGAGATCTGTCCAGCCGAGCCGTTCAAAACCCGCGCGCAAAGGGGCGGGCAGATCTTGCATGGTGTACTCAGGCAGCACTTCGACCTGTCCGGGAGCCTGTTCTTGCGTTTCCTGCGCCGCTATTTCTTCCGGCGCAGTCCCTTGTGGGTTATTCTCTTCAAATGTCATTCGAACTTTTACCTTTACCGGTCGTGCGTTTTGCGCGGACGGGGGAAACCGATTTCCCCCCGAAAATCTGCTGCACAACCCTTCCGTAGGATAACCGCTGCGGGCCGGTCAGGCCCGGGCGGGGTGACTCTTTTTCTCCCTCCCCCAATTGGAGGTATGTTGATTATACCAGCCCAGCCCCAGCAGGTAGACCGTAGCGACGGCAAAGCCAATCAATGTCCCCCAATAGATGCCAAAGCGCGGGTAGACCATCGGCAGGGTGAGCGAATAGAGCACCAGCGACAGCAAACCCGAAGGCACATTTTTAATCACTGTGAAGGCTCGCTGCGCGCCGTAAGTCCAATGGACGATGAGAATCAGTGGAAAGGTGGTGGCAGGGAATGCGCTGAACAGCCCGGCTGCGCCTGGGCCTGAGACTTTTGCCGCGCCGGTGATGGCCAGCACAATCAGCGCTGAGAGCCCGCCGCGCACCAGCAGCGCCGGCAGGTCCATCTTTACCCGGCGGTCGATCACGGTGTCAGGGATACTGCGGAACAGATAGCCGAACAGCGGCACGGCGGCCAGGGTGATCAGAATACCCACTGCCGGGGGAAGGTGGAGGTGGTTCATCAGGGCAGTCAGGGCAAAAAAGACGGCAGCGCCTGCCGCTGACGCCGCCAGAAGGGAAGCCGGCCGCGAGCCGCGAACGCGCCGGGCCGTTTGATAATAGATAAAGAGAAAACTCAGCATTGCCGTCAGCCCCGGAACGTTGTACAGCGCGCTGTGCCCGGCAAAATCCGCGCCCTGCTCAAAACCGATAAAGAACAGCGTGATCGCCGAGCCGAGCGGGTAACCCGATAAAATCCCCGCGGCGCGCGGGCTGATGCGTTCCGCGATAGACGACAGCACGATCACCACACTGACAGTAACGATAACTTTAAGGAAGATCATCTCTATACCAGTACGCGCGGTAATTTTCTTCGCTCAATGCGAGAGAAACACCCAGGCTTCCGCAAAGGGGCTTCGCGGAATTTGCCGCGAAGCCCTGATTCTAGCCTGATTCCTATTCCAGCGACCGCTTACTGCGGGTCTTTTGCAGCTGCAGGTCTGGCATCTGGTGGCACAGCAAGTCGATCGAAAGGTCAATCACCTCGCGGGCTTCGTCGGGCGTCGTCGTGCCAATGGTGACCATATCCTGCGGGCGGATGGTATTCCAGACGAACCCCAGCCCCACAATCGGCAGCAGCCGCCCGGCTGCCAGCGGCTTGATCGTCATTACCGGTTTCTGCGCCTTTGCGATGACCCGCTGCACCCAGTCGGCTTCGACCTGCATCAAGAACCCCGCGGCGTTGTAGATCTGGATGTAGGTCTCCACATCCGCATTCTGGCGGTCGGCGTAGACGGGCGTCTCGGGCATATGCGTCGACAGCCCTGGGACCATGCCGCGCTCGCGAATGAGCGCCGTATAGCGGTCCAGGTCGCGGATCGTGCCGGACATGCGGTCAAGCAGGGCGTCGGTCACCGCCTGGTGCGGCATGCAGAAGGTCGCGTTCAGCCGCTTGCACAGGTCAAACATCACCTCGGGTTCAGCCGCCGGGTCGCCGCCGGGAGCGATATTGAAAATGGGCGTCAAAATGCGGATCATCGCCCGCCCGGTGCGGTCCTCGGCGTCGCGGACCGCATCTTCCAAAAGCTGCGACGGCGGGCCCATCACAGCATCGACGCCGTTCTCAAGGAAGACGCTTAAAACGCTGGCGATACGCTCGCGGGTTTGAAAGTCTTTGATGAATTTATCTTTTGCCAGGCTGGTATGGGAATACCCCAAAAACCAGTTGCTTCCGGCGATCAGCCGCGGAAGACTCACGCCGCCAACCATTGTGCGAGGAAATTCGTTCACTGCATTCTCCTATTCATCAGCTAAAGGCTTTACCGAATATTCTTCAAAAACGGCTTTAAACCCGGGACCGTCGGGCGAGGCGATCATCGGGCCAACCTGCGTGACAGGCGAGGGAACCAGGTAAGCCACGCGCAGCAGGGTGTAGTTCTGCCCGTCCAGCGAGTAATAAATCTCAACAGCCTCTGCTTTGCGAGTGACGCGCAGCCACAGGCTGGGCGGGTTGCCTTCCAGCGGAACGACGGACCAGTCGGAATATTCGCGGGTGACGACGGCGCTGGCGTGCTGGCATTCATTGAAGTATTCGATGCCGGTCTTGATCCAGTTTTCCTCGTCCACGCGCAGCATCAACCCGGCCTGATCGTACAGCGCCTCATAATATCCGTTGATGCGCACCTCTACCGCGAAATCACCGCGGACCTCCTGATAAAAGAAATGTCCATTGTCTCGAATAAATCCGTAATGGGTCCTTCGCCAGAAGTCGCTCTTGGGGGCAGACTTGACTTCCAGGCTGCCGGGGGTGGCTTCCCAGGCTGCCGGTTCGTTGAACCACTTCATGCTGCTGTCGAATGACATGGCTTACCTCTCCTGGTGTTTTTTGTGATCGCGCGCGGCGATCTGGCGCTGCCGCGCGCATCTACCTGTATTTTAGCTCATTCTCACGAAATCGTGCTTTACAGAGTCAGGCAGTACCGTTTGCCGCCCTCGATCGTCTCGAGTTCAAAGCCCATCCGCTCAAGATAGCGGTTGTGATCCGCCGTGCCGGGTTCGCTGTAGACTCTGTCGATGCCGCGCGCCTTCAACGCCTGCGCGTTATCGCGAAAGACAAAGCGGGCGGTCTTTAGATCGCGGTAGCCGGGGATCGCGTAATCGAGGCGGATGTCGAGGCTGCCCGGTTTGCGTATCTCGCCGATCACCAGCCCGGCGGGGACCATGTCGCGCAGGATGAAAAAGATCAGCGGATCCGCGCCGGGGAGGTCCGCCGCCTGCCCGGGCTGAAAGCGCTGGATATCTTTGCCGTAGAACTGCAAAAACTCGCGCAGGTATTCCGAATCGGGCGGAACCTCAAACAGCCGGAAGTATTCGCGGGTCGAAAAAATCTGGTAGAGGAAATACAGGTTGATCAGCACGATAAAGAAATTGACCGCCGCGACCGGGTAGGCGCGGATCACCAGCCCGTATATCGTAAAGACAACCGAGCCGATCAGGTTGATCACCCGCAGCTTGAGGATCGAGCGCATCATCAGCGAGATGGCGATCAGCACCGAGGCGGCATAACCGATGATTTCATAGATCATTTCTGCCGGCATGGATCGATTACTCCATAGAAAGACGATCAGGAAGTGCCAGACGCCGCTTCTTAAAGAAATGGCAAATCTGATCTCTCATTGTGCCATATAATGGGGGGGATGACAATTGCTGAGGGATGAAATGGATTTTGACCATCTGACGGAGCATCTTCCGGGCGCGCTGCGGCGCGCCTTTCCAGACCTGAACCCGGTTGAGCCGTTGAAAGTGCTGGGATATGGCTTTGGCAGTATTGCCGTTGAGACCGCGGGCGGCGTTGTCTTTCGCGTTGCGCGGACTGCTGAAGCCGGGCGAACTTACGCGCGCGAGATGCAAGTCCTGCCCATTTTCAAGCGGCATATGCCGGTCGCCGTTCCGGAACCGGCATGGCACATCGACCGGTCGCCTGATTTCCCCTATGGGGTGATCGGCTATCACAAGCTGCCCGGTGAGCCGCTTGACCCTGACTGCGCGAAATCTGCCGGGAAAATGCCGGCATTCGCCGCGCAGATCGCCGGGATTCTGCTGGCGCTGCAGCGCGCGCCGCTGGCTGACTTTCCTATGTCGGATAACTTTGACGGCCGCCTGGCTGCGTGGCGGGTGCGCCGCCGGCGGGTGATGCCCCTGCTGCGCGAAGCGCTGACCGCCGCGGAATATCGCAAAGTGGACGATTGGTGGGATGCCTTTCTCAACGACGAGAACATGCGCGTGTATCAGCCCACGCTGCTGCACGGCGACCTGTGGTTCGGGAATATGCTGGTCGAAGACGGGCGCATCACCGGGCTGATTGACTTCCAGTATGCTGCCGTTGGCGACCTGGCTCACGATGTCGTCCCGCAGTTGTACCTGGGCGAGGCGTTTATGCGCCGGGTTCTCGCGGAATTTCAGGCTGCCGGGGGCGTGCTGGACGCGGGTTTTGAAGCCCGGCTGCGCCAGTGGTGGGGCGTGCGTGAATTCGGCGGGCTGCTGTATGCCGTCGATCAGAACGACCCCGAAGAATTTGCCGACTCGATTGAGAAAATCCGCCGCGGGCCGATTCTGTCCCCTGCCGGTTTAGACGGGTGGGGGTAGATCATGCGTATTGCGGTCCTTTCCGATATTCACGGCAACCTGCCGGCCTTTGAGGCCGCGCTCGATCATGCCCGGCAGCACAAACCCGATTTGATGGTCATTGCCGGAGACATCATTATCGGCTCTCCAGACAGTGCTGCCTGCTGGCAGTTAGCCCGGTCATTGGGCTGCCCGATCCTGCGCGGCAACCATGAACGGTATGCGGCCCATTTTGGCACGCCCGCAGCGCACCCCGACTGGACAACCGAAAGATTTACGCCCTTGCAGTGGGCAGTCAACCAGCTCACCGCCGGCGACCGCCGCCAGATGGAACAGCTTCCCCGCCACTTGCGCTTACCGGAAGCGCCCGACCTGTTGATCGTACACGCTTCTCTCCGCGACGACCACGATACCATCGCGCCCTATACCTCAGATGCGCAGCTGGAAGAAATGTTCCCCGGCGTGCAGGAACGCTTTATCGTGCGCGGGCATAACCATTACGGGCAGCTCCGGTTGTGGAAGGACGGCTGGATTGTCACCGCCAGTTCGGTCGGTCTTCCGCTCGACAGCAGCCCCACCGCCCAATACCTGCTCCTTGACCAGACCAAAACAGGCTGGAAAATCATGCACCAGTCCGTGCCTTACGACCTGGACGCAGTCATCCGGCGCTTTTACGACACAGGTTATTTAGAGGCCACCGGGACCATGGGCCGCCTGTTTTTCCGCGAGGTGACCACCGCCAGCCATCACCTGGTGCCTTTTTTGCGCCTGTACGCCCGCTGGCAGAAGGAAGGTGACATCACGCTGCGGCAGGCTGAAGAGCGTTTCTTCAACCACTATGGATCAACCCTCTAGCCTGTTCGCGGCTGGGGACTGCGGGCTGCTGCAGTCCCTTTGCGACCGGCTCGCCAGGGGCGAGCTTGGCGGCTTTGCGAGATCGTCAACCGCCTATATCGTATCAGCAAGCGGCTTTTAAGCCGTCCCGGCAGGCCAGCCGGGGGATCGTGCAGGTAGATCAATATGGGCGTCAGCCCATATTGATCTACCCCCCTTTATATCGTATCAGCAAGCGGCTTTTGAGACGTCTCGATAGGCAGCGCCAGGGCAGCCCCTCCGGCGATCAGGAAGGCGATGGCGAACACGGTGAGCGGCAGCACCAGCGCCACCGTCCCGCCGCCCATCAGCGCCGCGCCCAGGCTGGGAGCAATCGCGCCTGAGATGCGCGTCATCCCGCTGGCAGCGCCCATGCCTGTTCCGCGCAGGTTGGTCGGGTAAGCCTCAGGCGTGTAAGCGTACAGCGCGCCCCACGCCCCCAGCGTGAAGAACGACATCCACACGCCCATCACCACCATGCTGGTCAGCGACCCGACCACGGCGAAGAGGTAAGTGAAAACGCCGCTGGCAGCCAGGTAAAGCGCCAGCGTGCGCTTGCGCCCCAGCTTCTCGACCAGGTACGCGGCTGAAAAATAGCCGGGCAGCTGCGCCAGCGCCAGGATGAATGAGTTCTGATAGACGGGCAGGCTTTCCATGCCGCTGCTGCGGAAGAAAGTCGGCAGCCAGGTGAAGACGCCGTAATAGCCCAGCGAGATGGCAAACCACATCACCCACAGCAGCAGTGTGGTGCGGCGCAGTTCGGGCCGCCACAGGTCGCGCGAGCGCGAACGCTGTGCTGTCTCACGGATGGGCTGGAGCGGCAGATCAGGCAGCTCGCGCCCGTTCTCTCTCGCCACCCGCTCCAGCACCTGCCGTGCCTCTTCGGTCTTGCCGTTGACCAGCAAATAGCGCGGCGATTCGGGGATGGTGCGCCGGATGAAGAAGATGATCAGTCCCGGCACCGCCGAAACCCCCAGCAGCCAGCGCCAGCCAAAGTTCGGGTTGGGGACCAGCAGCCACGCAAGCCCGGCAGCCGCCACAACGCCCAGCGCCCAGAACGATTCAAGCAGCACCAGGTAGCGCCCGCGCTTTTCAGCGGGCAGGTATTCGGCAAAGATGCTGTAATCGACCGGCAGCGTCCCGCCCACGCCAAAACCCGTCAGTGCGCGCAGCCCGACCAGCCAGGGGAAGGAAGGCGCAAAAGCCGAGAGCAGGCCAAAGACCGAGTCGATCGCCACCGTGCTGATAAAGCCTACCTTGCGCCCCAGCAGATCGCTCAGGCGTCCCCACACCCACGCGCCTGCCAGCATTCCGAGAAATATTGCTGTGCCCAGCAGGGCTAACTGAGCGGGGACCAGGCCCCATTCCGCCGCGACCGCGGGGAGCACGAACGAGATCAGCAGCACTTCCATCGAATCGGCTGCCCATCCCAGCCCGCAGATGACCATCAGCTTCTTTTGAAACCGGCCAAAACCGGCATGTTCAATCGCCTCGTCAAATGTGATCGTACGGGGCTTTACTGGTGCTGCAGTAATTGTATTCATAAGCAACCTCTAATTTGGTTTGACATTCGACCTCATCCTCCCGGCCTCAGGTGACTTCTGGCTCATGCTCTGGCTTATGGACCCTCTTAAGCTCTCACCCAGGGCTGGGAAAGGATGCCCTTTGATCCATGAACCGGTGCATAGGTCGTCTTCGGCCCTCTCCTGGGATCAGGAAAGGGCGGCTTTGCGGCAAGTCTAATTTTCTATTCGCTCGTACATTCGCGCCGCAAAGCCGGGTGAGGTCCGATTCTTCCCATTACTCTATCCGCGCGGCGACTTCGACCCCGTTGAGCTGCATGTGATACAGAAACACGGCATGCAGCAGGTCGCCGGGGTGCGGCAGAATGCCCTGCTCGCGGGCCGTCTCCACCGGCAGGTC
>Ga0134094_1002366_pt1 | contig 16119 bp, 15 predicted proteins | sample 5_1taG_FD_94458 | JGI IMG/M metagenome (GOLD analysis project Ga0134094, IMG submission 94458) | Switchgrass degrading microbial communities from high solid loading bioreactors in New Hampshire, USA - 5_19_20_110_A1 metaG | ecosystem: Engineered > Bioreactor > Semi-continuous > Anaerobic >... | reverse complement strand
TCCATCCGGCCCTGACATTATCTGAGCATACAGTCATTATATTTTTGTTTACAGTATATTTGTTAAAGACTACTACGGGGATTTGAATTTTTTCACACTCAGCAGCCATTTGTGATGAAACTGCTGCAGAAAGAACAATAATACCATCCACGCGATATTGAAGTACCTGAGAAATAATCTCATCCAGATTTTTTTCTTCGTGGGAAACGAAATAAAGCGGCTCTCTGCCAATCTTCTGTATACGGTCAGCAACCTTGTTAATAATAACATTGTAGTGGGGATTGACGACATCAATAGCAACAATTGCAATTAAGTTGGAACGGTTTAAAGTAAGACTTCTGGCCATTGCATTAGGGCGGTAGCCAAGCTTTTCTGCTGCCTCAAGAACACGGCGGCGTGTTTTTTCAGTAATATTGGTATGCCCACTGAATACCCTAGATACAGTGGCCTGTGAAACTTTGGCAAGTGCAGCAACTTCCTTTGAGCTTGGCATTTTGTTCATGTTGCCGTTCTTATTGTGCGTCATAATCATCCACCCTTTATTGTATAATGATTGGTGAATACGTTATCATTACATCCAATATATTAATATATTTGAGACAAAAAAGGAAGTTGTGTTAATAAAATTTATGTTATTGTATAGATGCCCGGGACCCAAATTGTGCAATAAAGAGAAAAGCGCAATTTTGGTCCCGGGCCGGCAGATGAGCTTTTTGTATAAGGTGAGTTTAGTTAAGGGTCAATCGTGATTATCTATAATTTCAGTGTTTACAATGTCAATCGGTGAGCTCTGTTCCGTGCATACGGGTTTAATTCTGAGCCTGAAAGAAATATGTTTCTCAGACAATGTGTATTTTGGCTGTATCTTTGGGCCGCAACTGTTGGAGCCGACGCCGCTCATCATGTAATCAATATTTATTACTGTCTCTTTCCGTGGCTTCAGCTCAATATTGTGTTTTGCTTCCGTAAGGTCTTCAGGCGTAAAATGGGATGCGTTGAAGGAGAAGTCGTCCATCCCTTTAAATAAAAGGCCTATACCCACATTGTTTGTAACTGCAGCCCATTCGGTTCCGAAATGGCTGCCGTTTTCCTGGGGCATGATGTAGTCTTCGTGCATCTGGCTGACAGTACTCCTGAACCTGCTCTTGTAAGTGCTTTGTCTTTTGTCAATATAGCTTTCGTGGGGGCCGTATCCGAAATACTCCACATAATTGCTGCCTTGAGGCATCATTAGCTGCAGCCCGAACCTGGGCAGGAAAGGAAGATCCTCCCGGACATCTGCCTCTGTCTCCATGAAGATATCCCCGCTTCCGTAAACGATCCATCTGAGCTTTCCCGAGATGGCAGGTCTCCTGGATTTGCACGCCATGGAGTAGGAGCACTCCATAACAACGCAATTGTCATTCTTCTGTTCAACAGTAAGGGAAGAGATACGGCTTTCCATACGGTCAAAGCCTTCGGCTTCCCATTCCTTCCTGATGTACATGTCATTGTCCGTGGGAGCGCGCCAGATATTGAATTTTGGCCTTCCGTGCAACAGATTTGCCCCTTTGTATTCTATTTCTGTAAACATGCCGGTGGTTTTGTCCAGGACATACCTGAAATCATGACCGTTTATTTCCAGCAGGAGTGCGGTCTCTTCCACCGCCAGTTTCTTCATCTCCGGGACGGGAATATATGTCTTTTCCGAAGCCTCTGCAGGAAGCTCGAACTGGAACATGGCAACGGAATAACCGCGCTCTGCCCAGACAGTGTCATGTTTGAGCGTAAACCAGATATTCAGGAAACATCTGCCCCGCATATCAGGAGCAAGTTCATAGGGAATGACAAGATCCTGGCTTTCGTGGGGCTTTGCGGCAAGCTGGTCCATATATCCGCCTTTTACTGGTTCACCGTCTTTCTCTATTCTCCAGTTCAGAATGAGGTGTGACAGGTCGGTAAAATCATACAGGTTTGTTAAGCGTATTCTTCCCTCGGACAGATTTACAGCTTCAACCCTTACGGGAGCCAGAACCTGCTTGAGTTCCAGAAGACCTGTATGCGGCCTTCTGTCAGGGTATACAAGACCGTCTATGCAGAAGTTGCCGTCATTGGGATAATCATTGAAGTCGCCGCCATATGCATAGTATTCCCTGCCGTCACGGGTCGTTGTTTTTATTCCGTGGTCGGTCCATTCCCAGACACAGCCGCCCGATAACCGGGGATTGGAATAGAAGAGATCCCAGTAATCCTTCAGGTCCCCCGGGCCGTTGCCCATGGCATGGCTGTATTCGCAGAGAAATACGGGACGGTCTTCGCCGGGCCTTGCAAGTATCTTGTTAACAATATCATCAATGCTTGGGTACATGTTGCTGATCAGGTCAAGGAATGAATTGTCGATTTTGCCGTAGTCCTGAATCCAGAAGGCACCTTCATAGTGAAGAAGCCTGCTGCTGTCCCTTGATTTTGTCCATTCCCCGATTAATCGGTGGTTTTTCCCGAAGCCGGATTCGTTGCCCAGTGACCACATGACAATACATGGATGGTTCTTGTCCCTTTCCACCATTCTCTGCATTCTGTCGAGAAAGGCTTCCGAGTACGATGGATCTTCAGCCAGATAGTCCCTGTTGCCTGATGCGGTGATGCCGTGGCATTCGATATCGGCTTCGTCAACTACGTAAAATCCAAGTTCATCGCAATATTCGAGGAATCTAGGATCAGGGGGATAATGTGATGTGCGGATGGTATTTATGTTGTGTTTTTTCATGAGCAGCAAATCCTGCATCATGTGCCAGGCAGGGATTACCCTGCCAAGTTCGGGATGGAATTCATGTCGGTTAACTCCTTTGAATTTGACTGCTTTTCCGTTGATCAGGATGACGGAATCCCTTATCTCTATCTTTCTGAAACCTGTTTTAAGTACAATTACCTCATTGCCTGAAAAGAGCATGAGTGTATAAAGGAAAGGCTTTTCGGCTGACCACAGCGCAGGTTTGCCGACATTGAACGTTATAATGCCGCTACGGTTTATTTTTTCCCTGAATTCGCCGACAATGCCGCCGGAGGGATCAACAAGCCGGGCATGGACTTCGGTCAGGGTATCCGAATTCATCTCGATTTCACAGATTAACTCCCCGTCAGCAAAATCAGGGGAAAGGCTTGTTTTTATGAAAATATCCGAAATATGGACTTTATCCCTTTCCAGAATGTAAACATCGCGGAAAATGCCTGAAAGCCTCCACATGTCCTGGTCTTCAAGATAACTTCCGTCACACCATTTCAGCACCATCACGGCAAGCCTGTTTTTTCCGTTTTTCAAAAGCGAAGTTATATTGAATTCAGAGGTCATATGGCTTACCTGGCTGTAACCTGCAAAGTGGCCGTTAACCCAGAGGTAAAAACAGGAATCGACACCTTCAAAGTTTAGATAATATTCCTTTGAACTGTCAATTTCAAGGATGAAATCCCGGAGGTAAACACCGGCGGGATTCTCGCTGGGGACATGGGGAGGATCGCAGGGGAAAGGATAATTGATATTCGTATACTGTGGTATATCATAACCATGCAGTTGCCAGTTTGACGGGACAGGAATGTCATCCCATGTCTCAGGTGAGAAACCGGGATGGCAAACATCCGGTTCTGCCTTATGAACTGAATCATAGTACCTGAATTTCCAGATGCCGTTAAGATCAAAATAGTACCCGGATTCGCCCCTGATCCTGCCAAGAGCCTTTTTCTCATTTTCATAAGGAATGAAATATGCCCTGGGTTTTTCGCAGTTTACATGGAGTATCTGTGGGTTTTCCCAATACTTTTCTGGAAGGATCATTTTATTTCTCTCCTTTAACGAGCCATCTTTGTATTGATTGCCGGAATTGCCCGGCCAATCATGCTGACATATAATTATATTATCATTATAAGTTTTCATGATATGCCTATCAATATTAGTATTTTCGCATAGGATATCGCTATATGGACATTGCCGGAGGAGATTATGCGGGACAGTATATTCCATATGATGACCGAAATAGATATTGAACTTCCTTTTTATTTAAGGAGCCTGGGTACCAGGGAGGAGCAGGAACATATATTCAGACCCGAGGGTTATCCTGATTACCATTGGCTTCATTGTACAAAAGGAGAGGGACGCCTGATACTGGAAAACAGGGAATATGTCCTGGGAGAGGGAGATGGCTTTTTCATGTGTCCCGGGGTGCCTCACGAGTATTATGCAGTCCGTGAGCCATGGGAGACCCAGTATATAACATTCAACGGCTGGGCCTGCGAAAGGATAATCGGACTTCTCGGACTGAAAAAATACAAGGTCTTTACAAACCTGAACACGGCCAGACTCGACCAGGTCCTCGATGAAATTTACGAAAGCGAGAAACGGGGTGGCCATTTCAGCAATTACGAAAGTTCCCATCTTGTCTACAAATTTATTGTCAGCCTTAACGACTGTACCCTTAATTTTTCAGGAACAGGCAGTTCCCTTCTCAACAGGCTTCAGCCGGCTGTTGAGTATATTGAGAAGAATTACAGCACAGCAATTTCCCTGGCGGATATGGCCCAAAAAACCGGTGTGACGCCGAGGCATTTCTGCAGGATATTCAAACAGGCCTTCAAGATGAGTCCTTTTGATTATCTTACAGCATACAGAATTAAAAGGGCAAAGGAGATACTTATTTCCATGCCGGATGTGACTGTCAGCGAGGTGGGGAAAATGGTCGGCTATAACAGTACAAGCTATTTCGTTTCAGTTTTTAAATCGGTTGAAAACATCACACCGCTTGAATTCAGACGAATGAACAGGTTTCCAGGCCACACCTGATTCCTGTCATATGGCACGCTTTTTCCTTATCAGCCTGAACAATGCCGTGACAATCATGATCCCAAAAGCTATGGTAAATGCTTTGAACATTGTGTCAACCGCATGTCCGGCAGCTTTTTGAATATTGTTCTCGACAAGGCTTTGTATGGTCTGATACGCTGCTATGCCAGGCAAAAACGGGATTATGCCGGGTACGCAGAAAACAGTGGCCGGCGCTTTGAGCTTTTTTGCCATCAGTTCGCTGTAAACAGCCACAGCCACCGCACCTGCAAATGTCTGTGAAACACTCAGGGAAGTGGCGGATGTGTTAAGGGCAAAGGCTATGCTATATCCCACGGCGCCGCCAAGACCTGTCCATAACAGCAGTCTCTTTTCAATATTCATGGCTATGGAAGGGGCGATGCTTCCCAGGAAAGAAAGTATGAAATTCCTTATGAACTGCACCATCATGAAAAGACCCCCCGTAAGAACAGGCCTACACCCGTTCCCGCTGCAATCGTCGCAACGATGACAACAGCCTCGCCGAGCCTTGAAAGGCCGCTTACGGTATCTCCGTGCAGCAGGTCCCTGATGCCGTTCGTCAGGGCAACGCCGGGAACCAGGTTGGTCAGGACGCCGATTATGACAATGTAAGCATTTGTCCCCGAAAACATCCTTGCGATTACAGGGCTCAAAATACCGGCAACAAGGCCGTCAATGAAAAGCTCTATGAAAGGAAAGCTTCTGTCTATGGAAAATACATGGCGCAGCAAACCCAGGACAACTCCGACGATAAGCGCGGACAAAGCTTCAGCTTTGCTGCCTCCGAATATCAGGACATAGGTAAAGGAGGTAAGAGCATAGCTTATAATTACAGTAAGATAGGAATAGGATTTGTCTTCGGCAATACTGTCAAGTTCAGCCGTGATTTTTTCAAAATCAGGCCTGTCCCGTTCTATCCGCCGTGAAAGGTCATTGATGCGTGCAATTTTGGTAAGATCGACTGTCCTGTACGAGACTCTTTTGCATATGGTCGTAACTCCCTTTTCCCCTTCAGCGCTGACAAATAATCCGGTGGGAAGGGCAAAGGGCTCACACTTCAGATTATAGCTGGAACATATCCTTCTTATTGTATCTTCAACACGGTAGGTTTCGCCGCCGTAGCTGAGAAGCATCAATCCTGCGCGGACGGCTATTTCAAGTATTTTTTCCTGCTCCATATCAACCCTGCTCTGTTCGGCTTAATTAAATAATGTTCATTTTCTCAGGATTTGTCACAATTACTGATGAATTTGGGAGAAAAACCTTTGCATGTTTCGCCGCTTGATTTCAGGACCGTCAGGGACGGATAAAGCATACCTTTAAACCCGAAAAAGCGGCAGCCCTTCGGAAATTTCGGATCCCATGTGACATAATAATGCTTGCATTTCAGACAATCAACCCTGTTTTTCATAAGTATATTATAATTTATGAAGAGTAAAAATATCCAGTTGTTGCTTCAAAATCAGGTTTGGGATGACAAAACAGACAGACCCATGTATAATGATAATGTTTTCAGTTTTACAGCTTACAGTGAATTATCTGAGGAAAGGATGATGGATATGAGCCTTGTGGAACTTGAGCAGTTAAGCATTGAATTCAAAGGGCTTGAAAAGAAAATCAAAGAATTGAGGGATTCACTTTGACCTTCCGGGTCTGGAAAAAGAACTGGAAGAGCTTGAGCACAAATCAACAGAACCTGACTTCTGGAATGATACTGAAAATTCACAAAAAGTCCTCCAAAGAATAAAAAGCATCAGAACAAAGACTGAGAATTTCAATATGCTTCTTTCGGACTGCGAGGATGCCATTACTCTCGCAGAATTGGGCCTGGAAGAGAAGGATGAAACTGTAGCCGAAGAATTGAGACAGAATTTTGAAGAGATAAAGGCCAGATATGAGAAGTTCCGTCTTGAAACCCTGATGAAGGGAGAATATGACGCAAACAACGCAATAATCACCCTTCATGCCGGTGCGGGCGGAACAGAGGCCATGGACTGGGTACAGATGTTATTCAGGATGTATACCCGTTGGGCTGAAAAGAATGGATTTGAAGTCAAGGTGCTCGATCTTCTTGAAGGGGAAGAGGCAGGCATAAAGAGCGTGACAGCGGCTGTCAACGGTGAATATGCCTACGGTTATCTCAAGGCTGAAAAAGGTGTCCACAGACTTGTGAGAATATCACCTTTTGATGCGTCGGGCAGGAGGCATACATCCTTTGCTTCAATGGAGGTATTGCCTGAGCTTGATGATAATGTTGAGGTTGAGATAAATCCGGATGACATAAAAATGGACGTATTTCGCGCTTCAGGGGCAGGAGGACAGCATGTCAACAAGACTTCCTCTGCCGTCAGGTTAACCCATATACCGACGGGGATTGTAGTTTCCTGCCAGAATGAACGCTCCCAGTTCCAGAACCGGGAGATGGCAATGAAAATGCTCAAGGCAAAGCTTCTTGAACTTAAAGAGCGGGAACAGATGGAGAAATTAAATCAGATTAAGGGCGAGCAGAAAGACATTGCCTGGGGTAATCAGATCCGGTCCTATGTATTTTGTCCCTATACCCTGGTGAAAGATCACCGCACCAACTATGAAGAAGGAAATGTGCAGAAGGTCATGGACGGCGAGATAGATCCGTTCATTCAGGCATATCTTAGTATGTTTTAATGAAAACAGGACAGGGGTCATCCCCTGTCCTGTTTTTTGTCCATGATGTTCAGATCTTCCTGCGTCCTCGTCGCAGGAAGATCTGAACATCATGTTATATTTGTGAAAACTCGGGAACAGCGGACGCAAGGCTTCCCCAAAAGAACAGCTGAAGGCTGCGGAGTAAATGATTTCCTGCTGTAAGTATATGGTAACAGTCCACCGGACTTAAAAGAGCAGACCGCGTCGCCGGGGACATGGCAAGGCTTGACGTAGCCATGTCCTTATTTTGAGGCAATTGGTCAGGTTGACCTTGGTGCTTTAAGGCTGTTTTGGGATGGGGAACCTTGCGGTCTGCGCAAATTGAAAAAAGACAGGGTACTATTCCCTGTCCTGTTTTCAGTTAAATCTTCCCCGGGTTATTTTTCTTGCCTGGACTTTAAGAACTTTTTTCCTGATAAATCTCCCGGTCCTGTAAATGAGAATTATGATTTCTATAATTATAAGGAATGTTATGAGATAAAGAAGCTCCTTGTTTTCCCTAAGTCTGTCGGCCAAAATCTGGCGGGTCGTCTTCTGGGGAAGTATTTCCCTGTCAGGATAAAGTTCCACATTGATAACGGTGTCGTCCATCAGGGTAAAAGTCAGCATGCCGACAAGCGTGCTTCTTGTAATCGGGGGCTTGAGCTTTGATTCGTCTATGTTTATATCAACGCTCTTAATAAAATTCTGTCCTTTGGGATAAATATAATAGACATCGGTCGTTGCCACAAGATTCAGATCCTGTCCGCCGACTGTGATTGTCCTTTGACTGACGCCGGCAGTCACAAGTGTACCGTAAAGGTAATTGTTAAATCCGTAATCCAGGTACGCAATGGAATCGGTATACATGTTCTTTGTGGGGATATCAAGAAGTACACATACCAGCCGCATATTGTTTTTTGTCGCTGTTGTGACCAAACTCTGTATTTCATTGTTGATACTGGCTGTAAGTCCGCCGTCAGTACCGGGATAACTCCAGAACATATTATTTGTGTTTGTAAGAAGGAGAGTTTTTTCCTTATCGTACCAGGGTTTGGCCTGGGTTCCGAAAAAACGGTTGAAATTGCTGTTTGACAGCGCGTATTTCATTAATTTTGCAATATCGTTTGCCGTGGTAACCTGATTTTCATGATAAGCACCCGTACAGTTGACAAACACTGTATCGGTCATTCCGAGGTTGGCGGCATACTCGTTCATCATGTTTACAAAACCTTCTTCGCTGCCGCCGACATATTCCGCAAGTGCTATGGCTGCATCGGGAGAGCCGGTAAGCAGCAATGCGTACAGCAGATTTTTCACCGCATATTTTTCGCCGACCGTGAGATTCAATGTTGCATTCTCGGTGTTGGCGGCATCCTTGCTGGCAGTTACCATGGCCTCCACATCTGCCTTTTCAAGAGTTATCAGAACAGCCATTATCCGGTTGGCAAGGGAAGAATGGGATAATTCATCAGCGGCTTTGGAAAGAATAACCTGTCCCCTGCGGGCATCAAAAAGAAGGGCAGACACTGCCTCGGTCTGGGGTTTATCCTGACCGTTTGCTGCAAACACAAGGCTACACATGCTCATAAATGAGCATGAAAGAATTATGAACAACATTATGAAGGCTGTAAGCCGGTAAAATCTCATCCTCTGCCCATAATTCATCGCAATTCTTCCCTGCGGAGATGCCCTTATAAAATATTCTGCGCCAATAAGGCCATTGGCATTATAAAAATTATAACACACTGATAAAGCATGTCAATAAATTAACATAAGGGTAAAACAGCGCACAACATCTATATTTTGGCATATTTCCCACGAAAAATTTTAAATTTTGATTATTTTTATGAGACAGTCCATTTTATTAAGGACATATCAAATTTATTCATCAAATTCGGATGTACAGGAATTACCCTGAATGTATAGCCGTATTCTCCACCGTCATGGAAATCCAGTTCACACTCATAGTAAAACTCCGATTTGTCGACCTGACGGATCAGCTTCATTTCTTTTGTTTTCGCATTTACAATCATGTTGTCCCGGATTTCCCCATAATATGTTTCAACAATCACGTCTTCAGGCCGCAAAGCTCCCAAATGCACAGTGGCCGAAAGAATGAGCTTCTGTCCTGAAACAATGCTGTGACCCAAAAGACCATGTATGTCCTGTCTTGCAGAGATAAAGACCTGGTTCCAGTTCCTTAAGACTTTCTCTTTCCATTCCACCAGCTTTCTTACATAATCAAACTGCGATTCGAATATTCTTACTGCCCGTAAAGCTGCAGGAATATACATCTTTTCGGTATATTCACTTACCATTCGGTGAGTCCCGTAAACGGGAGCCAGACTTTTAATGGCTTCTTTCATTCGTTTGACCCAGTTTACGGGAATGCCGTTTTCATTGCGCTCATAGAACAAAGGGATAATTTCCTTTTCCAGTATTTCATAAAGGGATTTGCTGTCGGCTTCATCCTGCTGATGTTCGTTTTGGAAATCCTCACCTTTTCCAATGGCCCAGCCGTTTAAACCGTTATACCCTTCCTGCCACCAGCCGTCAAGAATACTGAAATTCAATACCCCGTTTATGCTGGCTTTCTGCCCGCTGGTGCCGCTTGCCTCCCAGGGGCGTCTTGGATTGTTGAGCCACACATCAACGCCCTGAACCAAATAGCGGGCCATTTCGATATTGTAGTTTTCCACCAGGAAGATTTTGCCTTTGTACCCTTCGCGTCTTGCTATATCGTGTAATTTTTTTATTGTCTCATGGGCGGCTCTGTCGGCAGGATGCGCTTTGCCGGCAAAAATTATCTGAACGGGCATACCTTTGTTATTAAGTATTTTTTCTATTCTTGTGAGGTCCCTGAAAATCAGGTCAGCCCGCTTATAAGTGGCAAATCTTCTTGCAAAGCCTATTGTCAGGGCCTGAATGTTTATCTGGCTGTCAATGTTTCTTATCTCCGAAAGGGAAAAGCCATTATCCAGGTATTGTTTTTTCAGTTTATCCGAAATATAATGGACCATTCTGGCTTTCAGCACCATATGGGTTTTCCATATTTCTTCGTCGGGAATTTTGTCTATGTCCTCCCATACCGTCGGATCATGCATCCTGCTCTGCCAGTCTGAAGGAAGATACTTGTCAAACAGATACCTGAAGTTCGGCGCCAACCATGTCATGGTATGTACGCCGTTGGTGATATGGTTTATGGGTACTTCGTCTTCAGGAATGTCAGGCCAGAGTGATTTGTAGATAATCCGGGAGATTATCCCGTGGAGTTTGCTCACCCCATTTTTTTGTCCGGACATATTAAGGGCAAGTACGGCCATATTAAAGCCGTACGGGTCCTCAGGCCTGAATCCCAGCCTGACAAACTCGTCCCTGTGAATACCCAGTTGGGGCCAGTAATTTCCGAAATACCGGTCAATCATCTCCAGCGGGAAAATGTCGCTTCCGGCAGGGACAGGAGTGTGTGTGGTAAAAATAGTGGAAGAGGAAACAATCTCTTTGGCTTCCCTGAAGGACAGGTTTTTTTCCGTGATCAGTTTCCTGGCAAGCTCAAGGGTCATAAACGCCGAATGCCCTTCATTAATGTGGTATACCGTTCCCCTGATGTTCAGGGCATCCAGCAGCCTGATACCCCCTATTCCCAAAACAATTTCCTGCTGGATTCTTGTCTCCCGGTCACCTCCGTAGAGTCTTCCGGTTATATTCCGGTCATGTTCATTGTTTTCGGGAACGTCAGTATCCAGCAGGTAGAGTTTTGTGCGGCCTATATCGATTCTCCAGGCCCGTGCATGTACATTGCGTTCCATTATCTCGACGCTTATTGTGAGGGGAAAGCCTTCGGAATTATAGACAGGGATCAAAGGAAGCCTTGAATGGTCAAGATTTTTGTAATGCGCTTCCTGCAATCCTTCCCTGTTGATATACTGTTCGAAATATCCCTGCTTATAAAGAAGCCCTATGGCAATAAAGGGTATACCCAAATCGCTTGCCGATTTGCAATGATCCGCCGAAAGCACGCCAAGTCCGCCCGAGTATATAGGCAATATCTCATGAATGCCATATTCGGCTGAGAAATATATAATATTCTCATTTACGTAATCAGGATAGTTCCTGCTGAACCATGTATCTTCAGTGTTCATGTAGTTGTTGAACTTTTCCATGACCGAATCGTAGCGTTCCAGGAATTCTGCGTCCGATAGTTTTTCCTCAAGCTTTGCGATGCTGACTTCCTGAATGAAGCGGACGGGATTGTGATCCGTTTTTTCCCATAATGCCAGATCTATTTCCCTGAACAGATCAATGGCTTCATGATTCCAGGTCCACCACAGATTTTTGGCGAGGGTTTCAAGTCCTGAAATTCTTTCCGGGATTACGGTGGTTACCTTGATTTTTCCGTATTTATACAGCATATGAACCTCCTGATCAGTGAAAAGCAGAAAGTATTATTCCCAATTAATTTAACCCAAAAGTATTGCAATTATAGATTTAATTTAATTTTGATATGTATTTCGTAATGGTTTTATGGTGGCTGACGTATAAAAGATTGCACTGGCATTAGTTACCCGGAAACCTGGTCCGGAAATCAATTTCTGTTTGTTTCCGGCATTGGGGCAAACAGAAAGCAGAAAATTGTAAAATTTTTGATAATTATATGGTTGTAAAGTTGACAAGAATAATATAGACTATAAAATAACAAATAATTATAAAAGCATCCTGCTCAAGAAGGTGTAACTCCGGTGACCGCTGAGAACATAGTTGACATAGGAAGTGAAAACTACAGTAAGATTGTCTTGAATTCCTCGTTGCTGGTGTTGCTTTATTTCTGGGCAATGTGGTGCGCCCCCTGCAAGCCTTTGGAATCTGTGCTGAAATATCTCGCAGAGGAATATAAAGGGCGTCTGATAATCGGCAGGGTTAACGTTGATGATGAATATGAGCTGGTGAAGGATTTCAACATCATGAACATACCGACCCTTATCTTGCTCAAAGACGGAAAAGTGACCGAGACTGTGATTGGTGCCCGTTCAAGGTTTGATTTGAGAATATTGATAGAAAAGTATCTTTGATACTTGCTTATAATAAATAATTGAGGGGTGTTGGCTATGCCGGGTGAAAAGAAATTTGGTACTTCTCCGTTTGGTTTCAGCAAGTCTGATGTAAATGCATATATAGAGAAGATGGTCCGCGAGTTTGACCAGCGCATTAAGGAAAAGGACGATGAAATCTCAAATCTCAAAATGCAGATAAGGGAAATGAAAGCCCGCTATGAATCAGCGGAGTCGGAAAGTGTCCAGCTAAGTAAAGAGAAAGAACGGATAGCAAATACATTAATCCAGGCCCAGGAAAAAGCTGATGCCATAGTTGAAGAAGCAAGGAAGCAGGCGCAGCAGGAAAAGAGCCGGCTGGATGCGGAACTTGAAAATGAGAGGGAAAAGATTATTGACTTGAAACGTGACATTCAGTCAATAAAAGAAAATGTCATTGAACTGCTCAATAAGTTTCAGTCATTGCTGGAGCAGGCCGAAAGCAGCATAGAAGAAACAGAAAATAAATATTTCAGTCCTGGCAGCGAGCAAGCAAGCTAAATGTACATAAAACAGCGAACTTATTTACATATGATAATGCTATCGCCCTGCATACAGCAGGGTTTTGATTTATATCTGCCTGCATTGGCTGTTGTAAAGGATTCATCTTTGCCTATAAATCAGACTGGTTATTCTGGAGGGAGAACACATGGAAAAGCAGCTTCTTGAAATTTTGAAAACAAACAGCAGAATAAGTGAGGAAGATCTGGCCGTAATGCTAAATACTTCGGTGGAAGAAGTAAAAAGAACCATAGAACGGCTGGAGAAAGAAGGTGTTATTTTAGGATATGACACCCTGATTGACTGGGAAAAGACTGAATATGAAAAAGTCACAGCGTATATTGAGGTTAAAGTAACCCCCCAGAGAGGGCAGGGGTTTGATAAAGTTGCCGAGAGAATATATAACTTTCCCCAGGTTACTGCCTGCAGCCTTATGTCGGGCAGCTACGACCTTTTTGTTGTAGTGGAAGGAAAGACAATGAAGGAAGTGGCATTGTTTGTTGCAGAGAAACTTGCTCCCATAGAATCGGTCCTGAGTACGGCCACCCACTTTGTTCTTAAAAAATACAAGGACAATGGCATCATTTTCAATAAACCCAGTAAAGACAAGCGGGAGGCAGTAATATTATGAACATCGAACAAATGATAAAGGAAAATATAGTCAAGACCCCGCCGTCAGGTATCAGAAAATATTTTGACCTTATAAATGAAATGAAGGATGCCATTTCACTCGGCATAGGGGAGCCCGATTTTGAAACGCCCTGGAATATCCGGGAGGAAGGCATTTATTCCCTGGAACAGGGCAGGACTTTCTATACCTCAAATGCCGGTCTTCCTGAACTCAGACGCGAGATTTCCAGGTATATGGAAAACCGGTTCAATCTTAAGTACCAGGATGAAAACGAGATTCTTGTAACAGTGGGCGGTAGCGAAGCCATTGATCTTGCAATACGTACCTTTGCAGGTCCGGGGGATGAGGTTATTATTCCCGAGCCTTGCTTTGTTGCCTATAAAGGCTGTGTCATGTTTGCAGGCGCTACTCCCGTGACCATTGAACTTAAGGCCGAACATGATTTTAAATTGCAGCCTGAACAGGTTCTCAATGCCATTACTGACAGAACAAAGGCCATTATTTTAGGATATCCCAACAATCCGACAGGCGCGACCATGGGCTATGAGGACTATAAAGCTCTGGTTGAGGTTCTGAAGGATAAAAATATAGTTATTATATCTGACGAGCTTTACGCTGAGCTGACATACAAGGGAAACCATGTATCAATAGCCAATTTCCCTGAGATGAAAGACAGGACCATAGTTATTAATGGTTTTTCCAAAGCCTTTGCCATGACGGGCTGGAGAATTGGTTTTGCCTGCGGAAATTCAGCAGTCATAAAACAGATGCAGAAGATACATCAGTATGCCATTATGTGCAGCCCCACCATTGCCCAGTTTGCCGCTATAGAAGCTTTACGGAACGGGATGGAAGAAGTCAGGAAAATGGTTGAAGAGTATAACAGAAGAAGGCTGGTAATGGTGGATGGGTTCCGAAAAGCCGGACTGGACTGTTATGAGCCCACGGGCGCATTCTATGTATTCCCTGACCTGAGAAAGTTCGGGCTTAGTTCTGATGAATTCTGTGAACGTCTTTTAATGGAAGAAAAGGTTCTTATGGTTCCCGGCAACGCTTTTGGTGAATGCGGAGAGGGATTTGCCCGGGCAACTTATGCCACATCCCTGGAAAACATCAAGGAAGCATTGGCAAGAATTAAACGGTTTGTGGAAAGACTTAAGAAATAAAAAAAAGGGGCAAAATCCATTCCGGTTATTGCCCCTTAATTCTCAACTTTTTATTTTTCTGCGCTTTCATTTCTTCTACAATTAAATTGTCAAGCTGCCTGCTGATCGAAAGTATGACGTCCATGCTGTATCCCGATGAAATGGCTTTGTTAAGTCTGCTTCTCACTCTTTCAATCTTTTTCATTTGTAATTCCCTCCACTTCAAAGGAAAGCCGAGATTTTACAAATGAATCTTAACATAATTCGTCCAAAAAGTCAACAAAACCCGCATAATAACTGCGTTTGCGACATTTTTCGTCAAATTTCGCATTCTTCCTACAAATTTTTCTTACGATCTTATCATTTCTTTTACTCCCATACTTCTTGAATTTAACTGGTAAATAATATAATATATTATTTGTTATCAGATGATAATAATTGATTATAAATGGAGGTTATAGGAATGCATGATATATTCAAAGGGAAAAACATACTCATTATGGGCGTAAGAAACAAATGGAGCATTGCCTGGGGCATAGCAAAGGCTGTAAAACCTCTGGGGGCAAACCTTATATTCACATATCTCGGGGAGAAGGAAAAGGAAGCCATTGAGAAACTTGCTGCCGACATGGACAACGTTTCAATATATCCCTGCGATGTTTCAAGCGATAGGGACCTGGACGATTTGTTCGATGCAATTAAAAAAGAATACGGAATACTCCATGGGGTGGTTCACTCCATTGCATTCGCAAAGAGCGAAGATTTGCAGGACACATTTGTAAACACATCAAGGGACGGATTTCATACGGCAATGGATATCAGCGTTTTTTCCCTGGTCGCTGTGGCGAAAAGGGCAAAGGAGCTCATGACCGAGGGCGGAAGTATTATAACCCTGACATACAGAGGATCAGAAAAGGTTTACCCGGGATACAATGTAATGGGAGTTGCAAAAGCCGCTTTGGAAGCAAGCGTCCGCTATATTGCCCATGAACTGGGTCCTCAGAATATAAGGGTCAATGCAATTTCGGCAGGTCCCATCAAAACCATGTCAGCCAGGGGTGTAAAGAATTTCACAGATATCCTTGAAATAGTTGAACAAAAATCATTCCTTAGGCGTAATGTCACACTGGAGGACATAGGTGGAACATCGGTTTACCTCCTCAGTGAACTGTCTTCCGGCGTTACGGGTGAGATTATTTATGTGGATGCAGGATATAATAATATGGGTCTGTAGGAATTACGAAATTTTGTACAATA
>Ga0134094_1002362_pt1 | contig 16131 bp, 13 predicted proteins | sample 5_1taG_FD_94458 | JGI IMG/M metagenome (GOLD analysis project Ga0134094, IMG submission 94458) | Switchgrass degrading microbial communities from high solid loading bioreactors in New Hampshire, USA - 5_19_20_110_A1 metaG | ecosystem: Engineered > Bioreactor > Semi-continuous > Anaerobic >... | reverse complement strand
GATGTGCTTGCGATACTCGTCAATTGTCGTTGCGCCGATCATGTGCAGCTCGCCGCGCGCCAGCATGGGCTTCAGCATATTGCCTGCGTCCATTGCGCCTTCTGCTGCGCCTGCGCCGACCACGGTGTGCATTTCATCTACGAAGAGGATGATGTCGCCGGCTGAATCGCTGATTTCCTTCAAAACAGCTTTCAGGCGCTCCTCAAACTCACCGCGGTACTTGGCCCCAGCGACCAGCGCGCCCATATCCAGTTGGATCAGGCGGCGGTTTTTCAATCCTTCGGGCACGTCGCCTTTAACAATGCGCTGGGCTAACCCTTCAACGATGGCGGTCTTACCGACGCCCGGGTCGCCAATCAGCGCGGGGTTGTTCTTGGTCCGGCGAGAGAGGATTTGTATTGTGCGGCGAATCTCTTCATCACGCCCAATCACCGGGTCGAGCTTTCCCTGGCGGGCAATGGCAGTCAGGTCGCGCCCATACTTTTCCAGCGCCTGGTAAGTGTCCTCGGGGGTCGGGGTCGTGACTCGCTGCGAACCGCGCACGCTGACCAGCGCTCGCAGGATGCTGTCCTTGTTCAGGCCGTATCGTTCGAGCCGTTTGGCCTCGATGCTGTCGGTTAGCCCGAGCAAAATATGCTCTGTCGAAACATAGTCATCCTGCATTCCTCTGGCGTATCGCTCGGCGGCATTCAAAACGTCGCTCACCGGGCGAGACAAGCCTACCTGCACATTCCCTCCGTAGACTTTCGGCCGGTTTTGCAGATCCTTCTCCAGGTCATTTTGCAAGCCTGCCGGGCTGCCTGCAATGCGGGTGATAATCGCCGGCACAACGCCCTCGTTCTGCTGGAGCAGCGCAAGCAGCAAGTGGGCCGGTTCTATGCTCTGATGATTCAAGTCCTGCGCTAACTGCTGCGCCTGGACAATCGCTTCCTGTGCTTTCTGTGTAAAACGTTCAAGATTCATAACTAAACTCTCCTAAACGCTCAATAAATCCAAGGATGTTGTGAGGATAAGTGCCTGTTTGTAGAATAGCCGAAAAAGATAGGATTTACGTCAATAATTCATCAGAATTTGATATAAATAACGAGGAGGATTTTGAAGAATGGAACAACCGGCGGGATCGATTTGTGAGGCGCGCTGGCTTGGCATGGTCGATTATGATACGGCATGGCGCCTGCAAGATCGCTTTGCGGATGAGATTGCACGCGGCGCTCGCCCGCCGACTCTGCTGCTGCTGGAACACCCGCACACCTTCACGCTTGGCAAACGCGGGCGTGATGAAAATGTGCTGTGGACAAAAGAACAGCGCGATGAACGCGGCGTTACGCTCCGCTACATTGACCGGGGAGGTGATGTAACGTATCACGGCCCAGGGCAGCTTGTCGGCTATCCACTGCTCTCGCTGGCGCCAAAGGGTTGGAACAGCCGAACGGGACAGGCGCGCATTCCTCAGGCTGATTATGTGGGTTATGTGCGCAACCTCGAAAAAATGTTAATTTATGCCCTGGCGCGGCTGGGCATCGCTGCGGGGCAGCGAGAGGGATTGACCGGCGTTTGGGTTGCTTCAGATGTGATGAGCCGCTGCCCTCGCTGTGACCCTGCCCATAGGGCGCAGCCTGGAAAGATTGCATCCATTGGCGTGAAGGTCGATGCGAATGGTATTTCGCGGCATGGATTTGCGCTAAACGTTGCAACGGACCGGCTGTATTGGGAGGGGATCGTTCCCTGCGGCCTGGAACAGGTTCAGATGATCAACCTGGCTGATTTTCTCGACCCACCTCCATCAGTCGAGCAGGTAGGGGCGCTGGTTCAGGATGCTTTTGAAGAGGTGTTTCCATACAAACTGCGGCGGATAAAAGGGTTATAAACGGGCCGCTGTTAAATTGACAGAAAATATCAAGGATATTACACTAGTACCTGGGAACACAATCAAGGAGGAGTCTATGCAATCCAATTTCCGGCTGGTCATGCGCGCGGGTCCGTCTGTTGGGAAGGTATTTCCGTTAGAGAAAAATGAAGTATTCATTGGTCGCGATTTGAGCAACGACGTCGTGATCAATGACCCGGAAATTTCTCGCCGCCATGCGAGGCTTTTTTCTCAGGGCAGCAGTTATGTCCTGGAAGACCTGGGTTCGACCAACGGCTCCTTTGTCAATGGACAGCGCCTGATGGGGCCAAATGTGCTGCGCCCTGGTGATGTCATCACCCTTGGCGAGCGTATGAGCTTTGTTTTTGAATCGTCGGATTATGATGCAGACGCCACGGTCGTAAGCCCATCCGCTCGTCCATCTTATGGAGAGCAGGGCCCGGTACAGACTTACACGACTCCGCCTGAATATAATCCTCCGCCCGTGCAGCCGCCCTACGGCGCTCCACAGGCTGCTTATCCCACCGGGGCGGACTCCTACGCCGGGCAGGTTCCTTCAGCTTATGCGCCTGAGGCTCCCGTGGGGCGGCGCATACCGACCGTTTGGATTGTTGCCGGCGCGCTGCTGCTGCTTTCCTGCCTCTGTCTGGCAATTGGAGCGTGGAATGCGCCAAAATGGTTCTGGTGCATGTTCCCTGTCTGGCCTGCTGGAGCCTGCCCGTAACATTGGATAAGCCGATATTTAAATATCCTGTTCGGCAATAAAATTATTTTGGTTCTGGATATTATCCTGTACCAGAACCTTTCTTGGTTTTAGCTGTTGAGGGTACTGTTTCTATGGAAAGTGAACAAACGCCTATCGATAAGATTGATCCGGAAACGACTGTGCCCGTTCAGGTTCCGGTGAGTGGGGCGCCAGCGGATCAACCTGTCGAAGAACCAACCACCTCACCGCGCTGGAGTCCAACGACAAAACTCGTCGTTGGTTTAGGGTTGGTCGGCGTTAGCCTGGTTCTGTTAATTCGCTTCTTAAATATCGTCGGCCCGCTGCTGCTTGCAGTCGTTCTGGCTTACCTGCTCTATCCAATCGCCGACAATATGCGAAAGTATATCAAGATCCCCTGGCGCGGCGCGGTGACAATTCTCTATGTGTTACTGCTGCTTTTGGTCTTAGGTTCTATCGCGGCAGGGGGGCTTGCCTTGATTGAGCAAGTGCAAAACCTGATCAACTTCCTGCAAAATGCCGTTCGCGACCTGCCGGTCTTTCTGGCTGAGATCACAAGCAAGCCGCTGGAAATTGGCCCGTTCACCTTTAATTTGCAGCTGTTGGAGGTCAATACGCTTGCTCAGCAGCTGCTGGGGATCATACAGCCTGTTCTGACACAGGCAGGGTCATCGGTGGTCACAGTAGCATCGAGCGCGGCTACGTTCATCGGCTGGATTTTTTTTATTTTGCTTGTCTCTTACTTTATGCTCGCAGAAAGCGGCGGCATTCGCCTCTTTTCGATCAATGTTCCCGGTTATGCGGACGATATACACCGGCTTGGCATCGAATTGAACCGCATCTGGGAGGCATTCTTACGCGGGCAGGTTACGATCGTCCTGATCACGATAGTTGTTTACAACATATTGCTCGGCGCGCTTGGGATGAAATTTTTCTTAGGCCTGGCGCTGCTTGCCGGCCTGGCACGCTTCATCCCCTATGTGGGCCCTTTTATCGCCTGGACAACCTACGGCATCGTCGCCTACTTCCAGGGAAGCACGATCTTTGGGCTCTCTCCCCTGGCTTATGTCATTCTGGTTGTGGGGTTGGCCTGGATTGTTGATGTGATCCTGGATAATGTAGTTGTGCCGCGCCTGATGGCAAATGCGCTGCGCGTCCACCCGGCTGCGGTCATGATCTCTGCGATTGTAGCTCTCAATTTGCTCGGGGTTGCGGGGGTCGTTATGGCTGCGCCTGTTCTTGCGACCATTAAGCTGTTTCTGGATTATACTTTTGCCAAGCTGTTCGACGTCAACCCCTGGACGGGTATGGCGACGCTTCCTCCTCCTGAGCCGCTTCCGCCTTTTGTCTCTCAAATTGGAGAGCGTTACGCCATACTCCGAGACCAGATCTCCCGGGTGGTTCCTCCGAGGTCGAAATAGATCTGTTTGACCAGGCGGGTTTGTGGCATAATAACCCCACCAGTCGCCGGCTTCACCGGCGCTGACTTTCGTGGTTGGGAGGAAATATAAACATGGCTGGCAATGGGAATGAACCCAAAACGCAGACGATTGCGGAGACAGACAACTATATCGCTTGGCTCGCCGACGAGCCGGATGGAGAGACGACCTATCACCTGGAGCTCAACAATGTGACAATCCATTTTTTCAAAGAAGAATGGGATGAGTTCCTTAACCTGGTGCGCGATGTAATCAAGAGCAGCCGGTGATTGATTAATAGACAAAAAAGAGGCCCGTTTTGCAACCGGGCCTCTTTTTCAAGTGCAGTCCCCTGAATTCTGCACTTGATTTGAAGTTTTCAATTTTTGGAGGATCACACAAAGAAGGATCTACTCTTCTGGATTGATTTCCTCCGGCAGCTCGTCGAAGGATTGAAATGCGTGAAGCATTTCTTCGTCATTCATCTCTGAGGCGATCAATCCGTTGAGCTCGTCGAGTGTTGTAAAGGTGCGGGTCTTGCCAGAAGATATTACCTTTACTCGTCCGCAGAAAGAGGAGTCTCCACTGTCGGGCTTCAAAATTGTTAGTAAAAAGGTTTGCCTCTTTCGCATCTTATTGTGTCCTCGACCTTATATTATCAGTTGTAACTGACAAAAAACTGACACTTCACCGTGAATCGGAGATTGATTCGCCGGTGAATTTAAATCATTCAAGGACGCGGGCTTAATTACGCAGGCAGCTTCTTCAAGCGTAAATTTGCCTAGCGAGATCGCAGGCTTTCGGCGTATTCACGCAGATCCTTCCGCGGTGAAATATTTAACTCATCCCGAAGCGTCCTTTCGAGATTCTGATACATCTGCAGCGCATTGGGGATATGCTGCAGCCCAACATATGCCTGCATTCCCAGCATGACTGCATCCTCATTCCACGCATCGGCATGCAAAATCTGCCGGCAGAGATTGATGACGTTGTAGTACTGATCTCGCTCAAGGTATGCCTGCGCCAGCGAAAGCAGCCCGCGCAGGTGCAGATCAGCCAGGTACTGCCGTTTCTCCTCGCTCCAATCGGCATACCGGTCAGATGGAAACAGTTCTCCAGAATACAGGTTCAGCGTTTCCTGCAGGCGTTCGATATTGTGCGCCTCAATGGCAGCCGGAAGCGAGCGTTCAAAATGCTCAAAATCGACTACCGAGCCCGGCGGAAGCTGCAGCTTAATCTGCTCTCCCTCAACCTTGAGGTAGCGAGATGGGAACTTATCCGGAAGGTCGGGTTCAAGCGCATGGCGCAGCGCTGAGGTTGCCTGATGCAGCAAATCGCCAGGGGTTTCTGAGGTGTTATCGGGCCACAATGCCTCAATGATGACCTCCCGGCCTGCGCTCCGGTTGGGCTGGAGCAGGAGATAGCGGAATAACTCACCCGCTTTTCGCCGCTTCCAGACCGAATCTGAAATGTAGCGCCGGCCTTTCCAAACGGCGAACTGGCCCAGTGTGGCAATCCGCAGGGCTGGCGGGGATACGTTCGCCAGATGCCGCAGGAGGTCTTCGGTCTGCGCTCGTACAGTGCGGTTTTTACTGCGCATGTGGGCGGCAACCAGGGGGAAGGCCTGATCTTGCTCTTTTTCCAGAATAAACGCGTAACCACCCTGGGTGATCCAGCGAATTGCTTCTAACCAGGCGCTCTCTGCTTCTGGATGGTTCGCCTGACGCCGCCACAGTGCGAGCAGGTAACGGGCGCGTGTCAGGTCACAATTTGCTCGAAGCGGGGTCAAAACTTGCAGCGCTTCACTCAGGTCATTTTCTGCGCTGTTTGGATCATTCGCATCCCAGTTTGCCTGGGCGCGTTCCATCAGGGCCAGCCCGATAAAATACTGAGAGCCGTAATACTGCGCCTGGTGAAGCGCATCCTCAGCCCATGATCGGGCAACCGGCGCTTCGCCTTTTGCCCGGTAATAGCGGCTGTGTTCCAGGCGAAACCAGGTATTGAGCCCAATGTCATTGACCCGGTTCGCAACGCGCAGCCCAAGGCGCAAGTACTCGGCAGCCTGTTCCAGGTCCTCTTCATCCAGCGCCAGCCGCGCCCAGAGCAGATAATAGGCGGCTGCAAGGCGGGTCCCTGGCTCTACCTGAAGGACAAGATCGTCCAGAACCTGGCGGCATAAGCGCCGGTCGCCAAACGTGAGGTAGATGAAGCCGCGCAGATAGGGCTCGCTCCAGTGCCGTTCACCGCTTCCCTCGAGCAGCGAACGCGCTTCTTCCACCATCGTGAGTGCTAAATGAAACTGCCCGCGTACAATCAGGACAAGACCTGCGTGCAAGAGCAGCGAATGCGCCAGTGCAGGGCCATTTCCGGCCTTTCGGCTCAGGTCTGCTGCCTTGCGAAAGAACTGTTCGGCTTCATCCAGGTGATTGGTATGCGCGGCTGAAGTTCCAAGTGCAAGGGTCGCTTCGATCGCCTTTTGTTCGCCCGGTTCCAGCAAAAGAATCTCTTCGGCGATACCCTTGACCTTTTCATACTGCTCATTTTGTAAGAGCAGGTGAAGATAAGCGCTGAGTGCATCTACAAGGCCGGCCGGGTTATACCGGCGAGCCTGCTCAACCGCTTCATAAGCGTTTGCAAGCAATGCCTGCTGATCTCCCAATTGTTCTTTATCTTCTCTTGCCCGGGCATATTCTGGCTCAGTCAGCATAATCAGTCTTCATTGATTGATTTATATTTGACAAAAAATGTAATGATTATCATACAACGTACCGTCATAATTGACAATAGCGCAGCTGTCAGATTGTTTAATTAATAACGCCCGCGGATCAGCCGCGCATCTGGCAGCGGCAGCTCGTCCTCGCGCGCCTTTACCACGCGCACCGCGCAAGCCTTATATTCGGGAATTTTGGCGAGCGGGTCGAGCACGTCGATTGTCAGTAGATTTGCGGCAGCTTCGGCAAAATGGAAGGGGATGAAAACAACGCCCGGATTCGCTTTGATGGTTACCCTGGCGCGCAGAACGATAGACCCGCGCCGTGATGTAACGCGCACTGCACTGCCATCCTCTATCCCCAGTCGAGCAGCATCCGCGGGGTTAATCTCGACCAGCGCTTCAGGAAAGATTTCATTGAGGGAAGCATTGCGTGTCAGCGAGCCGCCGTGCCAGTGTTCAAGCACGCGGCCGGTGGTCAGGATAAAGGGGTACTCTTCATCGGTCGATTCTGCGGCGGGGTGATAATCAAGCGGATGAAATTTGCCCCGTCCGCGCGGGAACGAATCGCTGTATAAGAACGGCGTGCCGGGGTGCTGGTCATCGGGCACGGGCGTCTGTAAGCCGGCTTTTTCAAGGCGTTCATATTTGACGCCCCGGTATTCGGGCACTACGCTGCCCATTTCAGCCATTATCTCTGATGGATGGGTGTAATCCCAAAAGGAGGTTCCAGGCCGTCCCAACCGGCTTTCTATTCTCTTTGCCAGGTCGCAGATGATTTCCCAATCTGCCCGGGCTTTACCGGGCGGAGATATTGCTTTCCGGACCAGCTGCACGCGCCGGTCGGTGTTGGTGAAGGTGCCGTCTTTTTCCGCCCATGATGCAGCGGGAAGAAAGACGTCTGCATACGCGGCAGATTCGGTGATAAATAGATCCTGCGCGGCCAGGAACTCCAGCCCTTCCATGTGCTTGCGGGTCAGATTCAGGTTCGGCTCCGACATCATTGGGTTTTCGCCCATGATGTAAAGCGCGCGCACCCCACCTGGGCTCCCGACTGAACTGAGAATCTCGGTGGTCGTCAGGCCCAACGAGCGATTAAGCCCGCCCGGTTCAATGTTCCAGGCCTGTTCCCACCGCCTGGCCGATTCTTCCTGATCTACTCGCTGGTAACCCGGGTAATGCCAGGGCATTGCGCCCGAATCGGAAGCGCCCTGAACGTTATTCTGCCCGCGCAGCGGGTTGAGCCCGGTTCCCCGGCGGCCGATATGGCCTGTCAGCAGGGCCAAATTGATCAGGCTGAGCGCATTATCTGTGCCGTGCGAGCTTTCGGGGATCCCAAGCGCCCAGAAGATCGCTGCATTGCGGGCGGTCGCGTACAGGCGCGCCGCTTTGATGATCAGTTCACGGTCGACGCCAGACACAGCCTCAGCGAATTCGGGCGTAAACTTTTCCATCGAGGCGGCAAATGCCTCAAAGTTCTCGGTGCGCTCGTCAATAAATGCCTGGTTATACAGCTTCTCTTTTAAGATGACATGCGCCATGGCTGAAAATACGGCCACGTCGGTTCCGGGTTTTTCCGGCAGCCACAGCTCCGCAAAATCGACAAGCTCAATGCGGCGCGGATCGACGACGATCATTTTGGCTCCGCGTTTCCGAACCGCTGCTTTCATCTGCAGCGCGACAATCGGGTGATTTTCAGTCGTGTTCGAGCCGGTGACAATAAAAACATCGCTGTCTGCCACTTCTGCAGCTGTATTGCTCATGGCTGCGGAACCAATGGCCATTTGTAGCGCGACAACGCTGGCGGCATGACACAGGCGGGTGCAGTGATCGACGTTGTTGGTGCGGAACTGTGAGCGAAACAGCTTTTGCAGCAGATAGTTGTCTTCGTTGGTGGCTTTCGCGCAGCAGTAGGTCGCCATTGCGTTCGGCCCATGCTTTTGATAGATATCCACCAGCCGGTCTGCCACGTAATCTAATGCCTCATCCCAAGAGACCTTATCCCACTCCGAGAGGTCGAAAGCCTGCTTGCGCTCGCCCGGTTTTTGCGGCGTTTTGCGAATGAGCGGAACGGTGACGCGCTTCTTGCTATAGATGAAGTCATAACCAAAGCGGCCTTTCACGCACAGGTTTCCGCGGTTGACAACCGAGTCAAATGGAGACGTGACTCGATAGATGACCTGGTCCTGGATGTGCAGATCCAGCGTGCAGCCGACGCCGCAGTAAGGGCAGGTGGTTCGTACAATGGAATGACTTTTGATCACGGTTCTATCCTGTTTTTTACCCAATCGGATGAGTCTGGTTCGGAATGCAGCAGCCTGAACCGGTCTACGCATTCGACGGACCCGCAGCCAGAGCTGCCTGGCTGCGGTCTCGCCGGCGCCGCTGGGTGCGGGTCATTTCCATCACCTCGTCTGGTCTATGACCATGCTCCAGCAGCCACTGGCGTTTTGGTTTTAAGGCATTTGTTGGGCAAACGCCCACGCACTGCCCGCAGAAAACACAGGTTGTCTCTGGCAGGGGCTTGTCAAAGAAGGTGCTGATTTGCGTTTCGTAACCGCGATTTTTAAAGTTGAGCGCATAGGTGTACTGCACGTCTTCCGCGCAGACTTGCACGCAGCGCCAGCAGAGGATGCATTTTGAATAATCGCGAATATACATGGGGTTATCATCGATGACCGGCAGCTCGCGCCGTTCTGCTTCTGGAAAGCGCTGCGGATCAGCCTGGTACTCTGCCATCATCTGTTGAATATCAGGAGCTTCACTCAGGTCCACGCTTGCTGCCAGCATCTCCAGAATGGTTCTTCTGGCGCGTACTACCCGCTGGCTCGCGGTTTGCACGCGCATCCCTTCGCCTGCCTGGGCAACACAGGCGGGGACCAGCGTTCGCGAGCCTTCCACTTCCACAACACAAATGCGGCATAGTGCATTTGAAGTTGTCGCTTCATGATAGCAAATGGTCGGAATATCAATCCCGATGGTCTGCGCGGCTTCAAGCAGGGTTGTCCCTGCAGGCACGCAGACCGGCTGTCCGTCAATGCTCAAGTTCACCAGCTCAGGCATACCATAACCTCTCTTGATCAATGCGAAGCAAACAACTCAGGCCACAGGCGGATTGCGCTCAATACAGCCGAAGCGGCAGTCTGACCAAGCCCGCAGAGTGAAGAGTCTGTCATTGTCCAGCCGACATCTTCCAGGCGCTCGCGGTCACCGGCCAGGAGACATCCCGCGGCAGCGCGCTGCAAAATCTCGTACTGGCGCTGGGTGCCGATCTGGCATGGATAGCATTTCCCGCAAGATTCCTCGGCGAAGAACCGACCCAGGCGCAGCAGCACATCTCGCAGATCGCGGGTCTCATCGAAGACGGTGATTACCCCTGAACCCAGCGGCAGCCCGGCTGCGCGCAGATCCTCGAATGTCAGGCGCAGATCCAGGTCTTTTTCAGTGGCAAAGGCCCCTGCCGCGCCGCCGAACAAAGCCGCTTTCAGCCTGCGCCTGCCGCGGATGCCCCCCGCAAGGTCTTCCAGCAGGCGGCGGAAGGTGATTCCAAAGGGAACTTCATAGAGACCCGGGCGGGCGACGTCGCCAGACAGGCAAAACAGCTTTGGCCCGGGCGACCGCTCGGTTCCGATTTGGCGGTAAGCCTGCGCGCCAACCTGGAGGATATAGGGGATGTTCGCCAGCGTTTCGACATTGTTGATCACAGTTGGCTTGCCAAAAAGCCCGTGGGTGGTCGGGAAGGGCGGTTTGATTCGCGGAAAACCGCGTTTGCCTTCAATCGATTCAAACAGGGCGGTCTCTTCTCCGCAGATGTAAGCGCCCGCGCCCTGGCGCAGCTCTACGTCGAAATCAAAGCCTGAGCCAAGGATGTTCGCTCCCAGATAACCGGCCCGGCGCGCCTCTTCGACGGCTTGCTGCATGATTTCATACTGGAATTGATATTCACCGCGAATATAGATGTATCCCCGGCTGGCCCCGATGGCATAGGCAGAAATGATCAGTCCCTCCAGGGGACGGTGAGGATCATCTTCAAGCATTACCCGGTCTTTAAAAGTGCCGGGTTCAGCCTCATCAGCATTGCAGACAACATACTTTACATTAGACTCCGCTCGCGCTGCGTTCTCCCACTTTAATCCGGTTGGAAAAGCAGCTCCACCGCGCCCAACCAGGCCAGAAGCTTTCACTGTTTCAATAACCTCTGCCGGCGGCAGGCTCAGCGCGCGGCGCAGCCCGGCATAACCCCCTCCAGCTTCATATGCTTCCAGCCAGGTGGTTTTCCCTTGACCGCAGTTTGCCGTAAGAATCCGGATCTCACCATAAACTTTGCTGCGCGGGTGCGAGCCTGATTGCGCCGCAGTCTCTCCGGTGAGCGCTTCGGCCTGGACCGCGCGCCCTTTCATGATCACAGCAGGCGCATGTTCGCATAATCCCAGGCATGGAGCGTGTTCAACCGTAACCTGTTCCCCGCCCAGCCCGCTTCCGTGCTGCCGCGTAAGCATTTTGAGAAATGAATCTGCTCCTGCCATTGCACAGGCCGGGTCGCTGCAGACATGAATGACGGCTGCCCCGGCCGGCTCCTTCGAAAAATGTGAGTAGAAGCCAATGACGCCATCGACCTCAACTGGGGGAACACCGAGCGCGCGCCCAATTTCGACAGCTGCTTCCTCGGGCACACAGCCGTATAGTTTCTGGGCAGCGTGCAGCGCGGGCAGCAGCATTGTTCGCCCTTTCGGGGCCATTTCTTCCAGAAGCGTCTTCAGAGGGGCCAGATTTATTTCTTCCATTGCGGTTCCTGTCATGGTATCCTTACACCTGCTTGATGAAGGCGCGCCTGCGTTACGCAGGCGTTTGGATGGGATCAAATGATCAATGGAAAAACCTGATTCTATACGATTTGCATATATTATATACAGATATGAAAAGTGTAATCATTCAAGCCGGTGGGCAATCGAGTCGAATGGGGAGGGATAAGGGGTTAATCCCATTTTTGGGCGACCCTTTAGTTTCCCGGCTGGCGAATCGCCTGGAAGGGCTGGGTCAGGAGCTAATCATCACAACCAACCGTCCAGATGATTATGCATTTCTGAACCTGCCGCTTGCCCAGGATCTGATCCTTGGTGCGGGCGCCCTGGGTGGGTTGTATACGGCGCTCAGTGTTGCCAGGTATCCGATTATTGTTGTGGTCGCCTGTGATATGCCCTTTGTATCCACCGAACTGCTGCAAGCCCAGGCAGATCTGCTGGAGGAAAAAGACGTGGATCTTGTCATCCCGCGCTCGCCTGAAGGGCTCGAGCCGCTGCATGGCGTTTACCGGCGGGAAACCTGCCTTCCGGCGGTTCAGGAGGCGCTTGAGGCTGGCGAACGCAAAATGGTCTCCTGGTTCCCATTGGTGAAGACATACATCATGCAGCCCGAAGAGGTCGCCAGGTACGACCCGAAATTTATTTCTTTTATCAATGTAAACAGTCCCGAAGAATTTATGCAGGCTGAGACGCTCGCGAAAAGCCTGGGTGAGATGTCCTGAATTTATATCTCCAGTCGTTCAGGATGCGTGTAACATAGAAACTGGTTGCGGCGCGCATAGCCTACTAACGTGATTCCCAGGCGGTTCGCCTCAGAAACAGATAGCGATGTGGGCGACGTTCGGGAGACGACAGCAACAGCCCCCAACTGCGCGGATTTCTGAAGCATTTCAGAACTGACACGCCCGGTTGTCACAACAATCGGGCGTTGAATTTTGATGTCATTGAGCAGGACAAGCCCGGCGAGTTTATCCAGTGTATTGTGCCGCCCAATATCTTCAGCCTTAACGCGGATCACCTGGCCGTCGCTGAGTCCAGAGCAGTGAACTCCGCGAACTTCGCGGTATAAATTCTGAACTTCGAGCAGCTGTTCCATGCAGTCGAGCAGAATTTGCGGTGAAATCTTTGGTAAGCTGCCAGCGCCGCCGTCAGCGGCAACCGGCCGGGCAATATCCTCTGTGGCAGTCAGGCCGCCTGTACAGCCTGACGTGCGCCGCCACTGCCTGGGCTGGGCCGCCGGATGGCGGAGCCAGACATCAATATTCGTCCCCTGTTTGCATACGTCTACTGCTGCAATCTCATCGCGGGTTTGAATAATGCCCTCATTAAACAAAAAACCGACTGCCAGCGCTTCCAGGTCTGATGGGGTGCAGGTAAAACTGAGCCATTCAACCCCATTGACTGTCAGCATGATGGTTGCTTCGGTGATGACCCGCGCATCGATGCAAGACCAACCTGAATCTGTTTTGTAGCGGTAGTAGCGCACCGGTTGTTCGGTTGAAGGCAAAGGGACCTCCTTGTAATATATATCCACAATATATATTATTCCGCATCTATTTTACCTGAATAATAAACAGACGGCGGTCATGGTCACCACGCATCATTCGTTTCATCATAAAAGAATGCCTCTATCTATCAGGCAAAATTTTGGTAGAATTTGAATACGCGATAGCATGAACAGATGTGTAAAGTTACTCATTTCATTGATCATCATCGGCGGGCTGGCGTCATGCAACCTGCCTGTTCCGCCTTACTCCGATTCTGATAACCCTCTGAGCGCTGTTCCTTATGAGACGGTCTCAGTTCTTCTGACCGAAACCGCGCAGGTTCCAGATCCATCTGTCTCTCAAACTGCAATGCCCTCAGGTGGAGACGGCCCTTTGCCAAAAGCAACTGCCGTAGCAGCGAAAGAAACCGCTGTGGCCCTACCTGCCGAGTCGAAGACAGGCGAACCAGACAGCCAGATATGTAACCTGGCCCAACCAGGCAAGCCGTTTGATCTCACCATTCCCGATGATACGTACCTGAACCCTGGTGAATACTTTTCAAAAACCTGGCGGCTGGTGAATGCAGGCAGCTGTAACTGGACGGAAAATTATTCTGTTGTCTGGTTTTCAGGAAATGATCTCGGCGTAAAGAAAGAGCAGCCGCTGGGGATTAACGTCGCGCCGGGTGAATCGGTGGATGTGACCGTGGATATGGTCGCTCCGCAGACGCCTGGGAGCTATCAGAGCAATTGGAAGCTAAGGGATGAGAATAACGAATTGTTTGGAATCGGCCCGCAGGGCGTATCTCCTTTCTGGGCGCGAATTGTCGTCCTTGCTCCCAGCGACGCGACTCCCACGCCGCTGCCCGAAATGACGCCTACCCCGGTGATCTATGCCATTGGCACCTTTCAGTTGACCCCCAACACACTGGTTGACCTGGATACCGGGCAGTCAGATCAGGATGAGGGGAATGATCTTGAATATTTCCAATCATCGGATCAACAGGTGTATCTGACGCCCCTGAACGGCGCGCGTGTTGAGATCCACCGCGGAGAACAGAGTCCAGACCTGCGGGATTGTCTGATGGGTAATCTGAGCGAAGAGGCGATCAATCTGAATGATCTACAGCCAGGGATGGAGCTGTGCTACCGCACCAACCAGGGCCTGCCCGGTCGAATAGAAATCACGAGCCTGGAGGAAGATACAGCTCGCTTAAATATGGATTTCGTGACCTGGTACGTCCCCTGAGCGGAGCGATGATGGGAACTTTATATCTTGTTGCTACACCAATTGGGAATCTGGAAGATATCAGCCTGCGCGCATTGAATGTGCTTAAGCAAGCCAGTTTAATCGCTGCTGAAGATACACGCCAGACTCAAAAACTGCTTCATCGTTACGAGATCTCCGCGCATACGATCAGCTATCACGAGCATAATAAGCTCAGCCGGGTGCAGGACATTCTCGATGCCCTGGCAGGCGGCGACGTTGCCCTGGTTTCAGATGCTGGTACACCGGGGTTAAATGATCCGGGGTATGAATTGGTGAGGGCGGCACTGGCAGCAGGTTATAATGTTAGCGCAGTGCCTGGGCCGTCAGCGCCAATTGCCGCACTGGTGATCTCAGGGCTGCCCACTGATGCGTTCCTCTATCTCGGTTACCTGCCCAGGCGTCCCTCAGAGCGCCGCCAGCGCTTGCAGGAGGTCGCAGCCCTTACTTATACCCTGATCTTCCTGGAAACGCCGCACCGCCTGTCTGAGGCGCTAGAGGACATGGAAGCAGTGCTTGGCGAACGCCCCATGGCGGCTGCTCGCGAGTTGACAAAACTGCATGAAGAAGTGATCCGGGGGACGATTAGCGAGGTCCGCGTCCACTTTGAGAAAAACGAACCGCGCGGCGAATTTACCCTGGTCGTTGGTGGAAATACACAGGCCGATGCAGGTCAATGGACAGAGGAAAAATTGTGTGAGGCGATCGAAGAAAGGCTGAATGCTGGTCAGGCGCAGTCTCAAATTGCGAGTGATCTGGCTGCGGAGTCGGGCTGGCAGCGCCGTGAGGTCTATCACATCATTGAATCAATCAAGAAAAGACCGGATTAAGCAGGATGGGCATGCTGAAGTGTCCCATCGATTTTCGAAGAGGTGCCATAAATGAATCTCGATGAACTAAACACCATTCGCCAGATAGATACACAAGGCATGTTGAGCCATATCAACGGGCTTCCAGACCAGTTAATCGACGCCTGGAACCTGGGCCAGACTCTTCCTCTTCCGCCTGCGGATGGGTTGAGGAATATTCTGGTCGCCGGAATGGGCGGATCAGCAATCGGCGCGGACCTTTTGGCCTCTTATGCGGCTCCGCTGTGCCCTGTGCCGATTATTGTCCACCGGGATTACAGTTTGCCTGCCTGGGCTGGCGGCCCCGAGACGCTGGTGATCGCATCTTCTCATTCTGGAAACACAGAGGAAACGGTCGCCGCTTTTGAGCAGGCGCATTCTCGCGGCTGCCGGGTAATGGTTATTTCAACCGGTGGAAAGCTGGGTGAGATGGCCAGGCAAGCGGGCTACCCGCTCTGGAAGTTCAATCATTCAGGGCAGCCGCGCACCGCGGTTGGGTATTCGTTTGGCCTGCTGCTGGCAGCCCTCTACCGTATGGGGCTAATCCCAGATCCATCTGCTGATTTGGAAGCAGCAGTTCAGGCCATGCGCAGCCAGCAGATTAACCTGCTTCCCGAGGTCCCAACCGTCCAAAACCCGGCAAAGCGGCTTGCCGGCCAGTTGATTGACCGGTGGCCCGTGGTTATCGCCGCAGACTATCTGGAGCCGGTCGCTCGCCGCTGGAAAGGGCAGATCAGCGAGAATGCGAAAGCCTGGGGCCAGTTTGAGTTCTTACCTGAAGCCGATCATAATACACTGGCTGGGTTAAACAATCCCGAGACCATGCTCCCGCAGGCGGTTGCGCTGTTCCTGCGAGCGCCTTCCAATAATCCTCGCAACTTGCTGCGCCTGGACCTGACTCGAAAAATGTTTATGACCCAGGGATTGAACACAGATATGATTGACGCGAAAGGCGACAGCCCAATGGCTCATATCTGGACATTGCTTCACCTGGGTGATTACATTTCTT
>Ga0134094_1002360_pt1 | contig 16141 bp, 15 predicted proteins | sample 5_1taG_FD_94458 | JGI IMG/M metagenome (GOLD analysis project Ga0134094, IMG submission 94458) | Switchgrass degrading microbial communities from high solid loading bioreactors in New Hampshire, USA - 5_19_20_110_A1 metaG | ecosystem: Engineered > Bioreactor > Semi-continuous > Anaerobic >... | reverse complement strand
CGTGGCCGCCGGGTTGCGTCTCTCCTGTCAGCTGGCCAGGGTAGAAGAAGAGACCCGCTTCGACCTTCTTGACCATTTCGACTATCAGGATGGGGCTGGGTTGTCTGCGGCTGCAGGCAGAGCCGGCCGCTTTCGGCCGGCGGTCAGGGCTACCTACCGGCTGACCCCGGCACAACAGTTGCAGATACGTTGGGGAACCAGGGTTGCCCCCAAGACGGCGGCGACGGTTTCGGGAGACGCGGTCATCCGCTTTCCCCTGGGAGTCGAACGCGAGGTGATAGCCGTAAGCGATGGGATGGGTAACGGGTGGTCGGCAGCGGACGAAAGCCAGGCTGCCATGGAGATGCTCCGCAGGCTCTTGGTAGCCGGTTTCAGCCCCGAGTTTGCCGTCCGTACGCTCAATGCGGCGCTTCTGCTCCGTTCCGAAGAGCGGTTTGCCACCCTCGATCTGCTGACTGCCGATCTACACAGCGGGTTTGCTGAGTTGATCAAGATCGGTTCACCGCCTACCTTCCTCCTGCATGGCAACACGGTGCAGACCATCACTGCTTCCACGCTGCCGGTGGGGATACTGGCAGGTATTCCGGTAGAGCCGCGCCGCATCCGTCTCTATCCGGGAGATCTTCTAGTGTTGACTACGGATGGGGTGATCGAGGCGGGCTGTGATGGTGTCCCGGGCGGGGAGTGGCTGGCGCGCCGTCTGGTGGACCTGAAACGGCGTGACCCGCAGGAAGTAGCCGATGAATTGTTTGCGATGATCCTGGAGCGGACCGATGGTGAACTGACTGACGATACCACCATCGTGCTCGTGCAGCTCGAGCCCTGTATCGGGGCGTGGGAGGCGAAGGAAGACGACAAGGATGTCGCCCCGGCCATGGATGAGTACGTTCGGTTGTCTTCGGTTTTGCTTCCTCCCCTGGACTAAAATCCTGGAAAAGCATAATATTAACTGGGAGTGTCCCGGAAAACAGAAAACGCCGGGCACAGGGCAGGTGTCATCCGGGTGGTGAAAGGAGCGAACCAGAGATGTCGTGGCAGGCCTGGGTTAACATCATCCTTGGTATCTGGCTCATCATTTCGCCGTTCATCCTCAGGTTCAGTGACCAGGCGACACCCATGTGGAATAGCATCATCGTTGGCGTTGTGGTCGCAATCCTTTCCTACCTGCAGAGCACGCAACAGAATCGGTAGCAGGCGGTCTTTCTCCGGTCCTTCTGGAGTGTTATGTTAGCCATCGGTTTGGAGGTTTCTGCGTGAAGAAAACCCGCCCGACATGATGACGCCTGCCTCCCACCTCCCCGCCCGCCGCGGGGAGGTCTCGCGTCTTATGGGTGGAAAGGAGTTCAAGTGGTGAAAGGCGAGCGTGACCTCCTGGAGCGTGTCCGAACGGAAATCGAATCCCGGGGGTTGATCCGTCCGGGAGAGAAGGTTCTGGTCGCGCTCTCGGGGGGGCCGGACTCGTCGGTGCTCCTGCACCTTCTCTGGCGCTTGAGCCGGGAGCAAGGCTGGCAGCTGCAGCTTGCCTGTGCTCATCTCCACCATGGCCTGCGGGGGGCGGAGGCCGATGCCGACCTCGAACGTTCACGGGCTCTCGCAGTCTCGCTGGAGATTCCTTTTTACAGCCGCAGGGTAGACGTGGCCAGGCTGGCCCGGGAGGAGGGCCTGACGCTGGAAGCGGCCGGCCGGCTGGCCCGTTATCACTTTTTGGATGAACTGGCGGACTCTCTGGGGGTTCAACGGATTGCGCTCGGCCACCATCTGGATGATCAGGCCGAGACCGTGCTGCTACACGTCCTGCAGGGGACGGGGCTGCGAGGGTTGGCAGGGATGAGGTGGATCCGGGCAGGGCGCTACGTCCGGCCGCTGCTTTCCGTTAGTCGTACTGAGATCGAAGCCTACATCGCGGCCTGGGGTTGGAAACCGGCTCGCGATGAGACCAATGCCGATGTCTCTCTCCTACGCAACCGCATACGCCACCGTCTCTTACCGGTACTGGAGAGGGAGTTTAGCCCCGCCATCCGGGTGAACCTCGCCCGTCTCGCGGAAGTCGTAAGAGAGGAAGACGACTTTCTTGACGATCTGGTCCGTTCGAAATGGGCGGCTCTGGAGGCAGAGGTCCTACAGGTGAATGGAGCGCCTCGGATCTCCTGGTCGCTGGAAGGGTATGCGGCGCAGCCGGCAGCCGTGCAGCGACGCCTGTTACGGCAGTTCGTGGAGGCGGTAGCGGGTCACAACCCTCCTCGTGACCTGGGGTTTACGAGGACGGAAGGGTGGCGTCAGGAACTGCTGGGCCTGGCCCGGCAGCAGGTAGTCTCTCCCAGGCCGCTCGCCGGTCCGTCCGCCGGCCCTTTCAGCCTGCCGGGCGGGCTGGCCTACTGGGTTGGCAACGGTCGGATAGTGTTGACCCGGGCGGCCGTGAGGACGGCACCGTCGAACGCAGCGCCTGCTGCTGCTGCGGGTACGGCCTTGACCGCGACCGGGAGGGATGTAGCCACTGGGCAAGCAGAAGCTGCCAGCCGTGGAATAAGATTGCTGATTCCGGGGGAGGTCTCCTGGTGGGCTGGCGCCGAAACAAAACTCTGGGCATTTTGGGCCGATACCGGTCCGTCGCGGGCGGATGAGGCGGTGACTGTGGATTCGGGACCAAGTCCCAAATACTCAGTTTGCGTCGATGCCGACGAGATCGTCGGCGCATTGCAGTTGCGGGGACGGCGGCCGGGTGATCGGATTGCCCCGCCGGGACTTTCGGGGAGCAAGAAGCTGCAGGATCTCTTCGTTGACCGGAAAATCCCCCGGGGTTGGCGGCAGTACTGGCCGATTGTGGTAGACTCAAAGGGTATCGTTTGGGTTCCGGGACTGGCCGTCGACCGCCGGGTGCTGACCAAGAGTACCACGCGTCAGCGGGTATGCCTTGCCTGGTCGGGGCCGGCGTGGCCCGAGCAGGCGAGAGAAACGGGTTTGGTTCAATAGTCTATAATTAGAGTTACGATGACGATTGCTTATAACGCGCCAGCAGGCCCACGAGGGGAGGCCCTTTATTGAACAAACTGGCACGCAATGTCAGTCTATACATGCTCATCGCCATCCTGGCGATCTTTGTGGGAAAGACCTTCCTCGACCCTCCACAACCACCCGAACGTCCCAATTTCACTCAGTTCATGCAGTACGTCGAACGCGGGGAGGTCGCTGCGGTAGAGGTCATCGGCGATCAGAACGTGGTCGGCCGGCTGACCAACAAGAAGCAGTTTCAGACCGTCCTACCGCCGGGAATGGTACCGCAGGTGGTGGAAGAGCTGCAAGCACGCGGGATTCCGGTAGAGGCCAGGCAGAGCGTCCGGCCCTGGTGGGTAGATCTACTACCGTCGATCCTATCGCTGGTCATCTTCGCCGCCTTCTTCCTCTTCATCCTCAACCAGATGCAGGGGGGCAACAACCGCGCCCTTTCCTTCGCCAAAGCGCGGGCTCATCTGTATTCGGAAGAGAAGCCGAAAGTCACATTCGCCGATGTCGGCGGCGCAGACGAAGCCAAGCAGGAGCTCGGGGAGATCGTCGAGTTCCTCAAGCATCCCAAACGCTTCGTGGAGATGGGGGCAAAGATTCCCAAGGGTGTACTCCTGGTCGGTCCCCCGGGAACGGGTAAGACGCTTCTCGCCCGGGCGGTGGCCGGTGAGGCGGGAGTCCCCTTCTTCAGCATCAGTGGGTCGGACTTCGTCGAGATGTTCGTGGGTGTGGGTGCAGCCCGCGTCCGCGACCTCTTCGAAACCGCCAAGAAAAACAGTCCCTGCATCATCTTCATCGATGAGCTCGATGCGGTCGGCCGCCACCGGGGTGCAGGACTGGGCGGTGGACACGACGAGCGCGAGCAGACCCTCAACCAGCTACTGGTCGAGATGGACGGCTTCGAGGCCAACGCGGGCGTGATCGTCATGGCGGCCACCAACCGTCCTGACGTCCTCGACCCGGCTCTGCTGCGGCCCGGCCGCTTCGACCGCCGGGTCATCGTCGACCGGCCGGATGTGGTCGGCCGCGAGGAGATTCTGAAGATCCATGCCCGCAACAAGCCGCTGGCTCCGAATGTGGACCTGAAAGTGGTGGCCCGCATGACTCCCGGCTTCGTAGGTGCAGACCTCGAGAACCTGATGAACGAAGCCGCGATCCTGGCTGCCCGGACCAACAAGAAGCGGATCGGCATGGCGGAGATCGAGGAAGCGGTCGACCGTGTGCTCATCGGACCGGAGCGGAAGCGCCGGGTGATGACCTCGGAGGAAAAGCGGCTCACCGCCATCCATGAGGCAGGACACGCCGTCGTGGCTCACTACCTGCCGTATTCGGATCCGGTTCACAAGGTGACCATCGTCGGGCGCGGGATGGCGGGAGGTTATACCCTCACTCTTCCGGAGGAGGACCGCTGGTATGAGACCAGGACCGAGCTCGAGGAGCGACTGGCTCACATGCTGGGCGGGAGGGCCGCCGAGGAGCTGGTGTTGGGGGAGGTCAGCACCGGAGCCCACAACGACCTGGAGCAGGTCACCAAGATTGCCCGCCGGATGGTGATGGAGTATGGCATGAGCGAGGAGCTCGGTCCGCTGACCTTCGGCCGGCAGAATGAAGAGCTGATCTTCCTGGGACGCGATATCGCCCGCGACCGCAACTATAGTGAACGAGTGGCGGCTGCCATCGACAAAGAAGTACGCCGGTTGGTAGAGACCGCCTACATCCGGGCCCAGGAGATACTCAGGGAGCACCGGGCAGAGCTCGATCGGGTGACGGAGGCACTCCTCGAGCGGGAGACGCTGGGCCGGGAGGAGTTTGCGGCACTGATGCGGGGCGAAGAGATCGGGCAGTCGGTGGCCGCGACGGCGCAGCCGGAGGCGAAGGAACAGGAAGAAGAGCAACAGCCTGCGGCGGCGGAGACCCGGGAACGCAATCAGGAAGTGGGCATCCCGCTGGATGCCGGCAAGAAGCCCAAGCCGGCCGTGGGGTTGCAGTAGCGGGCGGTACAGTAGCGGTAGTAGTAAAGGTATGCGGGTTGCTCGGCATCGCGTCGATGATGCCGGGCACTCTTCACATTTGGAGGGTGATGGGCGTGACTGGCTCGTCGCTGGAGGGGTTGGACCGGCTAAGCTTGAAGAAGATGGTCTTCTATGGGTACCACGGGGTGATCCCGGCCGAAAAGGAACTCGGACAGAGGTGGGAGGTGGATGTCGACCTCTGGCTCAACCTCAGACAGGCGGGTGTATCCGACGATCTGGCGGCCACGATAGACTATTTCCAGGTTTATCTGCTCATAAAGCAACTGGTGGAGGAGCGTCATTTCAAGCTGGTGGAGGCGCTGGCCGAGGCGATTGCCCAAAGCATTCTGGAATCCCAACGGGGCACAGCCGGACTCGCGAAAGTTACCGTGCGGGTGCGTAAACTGCAGCCGCCCATCGCGGGGATTTTGGAGTATGCAGAGGTGGAAATCACCCGTCCGTAAACCGGGAGAGGAGCTCGAGACCGGCCTGAAGGGGGATGATGAAGGCGAGGTCCGGGTCGGTGGTTGACTGCAGGCCCGTGACCAGCCCCACGACCCGTCCGGTGGCGTCGAAGGCTGGAGTGCCCGGTAGGGGAAGGGTGGGAGCAGCCGGTGCGACGGCAGTGGTCGGAGTCGTCAATCTCACCGGAATCAACCCGGCCACTTCCCGGCTTTCACCCAGAATGGGGTCGAGAAGGCGGGCGGACTCCGTGGGGTCGGGCGAGGGCCACTTGGCATAGCGAGTCACCTGGCCCGGGATCAGCGCGTAACCGAAGGTATCCGCGGAGATCGAGGTTTCGGCCAGCAGGTTGATGGGCGAGCCGATCTCAAGCGGCGGGTATGGGGCAGGCGCAAGTGGTGGGACTCCTGGATCTTGCCCGTAACCAGGGGGCTCGTCGAGGAGAAGCAAGGCCAGATCGCGGGATGGGTCGGCGGCCACCAGACGGCCCGTCGAGGTATGCCCCTCTCGAGCCAAAGCGCGGGCGTCGGCTGCGGCCAAGATCTCGACGCTGATTTTCTGGTGATCACCGGGGTAGCCGACCAGATGCTGGCTGGTCATCACGTAGCCTCGGGGATCGATCAACAGGCCCAAACCATGGCGATGCAACACTTGCGGGTCGGACGGGTATGTCCAGGGAGTGTGAAACCAGTCGTCGGCAAATACGGCGGTGCTGACTGAACCGGGGAAGAGCGGCTGCACGCGGGTGACGGGAAAATCGGCAGTGACCTCCACGAGCGAGATCGCGGGGAAAGCGGGCGGGACTGCTCCGGCCGGATGCACAGTCATGAGCACCAGGAGGACGAGCAGGGCACCAGGCGACAGGACAAACCGGCGCCACTGCGGGGACAAGGGAGCAGACACTCGACCGCCCTCCCTTCGGGCGCTCATGAACTCGCCATTGTGGTTATACTGTGGTCCAATTATACCATTTGACGGTGGAATGATGGAAACGCGGCAGATATGGCTGAAGATTGCCGACTCTACCAACGCCGTTGCCTGGCGTCTGTGGCAGGCCGGCTACTGTCGTGACCTGTGGGTAGTCGCTCTGAGCCAGTCGGCGGGGGTGGGCCGGCGCGGCGCGCATTGGGCGTCACCTGTGGGCGGCCTGTGGGCCAGCCGCCTTCTGTGCCCTGCCCGGCCTCTCGAAGTTCGCAGCACCTCCTGGCTGGGGCTGGTCGTTGCCCTGGCGACGGCCCGGGCCGTGGAAGAAGTCTCGCACGTACCGGTGCGGGTAAAGTGGCCCAACGACGTGGTGGTGGGTACAAGGAAACTTGCCGGCATTCTGGTGGAGAGTCGCGGAGCTGATGGGCGGGCACAGGCGGCCGTGGCCGGGGTCGGCCTCAACGTCAACCTCAAACGTTCAGACTTCCCGGAGCCGCTGCGTGAGGCCGCTACGAGCCTCTACGAAGAGACCGGTGAGACTTTTTCCCTGCGGGCAGTGCTACTGGCCATCGAAAGGGCTTTTCAGCCACTATACCGCGCCCTTCGGCAGGGAGACTACGCGCCATTGGCGGCCCAGGTCCGCCAGCGTCTTTTGCTGGTCGATGAGCAGGTGTGCGTGTATGAAGAAGACGGCAAGGTCCAGCGGGGGCGATTCGACGGTCTCGACGCCGAAGGCCGGTTGGTGCTGGATACCGGTCAAGCAATCCTGTACTTTAGTAGTGACCAAGTACACCTGCGCGCGGGCGGAAAAGCCCTGGAACCGGGCTCAGCTCCAGGGTTAGGTACAGGCTTTTAGTCTAAGAAGCGACTCTGGTAAGGCGACGCCATTCTGGAACGGCAGCGTCACGCAGGTTGCGTCCGTCCTTTGCTTTCACACGTGGAAGCGGAAGTTGGCGATATCTCCGTCTTTCATCACATAATCCTTACCCTCAAGGCGCAGCAGGCCCTTGTCCCGGGCTGCCGCCAGGGAGCCACTGGCCATGAGCTCGTCGTACGAAATGACCTCCGCCCGGATGAAACCCCGGGCGATGTCGCTATGAATCCTCCCGGCCGCCTGCCGAGCGGTCATGCCCCGGCGAATCGTCCAGGCCTTGACCTCGTCCTCGCCCACAGTGAAGAAGGAGATCAGGCCCAGGTGGGCGTAGGTTGTGCGGGCGGCCCGGGCGATCCCGGTCTCTTCTATGCCCAGTTCGGCAGCGAAGGCCTCCCTCTCCTCGAGCGGCAATTCGGCTATCTCCTGTTCCAGACGGCCGCAGATGGGGAGCACCGGCAGCTGCTGTTCCGCCGCCCGGGTTTCCAAAATGTCCTTGCCGGCGTAGTCACCCTGCCGCCATTCATCTTCGTCAAGGTTAACCACCAAAATCACCGGTCTGAAGGTGAAAAGGTCAAAGCCGCTCAGCATCTTCTCCTCATCTTCGGTAAGGGTGAGGGTGCGCAGAGGCTTGCCGTCCTCCAGGCAGGCGCTGCACTTCTCCAGCAACTCAGCCTCGATCTGCGCCGAAGCCGCACTGCCGGCCCGGCCACGCCCCGTCTTCGCCAGTCTCTCCAGCCGGTTTTGGAGCACCTGGTAATCGGAGAGCTGGAACTCGTCCTCGAGGGTGCCAAACTCCCGGGCCGGGTCGATGGTACCCAAAGGGGGAGGTACGGCGGGGTTGTCGAAGGCGCGCACTACCTGGATCAGAGCGTCCACATCCCGTACCGCTTCCAGGAAGGCCCGCCGTGCTTGTTCCACCGTCCGTCCACCTGCCGGTGTACCGGCCAGGCCCCCGGAAAGTGGGAAGGAGGGGAGATCGACCAGCTCCAACTGGGCATAGGTCGTCTTGCGCGGGGTGAACATTGCGCTCAGCTTGTCCACCCGTTCGTCCGGGACTCGTGCTACGCCTACCCCGGCCGTGCTGCCGGTCAATGCCTGAAAAACAGTGGTTTTGCCAACTTGTGGTAGTCCAACAATGCCAATTCTCATGAGGCTATTATAGGTCGTAGGAACGAGAAAGAGGGAGTGGCATGGGACAAGTTCGCGTGGGAACGTGCGCCTGGGCGGACCATGACGACTTCTACCCCGAAGGTATCAAACCGCGGGAGAGGCTCCCATATTACGCGCAATGGTTCAACCTGGTAGAAGTAGATTCTTCTTACTATGCTCTCCAACCACCCCGCAACTTCGCACTCTGGGCAGCCATAACCCCGGCGGACTTCCGCTTCCACGTGAAGGCTTATCGTGTCCTGACCAAGCATGATCGAACCCCCAAGCCTGGCGAGAAGGACCTGGATACAGTGGCAGAAATGTTCTGCCGCAGCATCGAGCCGCTGGCTGCCGCCGGCAAACTGACGGCTTTGCACTTCCAGTTCCCACCCTGGTTCGTACGCCGCCCGGAGAACTTCGAGTACCTTACCTGGGTGCGGGAACGCTTTGCCCGTTTCCTGGTAGCCATCGAATTCCGCCACCGCAGCTGGTTTGCCACCCCGGCAGTGAGCAACGAGACTTTGGCTTTTCTCCGTGATCTGCAGTTTGCCCACACGATCGTGGACGAGCCGCAGGTCGGTTCCGGAAGCATACCTGCCGTCATCGCTGTGACCAATCCCCGCCTTGCCGTCATTCGCTTCCACGGCAGAAACCGGGAGACCTGGTATGCTCGGGGGCTGGCTACGAGCGGCGATCGCTTCAAGTACCTCTACACTGAAGATGAATTGCGCCCCTGGGCGGAGAAGGCGCAGGAGCTGGCCGGGGAGGCGGAGGCAGTTCACCTGCTGATGAATAACAACTTCGGTGATTACGCAATCCGCAATGCCCGCCAGATGCTTTACCTTATCTCTGGTATTGACGGAGATCCGGGAGGCAGGCTAGCATACCAGTAGTTGTATGTCATGGTACGTGCTGCTACCTCCGGGCATTACGGCCTTACGGTTATCGGCAGGGGGTGTCGCCGTGATCTCGAGACGTCGGGACGGCCGGGCGGTCAGCAGGGCAGCCGCTGCCTTGCTGGCGGTCTCCGTTCTTTTTCCGGCAACCCTTACTTTCCCGGTGGGCTCGTCGGCGGCCGCGGCGGAAGCTGCCGGCCAAGCTACGATCATGTTGGTTGCCCGGGGCTTCTCATTTCTCTGGGTGGCCGATCCGCAGCTCAAGCTGACCCCCACCCAGGCCGACATGGAACGAGGCTGGGTCGTCGCGGAAGGTGAGGCGGGCATCCGGCTCTGGGCCCTGACATTGGAGCGAAAGGGAATGACCATTATCGTGCAAGGACAACCCGGCTCACCCCAGGGAATCCCGCGCGGTCAGGTGGCGGTCAAGTCGTCGACTCCTGGCTCATTGGCGACTACTTACCAGTTTTTGACGAGTGATGTCCTCCTGTGGCGCACCAATAGTTTTGGCCTTTACCCGATAACGGTGGATGTTCGGGTAAGCGATCTTTGGCAGCTCGACCCGGGGACGTGGTCTCTCACTTTGCGTTTCATCGCCGCCTCCAACTAGACGACAGTGAACGACAGCAAACGCTTGGCTCAACTGGGACCGCGGGCGCAAGCAGCCCCGGTTGCTAACGGCGAGGATCGTTGCGGCCGGGAGTGCCGGCAAGCAGCAGTTCACCGACGGTAACCAGTTCGTAACCCTGCGCGCGCAACTGGCGGATGATGTCGGGTAGTGCCAGGTGGATCTGTTTGGATGAGTCGCTGGCATGCATGAGGATGATCGCACCGTCGAAGATCTGGTTGAGCACCCGGCGCACCATATACTCCGGCCCGGGATTCTTCCAGTCAAGGGTGTCGATGGCCCAGAGCACGGTCTCGTACCCGAGGCTGCGGGCGGTTTCGATTACCATGTCGTCGTAATCACCGTTGGGCGGGCGGAAGAACCGGGGCTGCTGCCCGGAGACGGCCCGGAGATCAGCATCGGCCTTCTGGATGTTGGTGGCTATCTCGGCCCGCGAACGCTGGCCAAGATTGACGTGCTTGTCTCCGTGGCTGGCTATCTCGTGGCCGTCGCTGGCTATCCGCCGGACGAGGTCCTCGTGCCGGCGTGCCCACGGGCCGGAAAGGAAGAAGGTCGCCTTCACCCCCTCCTGCTTCAGGATGTCCAGTACTTTGGGGGCGGTCTCCCGGCCCCAGCTGATGTCGAAGGTCAGCGCGACTTTTTTCTGATCCGTCTTGACGTAGAAGACAGGCCACTCAGTGTGGGCGACGGCGGGTATGTAGTTGTCGAATTCCTGGATGGGCCGCTCCCAGTACCAGCCGGAGCGCCACGCCACTCCTCCAGCAATCAGTACAACGATCATGCCGACCAAGGCCAGCAACGTCCTGGCCTTGATGAAGAACATGTGCATCCTGATACCTCCCCGGCCGGTACGGCTTCATGGCTGAACGGTTGAGTGGTGCTGTACGTATGTGCTGCCGGTTCATCACTATGCCGGTAGATGGGAGACTAGAAGCCTTAGGCCAGGTGACTTGCCTGCGCTGAGGTCAATCGTATTACTGCCCAATCAGGTCGAAATAGTACCTGGGTTTCGCGGCCCGGCAGGTAGAAAATGCGCCTACTGAGGGGTGACAAACGGTCCGCAATGAGCATTGTGCGCAGGCGCTAGAGGGTCGAGGGCGATGTGCGAACTCGGTAGCTGGGCTTTTGCGTGCCCGGGGCTTCCGGTCACGGCGATACCCCGTCAACACCCGTCGCCTTGGCTTCCATGGGAGCGTTCCCAGGCTACGGCAGGTACATTTTTTACCTGCCATGGCTTCGCGGTTGGGTACAAAAAGTGCCTGCGAACCCGAACCCGGGGGACCAAGAGGGTTAAAAGGGCCGAGGCTGAAGACTCACGATCAGCCGTTGGGAAGGGATCGGCGAGGGATACGCCCGGATGCGCTCGATGGGAAGACGGGCGCCGGAAGCCACATCGTAGATGGTGGTGATGACCTGGCTCGAGGGCCCCAAGACATCTACCATGAGGTAGCGGCCGTCCGCGCTCCAGCGGATCTCGACCACATCACCCTCGAAGTACAAATCCAGGCCCCGTTGAAATCCTTGCAGGGTGGCCAGGCCCACGAAGCCGTGGACTCCGCCGCTGCTGAAGGCGAATTGGGACGGATTCACCGGTGAGAATGCCAGCGGCCCGAAGCGAGCGCGTCCGACACCGAACCGAATTTCCGGCGACGCTCCGGCCGGAGTGAACTCAGCCGGCAGATCCGCCAGCCGCAAGACCGCCCGGGGTCCGGGCGTACCGGTCGCTCCCACCGCCGCGTATAAGATTGCCGAACCATCCCGGCTGGCCCGCAGGGTGTGCCGGGGTGTGAAACGGGCGCGGACGATCCGCCACTTCCCGCCCACCTTGCCCCAGGTGAGCCTCTCTTCCCGGTACGAGGCGTATGCCGTGGCCGAGTACCCCTCGTGGGCCGTGACGAGCGCTTCGACGCCATTCCAACTGCGTAAGGCGAAATATGTCCAATGGGGGTTCGAGGCGCCCGCGATGGTTTCGCCCGCCTCCTCGAATTGCCGGCGTGCACTGGGAGTCAACCAGGAGTGCGCGGCCGCCTCGTCCCTCCGCAGGCGGGCGTCGAGGAAGGCTTCGAGCACGGCGGCCAATTCGGTTCGCCTTGGGCCCCGGGCGGTCTCGACACCCGCCCAGGCGATTAAAAGCAGGGCAATCAACGGCAAGAGCAGCCGCAAGCGAAAGAGCGTCGACAGCCTCTTTCTCCCCCGAGTGTCTTTCTCCCCTGAGTGTACCCAGAATCTCCCGGGTTCAACGCCTGCCCCTGCCCGGCGTGAGGAGCAGTTGAGAGCCGCATACTACCAGAGCGTAGTAGGAGGGTACAGGCGGATGACCGAGAACGGTTTTGGGGTGGATGGCGAGCCTGTAGAGAAGGAGACGCGCTCGGGGCGGGACGCGGCCACACTGTACACGCTGTGCGCCGTTCCCTTCATCATGGTATTGGGAAACTCTCTGCTCATTCCGGTCTTGCCCGAGCTGCAGAAAGCGCTGCACTGCAATCTGACCCGGGTGGGCATGCTCATCACGCTCTTCTCCATCCCGGCAGGGCTGGTAATACCATTCTCGGGTTTCATTTCTGATCGGACCGGGCGGCGAGCCGTGATGGCACCAGCACTGGTACTCTACGGAGCAGGAGGGCTGGTAGCGGGTTTGTCCTCTGTCCTGACCGCCAATCCCTGGTCCTGGATACTGGCAGGGCGGATCATCCAGGGTGTTGGCGCCGGCGGCACGTATCAGTTGGCCATGGCCATGGTGGGTGACATTTATGCTGGCCCGCGCCGCGCCTGGTCGCTGGGACTCCTCGAAGCGGCCAACGGGGTGGGAAAAGTGGTCGCTCCGCTGGCGGGGGCTGCCATTGCCATGCTAGCCTGGTATGCGCCGTTCTTTCTTTACGGGGTGCTGGCTTTTCCGGTAGCTGCCCTGGTGTGGTGGGTCGCAAAAGAGCCGGAGCTCAAGGGTGAACCGCAGTCACTGCGGCAATACGGGCAGACGCTCGTCAAGATCGCCCATGAGAAAGGCGTCTCTTTCCTGGTAACCAGCATCGCGGGTTTCCTGGTCCTCGGCAATCTCTTCGGGTCGCTCAGCTTCCTCTCCGATCTCCTCGAGCGCGGGCTGGGCATCGGGGTCTTCGGACGCGGACTGCTGATGGCGATTCCGGTGCTCCTTATGGCGTCGGTGGCTTACACCGCCGGCACCGTGATGCAAAAGCAACTCCCGCATTATGTCCGCTGGACCATCCCCGTGGGCCTCGTCCTGGCCGGCGCCGGCATTGCCGCCTTGCTTTTGCTCGACAACTGGGTCTGGCGTCTGGTGGCGATCAGCTTGGGTACCGGGATCGGGACCGGCATCACCCTTCCGTCCATCAACGTCCTGGTCACCAGCAGCGCCTCGCGGGCGGAGCGAGGAGTGGTAACGGGGATTTACGGCAGTATGCGTTTCTTTGGTGTTGCGGCTGGTCCGCCGCTTTATGGATGGGCTGCTGACGCCGGCCGCCCGCTGCTTCTCCTGGTCGCGACGGGCATACTGGCAGCGGTGGCACTCCTGCAGGTGTTCGTGGTACACGAGGAAGTCTTGCTGCCGTCGGAACTGGAGACAGAGATGTCGCCGGGCTGAGGGGCTGAGGGGGAGGTGCTGCGGTGCTACGCAGGAGGTGCTGAGGCGCTGTAGTGCCATGCTGCCGGGGGGCTGATCAAGTGACCATTATCGGGCCAGCAACTCCACCAGCACGGCTGCCAGCCCGGCGGCCACAAGCGGGCCGGCGGGAATGCCGCCTAGCAAGGAGACTCCCAGCACCGACCCGACCACCAGGCTGACCATGATGACCGGGTCGCCCTGGAGGAGCCTGACCCCGCGGGCGGCCAGGTAGGTGGAGAGAGCGCCGATGGTTACGACCAGGATGCCGCGACCGGAGATGAGGGAACTGTAGACTTGCGTCCAGGTCAATGCGCCCTGGGTGAAAGGGGTTAGAACTGCTACCAGCAGGAAGAAGATGCCCAGCTGAACGCTGTGGCGCTCGAGGAAGTGCAGCGCCACCGGCCAGTTGACGGTAGAGACGATGAGCAGGAGCAGGGCGGCTGCAGCCAGGGGTTGGTTGTGGATATACAGGCCTGCTCCCAGAAGGATGATCAGCAGCAAAATACCGGCGGGCACGAGCTCACCCCCGCAGATTCTTATGTGAGGAAGGCCGGGGATCAGACCTCCTGGTACTTGGAGCCGATCTGTAGCCGGAGATGCTCGTGAGGAGGAGAGAGCGAGGAGGAGAGAGCATGGAGAGCTACGCAATGCGGGTGTTGACAGTCATCGGCAGAAGCGTCCTGTTTTACTTTCTGCTGCTGGCCGGCCTGCGCATCAGCGGCAAACGCGAAGTCGGCAGGCTCTCACCCATGGACCTGGTAGTTGCCGTCATGGTCGCCGAAGGTTCAGTAATGGCCATCTCCAACCTGAAGATCCCGATCTGGGACGGAGTAGTGGTCATCGCCACGCTGATAGGACTCGAGATCCTGCTTTCGTGGGCGTCGATCAAGAGTCTGAAGGTGCGTACCTGGGTGGCCGGCCATCCCTCCATCGTCGTCCGCAACGGCGAGATCATCGAGGACGAACTGCGCAAGATGAATTACAACGTGAATGACCTCCTGGCACAGCTGCGGGGCAAGGGTATCGCCAACGTACAGGATGTGGAGTTTGCAGTACTGGAAACCTCCGGTGAACTGTCGGTCTTCCCGGTTTCCCAGAAGCGGCCGCTGCAGCCGGCAGACGTGGGTGTTTCCACCAACTACGAAGGAATTCCGCTCCCGCTGGTCATCGATGGGCAGATCCTCTACGAGAGCCTAAAGCGGGCGGAGCTCGACCTCGGGTGGCTGAAGGGGGCACTGGCAGCGCAGGGTATTTCCAACGTCAAGGACGTCTTCTTTGCCTCCATCGATACACAAGGGCGACTGACAGTTCAGAAGCGAATGCCGGGGATACGTCCGGTCTGGCAGGCACTGATCCACAAAAACGACCCCAAACCGCCGGGAGAGCAGCGGGAGGACTGATTCCTCCCGGATCTCCCGGCAGTCGCAGCTGCTAGCCGGCAATCAGCCGCCAAAGTAACGGGCCAGTCCCCGCGCGATTCCCTGGGCGATCCGGCGCTGGTATACCGGGTTGCTCAACCGCAGGTCATCGTAGGGGTTGGTGATGAACCCGGCTTCCACCAGCACTGCCGGCATACGCGTATGCTTGAGCACGTAAAAACTGCGACGAACCACGCCGTTGTCTACCGACCCCAGACTGGTCACAAGCTCTGCCTGAACCGCCCGGGCCAGCCTTTCCGAACCGTAATAGTAGGTGGTCGGCCCGCTCTTGCTGCGGTCCGGGTTGCTGTCGTTGTGGATGCTTATGAAAATGTCCGCTCGTGAACGGTTGGCGATGATCGTGCGTGCCTCCAGTTGTTCGGCACTCCCGTTTAGGGGAGACTCTGCACCCGTACGGGTCATGATTACCCGCGCCCCTGCCCTTTCCAGTTCGGCCTGGAGATAGCGGGCCGTAGCCAGGACGTTGTCGGCTTCGGTTGTCCCCGAAGGGCCGTGTGCACCGGGATTGTCGCCACCATGGCCTGCGTCCACCACGATGGTGCGGCCCGCGAGGACTGACAGGTTACGATACGGCAGCTGGCTGGCAGAAGGCAACTCCTGCACAGGATCGAAGCTTTCGTAGCTCGCCCCGGTGGTCGGGGACGGCCAGGGCGATCCGTTTCCGCTCGTCCCAGGCGTCCTGCCGGCGGGTCCCCCCAGAAGCAGAAAAACCGCCAGCAGGATCGACAGCAGGTTGTTCACGACGTACCTCCTCACCGGAAGCGATATTCGTTATCAAAGTTGCCAATCCTCCATGCAATTCTGGGTTCACGTGGGAAGGGCAGTTTCAGCTGCCTGCTGTTGAGTGCTTCTCATGAACTTTGCCAGCCGCGGAAGCGTTACATATTCAAGTTTTGGCAATATTGACGGCAGAGGACACCCAAGTTAAGATCGGGTAAGAGGTGGGGTCGGCATGAGGTACGCAAGAAGAACCTGGATCATGGTTGCCTCGACCGTTATCCTGGCGTCGATGATGATGGGCCTGGGGTTGGCTTCCACCTCGACTTCGGCCACGGCTTCCACTGACCCTGCTGCTGGCGAACTGCTGGTGCAGAAGGCACTCGCGTATGTCAAGGAGATCAAGGATGCCAGACTGACG
>Ga0134094_1002355_pt1 | contig 16168 bp, 16 predicted proteins | sample 5_1taG_FD_94458 | JGI IMG/M metagenome (GOLD analysis project Ga0134094, IMG submission 94458) | Switchgrass degrading microbial communities from high solid loading bioreactors in New Hampshire, USA - 5_19_20_110_A1 metaG | ecosystem: Engineered > Bioreactor > Semi-continuous > Anaerobic >... | reverse complement strand
ATCTTAATCATATCCTTTCCTCCTGTACGATAATGCTTCGTCAACATAATCATACAGGAAAATTTGATTAAGGTGGCCTATTTTTTTACCGGTATGTGGTACAATTTTAGAATAACATTAACATAGAACAATTTTACACTAAGCTATATTTGTCTTTTCTCCCGTTATATTTCTGCTGTATCTACCCTATTGTTCTTCTCATTATTTTGTATTTTATGGTAACCAAAAAGGTATGGAAGAACATACTATAAAAACAAATTCCAACTAAGCAGGGAAAAAGGCTTGACTTAACTCCTTCCCACCACAGGGAAGAAGTTAAAACAAGCTATGATAATAAAATTGATAAACCTAAAGCGGGTGCAAAAAGCTGGAGGTAGATGATAGGCATCTAAAAACGTAGGCCGAGCTTTTAGTTGTTCCAATTTTTCTTGAAGCTGAACAAAATAAAGCAGATGAGGCATTAACCAAAATCATTAAAATAAGAAAGTTTTTGAAAGAGCTGAAGTTATGAGCAGTAATGCCATAGGAAAATAGGTAACCGTTCATCTTTATCCTTGCTCTCTCTTTATCTTTAGATACTCCGGTAAACAAACAAGATCTCTGGTAAAATAATCAATCAACTCTAAAACCTGCTCCGGATACTTACTCCTGATCCTATGAATACATAAAACTTTTTCTTCTTCGCTGAACATCTCAAAATCACGCAAAAACAAACCAAACCTCTGTGCATTTAGATATACATAATGCATTATCCTCTCTCCTTTGTAATATTTTGATAAATTATGCTAATACTAATTATAGTTTCTTTTTTGTATACTGTCAATAAATTTTTGCTATATTTTACACAAAAGGTATACTTTTAAGAAACTATAATTCCTTTTAAATATACCCTCAGGTATAATAGTCATGGTGATGTATACGATGAGTAAACAATTTGGAGATAGATTAAAAGAATTACGTATGGAAAAAGGATTAACTCAAGAAGAATTAGCCAAAATTTTCAATACTGGTAAAGCATCCATATCTCATTATGAAAGTAACAGAAGAATTCCGGATGCTAATACCATTGTGAAATATGCAACTTTTTTTAATGTAACCGTTGACTACATACTTGGCAAATCTGACATTCGCAACCCTTATTATAAATCAGAATGTGCAAATGATAAAATTGACTTATCGGAATTTCCGGAAGAAATAATACAACAAATAAAAGACTATGTTGAGTTTCTAAAAGAGAAATATAAAAATCAGGAATAGATATGATAACTATCCATTCCCGACTTATTCATATTCTTAAAAACACTACATTATTTCCCCCAAACAACTCGATTCACATAATCCGTATAGGACAAAATAATTCTCAACACTTTATCCGATACATTAGGCATGCTATAATCCCCAACCAATCTTAATGTATCCTTTTTCTGCGTCTCAAGTATCTCTAATCCTTGAAGTATTCTCTCTTTCTTAAGTCCAACCATCATAGCTGCTGCTTCTTCCATCGCTTCCGGCCTTTCATGAGCTTCTCTTATATTAAGAGCTCTCAATCCTAAAATTGATGATTCCTCACTGATTGTTCCACTATCACTGAGAACTGCCTTAGCATGAATCTGAAGCTTAACATAATCAACGAATCCTAACGGTTTCATTGTTTTTATTAACGGATTAAACTGAATCCCTTTTGCTTCAATCATTTTTCTAGTCCTTGGATGAGTACTTACTATTAAAGGCATCTTATACTTCTCTGCTACTGCATTCAGACTATCTACCAAATTTAAAAAATTAGTTTCAGAATTAATATTCTCTTCCCTATGTGCTGATACTACAAAATACTTTTCTTTTTCAAGTCCAAGTCTTTCTATAACATCCGACTTCTCAATATCTTCTCTTTTAGAATTGATAACTTCAAACATGGGGCTGCCTGTCTTAATGACCCTGTCTGCAGGTAATCCTTCTCTTAGAAGATATTCCCTTGCAATATCACTATAAGTCAAATTAATATCTGCTATGTGATCTACAATTTTCCTGTTCGTTTCTTCCGGCACCCTTTGGTCAAAACATCTATTTCCCGCTTCCATGTGGAATATAGGGATATGTCTTCGCTTGGCTGCTATGGCACACAAGCAGCTATTGGTATCCCCAAGTACCAAAAAAGCATCCGGCTTCACTTCTTCCAGAATGGGGTCAATCTTAATAAGTATATTGCCTATTGTTTCAACCGGTGTTCCTGTTGCCGCATTAAGAAAATAATCCGGCTTTTTTAAGTTAAAATCCTTAAAAAATACTTCATTCAATTCATAATCATAATTCTGTCCGGTATGAACAAGCACATGCTCAATAGCTTCTGATTCTTCCAATTTATTAATAACAGCCGATAATCTGATAATCTCCGGCCTGGTGCCGACTACTGTCATAACTTTTAACTTCTTCATTTACTTATACCTCCAAAAAGTAAGTATCAGGTTTTTCAGGATCAAACGGTTCATTAGCCCACATTATAGTAACCATATCCGTATCTCCCAAATTCTCAATATTGTGAGTATATCCGGTTGGTATATCTACTACTTCCAACTTATCACCACTAACATAATACTCTATAACTTCATCCGAGTCAATTTTTCTAAACCTGATAACACCCCTGCCGCTTACTACAAGAAACTTTTCATTCTTGGTATGATGCCAATGATTCCCCTTTGTGATCCCCGGTTTTGATATGTTCACTGATACTTGTCCTCTATCAGGCGTCCTTATAAATTCACTAAATGAACCTCTGCTATCCATATTCATTTTAAGTTCATAACTAAATTGGTTTTCCGGCAAATAGCTCAAATATGTACTATACAACTTCTTGGTAAAAGCATCGGACATATTAGGAATTGAACGTTCTTCACGACTTCTCTTAAAAGAATAAATCAAATTAACAATCTCGCCAAGAGTAATCGTATGAACTACCGGCACCTCACAAAAATCACCGCTTCTATGTTCTTTTCCTTCAAGAGCATTGATTAATTCTTCCACTACGTCATCTATATATACAAGATTCATAACAACACTTGGATCGTTCACCGTTATAGGCAAGTCACGTGCAATATTATAACAAAACGTTGCTACCGCACTATTATAATTCGGCCTGCACCACTTGCCAAATACATTTGGAAATCGATAAACCAATACTTTTGCTCCTACTTCTCTACCATATTCAAATAATAAATCTTCTCCGGCTTTTTTGCTCTTACCGTATGGATTATCTAATACTGCTTGAATAGAAGATGAAATCATAACAGGGCAAGTATTATTATAACTCTTTAAGGTGTCAAGCAACTTCGATGTAAAACCGAAATTGCCTTCCATGAATTCCACTTGTTCCTTTGGTCTATTAACTCCTGCAAGATGAAATACAAAATCAGCCTCTTTGCAGTATCCATCTAATAAAGTTGAATCCGTATCTATATCATATTCAAAAATATCATTATATTTCCTATTCCTAAGTTCTGCTATTAAGTTCTTACCAATAAACCCTTTTGCTCCAGTGACTAATATCTTCACATTCTATGCCACCTTTCAAGTTCCTTTCTCACATAATCCAATTGTAACAGCTTTTCTTTAATTTGTTCTACATTCAACCTTTCGGTATTATCGGAATTATATTCTCTTTCTACTGAAAGCTCTTGATCTCCTTCTACAAAATACTTATCATAGTTCAAATCTCTTTTATCAGCAGGTACTCTAAAGAATCTCCCCATATCTTCTGCTTTTAAATATTCTTCCTTGGTAAGAAGGGTTTCATATCTTTTTTCTCCATGACGAGTACCGATAATCTTTATTTCATTATCTGCATTAAAGAGTTCTTTAATTCCCTGAGCCAAATCTCTAATTGTTGATGCCGGTGCTTTTTGCACCATAATATCTCCTGCTTCCGCATGTTGAAATGCAAATACAACAAGCTCTACAGCCTCTTCAAGACTCATTAAAAACCTTGTCATATTAGGATTGGTAATTGTTAAGGGTTGTCCTCTTTTAATCTGCTCAATAAAAAGCGGTATCACAGACCCCCTTGAAGCCATAACATTACCGTAACGTGTGCCGCAAATAAGCGTCCTATCAGGGTCAACGGTCTTAGATTTGGCTATCAGAACTTTTTCCATCATTGCCTTGGAAATACCCATCGCATTAATAGGATAAGCCGCCTTATCGGTAGATAAACAAATAACCTTCCGGACACCATATTCAATTGCTGCAGTTAACACGTTATCCGTACCTAATATATTGGTCTTAACCGCTTCCAACGGGAAAAACTCGCACGAAGGAACCTGCTTCAATGCAGCTGCGTGAAAAATATAATCAACACCATGCATGGCATTCTTGATAGATTGCAAATCCCTTACATCACCAATATAGAACTTGAGCTTGTCATTTTTGTAATGTTTCCGCATATCATCCTGCTTTTTTTCATCACGTGAGAAAATACGTATTTCTTTTATGTCCGTATTTAAAAAACGCTTTGCTACGGCATTGCCAAATGAGCCTGTACCGCCTGTTATTAATAATGTTTTATTTTTGAACATAACTTTCATCTCCTAATTCTTTTTTATTTAAAAATTTATTTAACCAAAACGGCTGAATTATACAATATAAACTCATGGCTGCAATATTTGCTACAATTACCCCTATCCAAGAATGTAATAATCTAACAAAAATCATCGAAATCGGCACTCGAATTAAAGCTCCTATAGTAAAAAATACATTTTGAGTCCTTAATTCTCCAAATCCATTAGCCAAGCTGGAAATTACAGCATTCCATATATGAATACTCCCATACACAGCAAAAACTACAGCATACATATAATTTACTTGTATTGCATTATCCCCAAGCCATAGATTTATACCTAATTGTAAAAAAGGTATCATTAATAACTCGCACATTACCGCCAAAAAGACTAATAATTTTAATCTCTTATAAAGTTTTCTAATCCAAACATAATTTTGTTCCGCAAGAGCTTTTGTAACTACTGACCAAATTGGAGTTAATGCTAATGTAAATATCATTCCTATCAAAGTAAAAAGTTTATTATATATTTGATATTCTACAACCATTTTTGAACTTGTTAACCATGTAATTAAAAACTCATTGGTAGCCGTTATAATCATATACATAATTTGAACCCAAAAAAAGATTCCACCCAACTTCATAACATCTTTTGCACATTCCGTATTAAAAAACTTAAGCCTAGGTTGACAGCCTTTTAACTCTTTTGTAAAAACTATAACCGTCGCCAAAAACAAAGGTATATTAACTGCCAACACATGCACTATCGCTAAGGATATTAAATTAATTGATATATCACTTGACGTTTTTGCAAATAAAACATATATTAAAGTAATAATACTACTTAATAAAGTTAATAAGTTATTTAAGGCCGATTTCTGCATTGCATACAAGACTGAAGTTATTAATTTCAAAAGAAATTGAAGCATAATCCCTGAAAATACAATCCCTACAGTAAGGTTAAGTGTTTCTTGAGAAACTATGTTATTGGATATGTTAAAAATAATATTCCATTTTATAAATCTAAAAAATATTGCCGCTAATGAAATTGAAATTAAAACAATCGCACCGATAACCAAATATGCTGACGAAATGTATTTTCTAATACGTTCTTCATCTTTATTAACTATTGCAGGTACTAAGTGATTTCTTAAACCATTACCAACTCCTAAATCAAATGTTAGTATCCATGATAAAACAGAAAGAATGGTAAACCAAAGACCTAAAATCTGTTGATTATTAAAATACCTGAGATAAGCAGGCATAGTTAATAATGAAACTATCAATGCCCCGCCTTTTACTATAAAAGCTCCTATTACATTACAAAGAATTGTCTTATTATTTTCATTAGTATCTAATATCCTAGCTTTAATTCTCGATATATACAATGCCATCTAACACCTCAGTAATTTATCAATATTTTTTGTAAAATTTTCATCAAGCATTTTTATTAATTCTCTGCTGTCATATGGTTCATTAAGATCTATTGACATAATCGTCTCTGCTATTGCTTTTGGATCATGTTTATCATAATAATACATTTCATTTCCTATAGCAGATAATTCAATTGCTTTAATTTTTACACTAACTACTCTTAACCCATTAGCCATATATGACAAAATTTTAGACGGAAATGAAGTATCATTATATGCAGCATCAGGTATTTGAGTACTTAATCCAATATCACATTTTTGCAAAAATTGAATATATTCCTCACCCTTTAATAGGCCGTCATACGTAACTGTTGCTTCTGTTTTACTTGAAACTTTTTCAATAATGTTTTTAATATTATTTATCTCTCCTTGTGAACCAAAACCAATTATATGTACATGATAGTTTTTAGGTAAAAATTCCGCGGCAGCAATGGCAGCAACAGCCCCTTTCCTTGGATTAAACGTACCAGCATAAACCACATGAATTTTTTTATCCTCAAATTTACATTTTCGATCATATTCAAGTTGATATGTTCCATAAATGACCTCATAAGGTTTATTATTTTTATTAATTTTTTTATTTAATAAATCATTAGAAAATAAATACTTATCTGCGATTTCAAATATTTTATATTCCATTTTTCTAGCAACTCGATTATATTGTTTTACATCTTGATAAATTTCTTCAACTTCTAACAATAATTTAAATTTTTTAATTTTTTTCGCAAGATATACAGGCCACATCAAGTCCATAGAGTGATAACTAATCACTGTATCTGACTTTGAAACATTAAGCAATAACATTAAAAACAACCAACAAATAGGAATATATTTTCTAAAAAATTTCATAAATATATTACTTGCACCAAAAGTCGAGCACAAAACAAGAGTAACCCGATCAGAAATTTTAACTATTCTTCTGGCAAATCTACCGGACTGATGCGCTGTCCATGCAGGTGATAAAATCTCAATATGATATCCATTTTTTTCTATTGATTGGAAAATATATTCCATTTTATTTCTTCCCGATGGCGCACCTGTTCTTTTTTCATTTTGATATTCATAAGTATCATAAAAACCTATATAATATATTTTTTCCATAATACTAAACCTACACTTCCCAAAAAAATTTAAATTCTTTGAAGTTTCCTGTCCAATAAATATAACCTAACAATGCCATAAAAACTGCTAAAAATATCATATTTCTTAACTTAACATTCTCCTCTGCATTAATAGCTTTTGTTATAAGAATAATACTAAATATACTAAAATACATACTAACTCTAAAAAATTCTGCAATAACTATTGCAAAAACTTGAAAAAACAATCCCAAAAAAAGTAAATTATATAAAATAAGATTATCATTATCATATTTCAAAACATTCTTTTTATAAAACAAACAAAATAGATAAATACTGAGCTGCAAAATAAATCCAGACCATGTTAGAGATACCTCTCTATTTGCATAATTTGCTAATCGATCTGTCCAACTTAATATCTTAATAATTTCTCGAATTTGATTTTTAAAAAATACAGCCATAATGATTGCCACACCAAGCCCTAAAAAATGCTTAAAACCAATTTTTACATTCGCAAAGGGATATGCAATCAAAAAAATTAATGCCGATGAATGAAATAATGAACTAATAAAAACTACTATAATAAATGGAAGCACTCTTCTTTCTTTTAGGTATTTAAAAGAAAATAATAATATAGATATAGCCATTGTTTGCCTTAAACCTGTCAACGAAAAGTAGAAATATCCCAAAGAAATTAAAGCTATAAAACTTATATACGGTTCATCTGAATATTTATATATAATACTTGAAATAGAATAAATAAAAATACCAGATAATATTGACAACCACATTTGAGGAGTTACACCTAAAAAATTAAACGCTTTTGAAAACAAAGAAAAAAACGGATCTGTCCCTTCATTATTAATTACATTCATCCATAATGTAGAGACACTAATATAAGACAAAGAAATATATTTCTTTAGATAATTTAAAACATCAGGTCCAAAATATATACTTCTAAAAGCTGCAATAAGAAACAATAATATACTTGATATTATTACAAACCATTTTTTGCTCATTATCTTCTTGTTATTTAAAAAAGTAAATCTAATAACTCCTAAAGTCATTAGATATCCTGTTATTATTGACACGTTTTTATCCCCTCACAATTAATTATCTTTTTATAAAGTTGAACATAATCAAATATTCTATCCTGCATATTAAAATTATTCTTTGCAAAATCAATACAATTTTGACTATATGTCTTTTTTCCATTTATTTTTATATTAAGAACTTTCTTCATTACTTCAGGGGTACTATTTGTATGAACTATATATCCGCAGCCTTTACCTACCAATTCAGGATTAGCAGTAGAATTAAATACTATTACTGGTGTACCACAAGCAAGTGCCTCTGCTGTTACCTTTCCAAAAGTCTCTTCTAAAGAAAGATTCACAAATACATCGGCCATGGAATAATATTTCACTAACTCATGAACATTGTGTATTTCATCAATATGAATAATATTACTCGGTAAACAAACACTATGAACTTTTCCTACCAAAACTATAATCATATCTTCTGGTATTAATTCGGATAACTCAATGAATTTATGTAAACCTTTTGCATTACTCCATCCGCTAGCAACACCTAAAATTATAAATTTATCTTGAATTCCTAACTTATATTTTAAATTATCCACAAACACGGGTCTAAATAATTCTAAATCAACCCAATTATATATTCTAGTTATAATTTTCGCAGATGCGAGTAACGAAGCTTTTGCTTCATTAGTTATCCAATCCGATACCCCAACAACAGCTAATCTTGGTATTTTACTAAAATACGTTTTTTTATCATTATACATTTTACTTGTTCTATCAAAAAACCAACTTTTATTATCTTTATGTTTACATGGACACCTAAAACATTGTGTCTTCCATTTATAACAACCTTCTACTGTATAATGACAACATTTTCCTGTAAAAAACCAACAATCATGAAGGGTCAAAACAGTTGGAATATTTTTTTCTGCAATATATTGAAGTAATTGTATAATATTAATATAATTAGCATGAAGATTGTGTAAATGAATAACATCTGGTTTTATTTCTTCTATGTATTTTAATAATCGTTTAGTACTTTTTTTTGAATAATATGCCTGTAAACCAGTAATACGTGAAAATAGCCCATGCATTTTAGTTTCAATTGGACTGCCAATTTTATAACCATGTTCGGTCTCTAGACCTTTAGAATAAGCAATATACCCTTGCATTCCATTTTTATTAAGATAATTAGTAATCTCAGTACAAATTCTACCAGTACTTCCAACCTGATTTACACTATTAATCTGCAGTACTTTCATAATGATTCATCCTTAGCTAAACCATATAAAAAAATAATCCTCTTATTTTCTATATTTCAAATTCAACGTATTTCCAAATATTATTAATAAAAATATAACTTTTCCTTCCTCTTAATAAATAAAACCTATACTTTAATCTATCGTAAAAATTTAACCGAATAATCCCATTTAACTTTGACCAATATAAATTAATAATTTCAGAATCACAAATTCTAGTACCAAATTGATATAAAATTGATTTTAAATAATATATATATCATTCTCTGTATTTCACTTAAATCATTTAATAAACTTTCTAAAAACATATTTACCTCTATCGATAGTAAATTAGATACTTTTTGTTTGTTAGTTTTTATGGATTTTTGTCTTTACTAACTTTCTTTTATAAAAATAAAAATTATATCCTTTTATCGATAATTGTATCTAACAAATCCAATCTTGAATATACTTATACTTAACATCAAAACATATACTTATATCATCTTGCACCAGAAATAATAAATCTATAGTATAACCTTTTTAATCCATATTTCCATGCACTTAATAATTTATATAATCGTACCTTAAACCAAATGTTTAATGTAAACATATTATTGCTCTTAAGTTTTTCCATAATATAATTTGAAACATACTCATGTCTTTTCTTAACACAATCATACAAATATGCTTCAATAATGTATTTAAACTCCTTATTCTTAAATTCGTTAAACAATTGATCTACTAATGGTATTCCCATTAACCTTCTTTCTTCATAGTATAAATGCGGCATAGTAGCAGTTACTTGTTGTCTGTGTATCCTACTTTTTACACAAACATTTCCAATCCCAATAAAATTATATCCATTCAATGCCAGCCGCACCCAGTAATCAACATCCTGTATATATCTATAACGTTCATTAAAATATCCTATTTCATCAAATGCATTTTTAGGAATAAGTAATGAACAACCGTTTATTGAATAATTTTTAAATATTTTAACAAGCATTTCTGTACTTTTTACATATCCTTTTATAGTCTTAACTGGATGATATATTTTTTTTCCATCTTTGTCAACAAACTCACATTGACTAACAACTACAAGCTTTGAAACCGAATCTTTGCAAGCTTCCATCGCTTTTAAAGCAACCTCTATTTTATCTTCTGTATACAAATCATCATGACTCAGCCATGAAAACCAATTACCTTTCATATTTTTAATTCCAAAATTTAATGCCGACGACACCCCACCATTCTCTTTATAAAAGTATCTTATTTTCGGACCATAACTTAACGCTATTTCTTCTGTTGCTCCATTATCATTAGAACCATCGTTGACAACAATAACTTCTATATTTTTATATGTCTGTGCTAAAGCACTATCAATTGCTTCTTTTAAGTAATTACTACCATTATAGACAGGTATAATAATTGATACTAATGGCTTATGCATGATACACCTCTTTTTCTTACAGAACTATTAAATTATGCACTGTTCATATATATAAACTTAAATTTTTAATTCAACTTTTTTAAAATCAATAACTTTATTAAAATATATAAAATAATAAGAAATTAAAAACAAATCTTTACTTAGCCCCTTTTAAAATCAAATCTTGTTTAATCTTTGTAGTAGAAATTTCTGGTGTTCGTTCCAAATATACAACCTCACAATAATCTTTTAGGAAATCAAATTTTCCTTTCCAATCATCACCCATAACAAAAATATCTACTTTATATTCTTGAATATCTGAAATTTTTTGTTCCCAACATGTCTCAGGTATCACTAAATCTACATACCTAATTGCTTCTAATAGTTTTTTTCTTTCTTCGTAAGGAAAATATGTAACTTTATTTTTTTCTACACTATTAAATTCATCTGTTGATAACCCTACAATTAAATAATCACCTAAAGTCTTTGCTCTCCTTAACAAATTAATGTGTCCATAATGCAATAAATCAAAAGTACCATATGTAATGACTCTTTTCATGATAAATTCCTCACTTATCTTTAAGATTTTCAAAAATAATGTCTAGAGAAATATTTGCAGCATTTCCATAACTCTCGACATATTTACTTCTAAATTTTCTGACTTTTTCTAAAGCTAGATCATAATCTAAATTATTAATCAAATCAAGCAATTCTTCTTCACTACGCGAACTTCCGAGTAACTCTTTCCGAATATCAAAATACATCCCGCGTTTTTCTGCATATTCGTCATAATCATATGTGTAATATAACATAGGTCTGTCTAGAATAGAATAGTCAAAAAAGATACTTGAATAATCTGAAATTAACATATCAGATGCTAACATTAAATCATTTAACACAGGATATTCTGATACATCATAAATAAATTCATCATCGGTTTTAATATTCAATACTTTTGCTACTTCATAATGGGCACGAAGTAAAACTATATATTTTGTTCCTATACTCTTTTTCCATTTATCAAAATCAATTTGCGGTTTAATAATACAATTAAAATATTTATCTCTTTCATATTCTCGAAATGTAGGAGCATATAATATCACTTTTTTATCTAACGGTAATCCTATTTTTTTCATCATTGCTTGCTTCGTTTCCATTGTCCTATTTATTAAAACATCATTTCGTGGTAACCCGCAAATTATAAATTTTTCTCTATCTATATTGAATACTCTTGAAAAAATATCTGCTTCATATTTACTCTGAGAAATCATTACATCAACATTTGATTTACCCTTACTTTTAAATGACTTATTTGTCGTAGATATATCTGTTCCCATCTTTTTTATAGGAGTACCATGCCATGTATTAAAATAAAAGGTCTGTTGCCCCTTAAATTTTAATCCTCGTTCTACCGTAGAATTGGTAATCCAACAACGTGCTTTCAATGCAGTAATATAATATGCCAATGAGTCAGTCTTAACTTTTCTTCCTCTTGGAAGATCAAATCTTTTTATATCTTGAAAAGCCCAAACTATATCATAATTATCAAATCGTTTATCTTTTATCATACTTTCATATATAACCCTAGGACTGTCATCAAACTTTTTTCCTCCAAAACTGATAAAAAGAATTAAGTTGTCCTTTGGTTTAATAAATAGTTTAAAAATATTTATGGTAACTGAGCCTAAAAAATAATACACATCGTATAAAAGCTTAGAATACTTTACCACCGTCATTAAGCATCTTTTCAAAATCCTACACCTCAAAATATATTTTTTGCATTAGTTTATTTACTCGGCAAATATCAAATTTCTTAATGTGTTCATAATTATACGTCCGCATCTGATCTCTTATTTTTATACCGTTAACTAACTCATATATCGCATGCACAAAACCATCAACATCATTAGGTTCAATCAAATATCCACCTTTACCATCTTCAATCAAATCAGTGTTCCCTCTAATTTTAGAACAAGCTACAGGAAGACCGTAAGCCATTGCTTCCATCAAAGAAACTGAAAGTCCTTCTCGAAAGGAAGGAAATACAAATAAGTCAACAACCTTATATATTTCTGGAATATCATTTCTGAAACCTAATAAATGGACTTGATTGCTTATATCAAGCTTTTCTGCTAATTTTTTTAAATAATTCTTTAATGAACCATCTCCACAAATTACATAATGAATATTGTTTTCTTTACATTTGGCTAATGCTCTGATAATTACCTCATGATTCTTATTTTTATTAAGTTCACCAACTGAAAGTACAACAAATGCTTCTTCAGGCACTCCAATTTCTTCCCGTTTTTTTCTTTTATCAACTTTTACTTCACTAAACTTTTTAACATCTATACCGACACCTGGTACATACTCAACCTTTCCGGCTTTAAACTTTTTTGCCCTTTCATAATCTTCTTTATTAATTGTAATAAGCACATCTGTATATCGTGCCAAAAAACTCTCAATGGGATAATAAAGTAACCAATTTTTTAAAGGTGCTCCCTTATAAAAATGGAACCCATGTGCAGTGTAGACAACCTTAACATCTTTCATTTTTCTGCATGCCAATCTTACACAAGCTGAAGCTACAGGCGTATGTGTATGGATTAAATTGTATTTTTCCTCTATAATTAATTTTTTCAGTTTTTTATAAGCTACAAAGTTAGACTCACTTAATGGTGTTCGTTGAAACTCAGTTCTAAATACTTTGCACCCTAATTTAATTAACTCCTCACTAATAGGTCTCACAATATTACAAGCTACATCTACCTGATGACCTTCTTGAACCAACATTTTAATGTGCGGCAATAAAAAAGCATTTATAGTATTAGATATAGTAGTAACATATAATATTTTCAATTCTCTCACCCTTAATAATCAACTTGAACATTTATCCTTTCTATTGACTTTTAAATACTCTCTTGTCCACGTTCTCTCTTAAAAACTTTGCTGGATTTCCTACCATCACTGAATTAGGCGCTACATCTTTAAGTACAACTGCGCCCATCCCAATTATTGAATTCTCCCCAATAGTTATCCCATTTCGTATAATTGCACCACTTCCAATGTAACAGGTATTTCCTATATTAACATTGCCTCCAATTGTTGCATTGGGCGATAACACACAGAAATCTCCAATAGTTACATCATGTCCAATAACTACATGTTTATTGATTAAACAACCTAAACCAATCTGTACATTGCATGTTATTACTGCACCAGTATGTATAATTGTTCCTTCCGAAATTGAAGAAAATCGTGAAAGAGTAAATTGAGGATCTATCACATTTGTACACTTTAGGTTTCTGTGCCTAAGTTTATCATAAAGCAATTTTCTTATACAAGGTTCTCCATTAGAAACAATAAACTCTAGATCATTATTATCAAAATATTCTAATACTTCTTCTAACATATATACTTTTACTTCATTAACCATTCTACTAACAATATTATCATCAACAAAAACTATTTGTTCCCACTTATTTAATCTATAAGCTAAATCGGCTATTTCCCTTCCTAAACCACCACAACCATAAATACAAAGTATCTTCATAATTTAGAACTCCTCTTAATTTTCTAATTCAACTTTATGTTTAAACTTATAGTACTTCTTTTGTACCTTTAAATCTTTCCATCGTTACAGATTCACTACTATTAATACCTTCTCTTTTAAAAACCTTTATAAAAGTTAACAAAATAATTTTCCAATCACCAATGAAACTAACATTATCCACATACTCTACATCGTAATCAAATTTTTTCTCCCATGTTATTGCATTTCTACCATTAATCTGTGCCAACCCTGATAATCCAGGCCTTACTTCATGACGCCGTTTTTGGTGTTCATTATATAACGGGAGATACTCCACCAATAACGGTCTCGGCCCAACAATACTCATATCTCCTTTTAAAATATTAAATAATTCAGGCAACTCATCAAGGCTTGTACTTCTTAAAAACTTTCCAAACTTCGTAAGCCTGACACTATCCGGCAATAATTCCCCATTCTCATCTTTTTCATCCGTCATTGTTCTAAATTTATACAATGTAAATATTTTCTCGTTGAGTCCCGGTCTTTTCTGCTTGAATATTACCGGACTGCCAAGTTTAATCCTGACCAATAGAGCTATTATTAACATGAGCGGTGATAATACAATGATTGCACACAACGACAAAATAAAGTCCATTGGTCGTTTGAAATATTTTTTATATATAAAACGTTTAGGTTTATTCCTGGAAAGTTGGAAGGTCGGAAGGTTGGAAAGCCTTGCCTCACTTCTTTTTCCTACTTGCATACCACTACCACAACCCCTTTATAATTTTCACTATCCTTTCCAAATCCTCATCGCTCATCTTGGTGTCACTTGGCAGGCACACGCCATTTTCAAATATTTCTTCCGACACGCCGTCGCCGATAAAATCATAATCTTTATAAAACGGCTGCAGATGCATTGGCTTCCATATAGGCCTGCTTTCAATATTTTCCGCTTCCAATGCTTCCATAATATCCAACGGCCTTACCTTTCCGCTTAATGTTATACAGGTAAGCCAACAGTTCGGTTCATTCCATTCGTTTATGGGCATCATCTTAACCCCGTCAAGGCTGCCTAATTCACGTTTGTAATACTCAAATATGTACCGTTTCTTTTCGATTCTTTTATGTAATACTTTAAGCTGGCCTCTGCCTATACCTGCTACTATATTGCTCATCCGATAGTTATATCCTAATTCGCTGTGCTCGTAGTGCCTTGCAGGGTCACGGCTTTGAGTCGACCAAAACCGGACTTTGGCAATTCTCTCTTCGTTATCGGATACAAGAATTCCACCGCCGGATGTAGTAATAATTTTATTGCCGTTAAAGCTAAAGACACCGTAATCTCCAAGGGTGCCCGTATACCTGCCCTTATATAAAGTTCCCAGGCTTTCTGCCGCATCTTCGATAAGCGTTACATGATGTTTTTTACATATATCCATAATCTTGTCCATATCTGCCGATAAGCCATATAGGTGAACTACAATTACAGCCTTGGGCGTATATTTTTCGAATGCTTTTTCCAAAGCTTTTGGGCTCATGTTCCATGTTTCATAATCGCTGTCTATAAAAACCGGAACGGCATTTTGATATATAATGGGGTTTGCTGTCGCCGCAAAGGTTAAACTGGAGCAGAATACGATATCTCCCGTGCCGACACCTGCCGCTTTTAATGCCATATGTATTGCTGCAGTTCCGGACGATAATGCTGCAGCCGATTTCGCCCCCACCATAGCCGCCAATTCTTTTTCAAATTCGTTTACATTCTCTCCAAGCGGAGCAATCCAATTGGTATCGAATGCTTCCTGTATGTATTGCATTTCGTATCTTTCGTCGCTCATGTGGGGGGAGGAGAGGAAAATCCT
>Ga0134094_1002345_pt1 | contig 16247 bp, 19 predicted proteins | sample 5_1taG_FD_94458 | JGI IMG/M metagenome (GOLD analysis project Ga0134094, IMG submission 94458) | Switchgrass degrading microbial communities from high solid loading bioreactors in New Hampshire, USA - 5_19_20_110_A1 metaG | ecosystem: Engineered > Bioreactor > Semi-continuous > Anaerobic >... | reverse complement strand
TCTGAGAAGAAGCGTATTCACAATACCTGACCCGGGAGACCCAAAAGAAGCAATTCCTCTTGAAATAAAGGAATTTGAACCTCCCAGGATCAAGGTGGATACAAAGACCGACAAGCCCCATATTGATGTTAAATTGAAGATGGAAGGGGATATTACTTCCGTACCAAGCCGTATTCATTATGAATACTACAAAAACAAGCAAATAATAGAAGAGGTTTTTGAGAAATACCTGGAAGACGGCATACAGAAAACATTCCAAAAAGGAAAGGCTTTAAATGTAGACATTTTCCATTTTGGCACCAGGGCGGTGAAAAATTTCTGGACTATTCCCGAATGGGAAAACTATAAATGGCTGGAAAAGATTTCGCAGGCAACATTATCGGTGGATGTTGAATTTACCGTCAGAAGAACCGGAAAACTTCATGAGAGCCAGCCGATCGTATCGTCGGAGGGTAAAGAATGAAATATATTGCGGGTTTTGTAATAATTTTTGTATTGTGCATATATACCATGAGCTTTGCGAAGTATTCATGGCAGAACGGAAACAAACTGGCTGCCATTGGAGCTGTATTGCTTATTTTTGCGTCTTTTGGATTTTGTTTTCTGGTATTTCTGCGGACATAATTCCACGATGCAGATAAATCCAATGTTTATGACCGGTGCACCGGGGACATAATAAAAAATAAATGCCGGAGTAATTATAGCTTGCACTCCGGCATTTTAATTTATTTAGTCTTCTTCAATGTGAATAACGCTTACCGGGCAGCTATCTGCCGCTTCCTGAGCCATTTCTTCGGCATCTTCGGGAACTTCGTCCACATATGCCTCAGCATATCCGTCATCACCCATTCTGAAAACTTCAGGACAAGTATCAACACATAAGCCGCATGCAATACAACCGTCTTTGTCAATCCATGCTCTCATATGAATTACTCCTTTATCAGATTTTTAAAATAAGTATACCCATTTAATGATATTATAACTCATTTCGAATTTTATGAAATACCTGTTTTCCAAAATTCTAATGTTCATTTAAATATTGTGCAATAAAATAAAATGGAAAACAGTGTTTATTTTATTTTTCGTTTTCGGGTTATCAAAACAGACATATTAATGTATAATTTTTTTGCAAAATCTGATATTATGAGGGACTTTATGAAAGAAATCTACATAATGCTGACAGCATCAGGGACACTTGTGGCAAAATCGATAAAATTCTACACCAGTGCAAAATACAATCATGTTTCAATAGGCATAGACTCACAGATGAAGGTATTTTACAGCTTTGCGCGCAGGGTAAGATATTTACCTCTTATTGGCGGTTTTATCACTGAAGTTGTGGATGAAGGGCTTTTTAAGAAGTATTGCGATTATGAATGCATAGTTTATTCCATTACCGTTGACAGAAAAGCTTATAATAAATTCCGCAGGTTACTGAACAATTACATAAGCAATTCAAAAAAATATAAATATAATTTGCTTGGTTTTTTCGGAGTAATGCTCAATATTCCTTTTGAATTCAAATACAGAAGAACATGTGCTGAATTTGTCGCCAGGATGCTTCATGAATCGGGCATATATACATTCAATAAACGGTTTTCCCTTGTAAGGCCCGAAGAAATTTCCGATATTCCCATGCTGAAAGTTATTTTTAAAGGGAAAATAAAAGAACTTGCAGAGTTAAAAAAATAATAACCGGGTTTTGATTTTTTCAGGTATTCATCTTATTGCCCTGGGGCCAGGGAAAATGTTATACTTTCTATTGTGGAATTTTTCCTTGTATTCCAGGAATATTTCCCTTATATACCGCAACAAAAACTTCGTAAGTTAAATCTCTTGATTTGCTGCTTGATTTGAAGCAAAACTTTAAAAACTACTGGTTTTTTATGATTTGATTTATAGCGGATGACAGTCCCATGAGCTATATTAAGAGCCGGCCGTTCTGTAAAAGTTGTTTAAGCGGTATGATTTACATCTTCAGGTGCAATATTACATAACAAGGAGTGAATTGCTTGATCAGAGAGAAATTTAAGGAAGCGCTTTCTGCAGTACTGCCCATTACTTTGATTGTTATTGTTCTTAATTTTACGATAACACCGCTTGATTCTCATTATTTTCTCAGATTTCTGATTGGTGCGGCGGCGATAATAATAGGACTTACAATTTTCCTGTTTGGTGTGGAAATAGGAATTACACCGATAGGGTCGCTTATGGGTAAATCCCTCGCCAGGAGCAATAAGTTCTGGTTTGTCGCAATAGCGACCTTAATCCTTGGATTTTTAATCTCGGTGGCTGAACCTGATCTCCATATACTTGCAGGCCAGGTTGAGACCGTTACATCCGGAGCAATTGGAAAATTTGGCATTGTAACTGTGGTTTCGGTCGGAGTGGGACTAATGATCTCGGCAGGTTTGCTGAGGATTTTGTTCAACATTCCGCTGCATAAGTTTCTTACAGTCAGTTATTTTATAATTCTTGGACTAGGTATTTTCACTTCACCCGAATTTCTTGCAATAGCATTTGACTCCTCGGGGGCGACAACCGGAGCCCTGACAGTACCGTTTATGCTGGCTTTGGCTTTAGGTGTTTCATCCATGAAGAAAGACGGCCAGGATTCAGAAAATGACAGCTTTGGCCTTGTAGGTATAGCATCGGCCGGTGCGATTATGGCAGTAATGGTCATGAGTATCCTGTCAAAATCCGACAGGGTGACGGGTAGTCTTGAACAGGAAATGTCGACATCCACATCCATAATCGCTCCTTTCGTCAGGCAGATTCCAAAAATTGCGTTTGAAATAATCATTGCGCTTTCCCCGATAATTGTCCTGTTCTTTGTCTTTCAGTTCATTTCCTTCAGGCTGACAAAAAAGCAGCTGAGAAAGATAGTAATGGGTATAATATATACATTTTTGGGCCTTACAATATTCCTGACCGGTGTTAATGCCGGATTTATGGAAGTAGGCGCGCTGGTTGGTTATAAAGTGGCCGCATTGGGCAAACCATGGCTGGTAATTCTTGTCGGATTTATTCTTGGTCTGGTCACCATACTTGCAGAACCGGCTGTTCATGTATTGACAAATCAGATAGAAGATGTTACAAGTGGGTATATAAAAAGAACGGCCGTATTTCTTTTTCTTTCCATTGGCGTGGGAACAGCCGTCGCGTTGTCAATGATAAGAATAATAGTGCCGGGGCTTCAGCTTTGGCATTGCCTGTTGCCCGGTTACATAGCAGCAATAGCTATGGCGCAGTTTGCCCCGACGCTGTTTGTGGGAATAGCCTTTGATTCAGGCGGAGTCGCATCGGGACCTATGACCGCGACATTTATCCTGGCCTTTGCCCAGGGCGCTGCAGAGTTTATTCCGCATGCTGACGTGCTTGTTGATGGTTTTGGGGTTATTGCGATGGTTGCCATGACTCCGCTGATTGCCCTGCAAATATTGGGATTTATCTTCAGTAGCAAATCGCACAAGGAGGGCATAGCATAATGACTTACTGCGATGATATTAATCATCTGGAACTGGTTTTTGTTATAGTCAATTTTGGGACAGGAAGCAAAATTATTAAGCAGGCCAGGAAATCAGGCATTAAAGGCGGAACCATTTTTTTGGGAAAGGGAACATCGGAAAATCATATACTGGAACTGTTGGGTATATCCGATATAAGAAAAGAAGTTGTTCTCCTTGTGGGAGACAGGGAAACTGCCTATAATGCTCTGGAAGATCTGAACGACAAATTTAATTTCCATAAACCCAACCATGGGATAGCATTCACCATACCGGTGGACAGTCTGATAGGTTCAGGATATAATATAACTTTTGAGAACAGAAATATTGAAGGTGGAGAAGAAATTATGTATAATGCTATTTTCGTTGTCGTTGACAGAGGTTTGGCTGAAGATGTAGTGGATGCGGCGAAAAGCGCCGGTGCAAAGGGCGCAACAATCATTAATGCAAGGGGTTCAGGCATCCACGAAACCCAGAAACTGTTTGCCATGGAGATTGAGCCTGAAAAAGAAATAGTCCTGATACTGACAGATTCCTCGATTACCGGGGATGTAACGAAGGCCATAAATGAAAAAATGGAATTGAGCAAACCTGGTCACGGCATTATGTTTGTTCTTGATGTCAATAAAACTTATGGCATCAGGGAATGATTGATTAAGAAAAGTATTTGAAAATGAATGAAAATGGTATTATAATAATTGGTAATTGCAGTCTGATTCAAAAATGGAACATAAAATGGCCATGAAGGAGAAAAGTAGGAATCATGCACCCATCCAGGGAGAAACTGTCTGAGACTGAAAGCAGTTTTATGGGAAGTGTTTCTGAAGTTCGCTCCGGAGCCCGCTGGCTGAAGCTGTATGTTGTAGGTCAGCGCGTATACCTTACGTTATAAAGGTAGAGTATAGGGGAGTTTTGGCACTGTGCCCTGTGCTTGTCTGAGAGTACTGCCGGATGGCAGTAAATGTGGGTGGTACCGCGGAAGATATAAACCTTTCGTCCCAGTAGGGATGGAAGGTTTTTTTAGTGCCAAAACCGCAATAAAAAAATATATCAGAAATATCCGGAGGTTTGTTATGTCTATGAATTGTAGCGGGGAAATGGACAGGATAAGCAGGGAAGAGCTCAGAAAAATCCAGGGCGAAAGACTGAAAGAGGTTGTAAAAAGGGTTTATGAAAATGTGCCCTATTACGCCAGCAGAATGAAAGAGAAAGGCATCACGCCCGATGATATCAATTCGGTTGATGATCTTAGCAAGCTGCCATTTACATATAAGGATGATTTAAGGGACAATTATCCTTTCGGCACTTTTGCCGTCCCTTTAAATCAGGTTGTCAGGGTACATGCATCTTCAGGGACAACCGGCAAACCTACCGTGGTAGGGTATACCGCCAATGATCTTGAAATGTGGGCCGGTTGTGTTGCACGTTGTCTGAGAATTGCCGGAGTGACGTCTGATGACATTGTCCATGTTGCTTATGGTTACGGCCTTTTTACAGGCGGTCTGGGCATCCATTACGGCGCTGAAAAAATAGGAGCAACGGTAATCCCGGTCTCGGGGGGAAACACTTCAAGACAGGTACAGTTACTTAAGGATTTCGGGGCGACGGTACTCTGCTGTACGCCTTCGTATGCCCTGTATCTGGCTGATGAGATGAAATCGGCAGGTATAACCAGAGAAGATCTTAAGCTCAGGATAGGGATTTTCGGAGCTGAGCCCTGGACTGATGAAATGAAGGGTCAGATAGAAGACAGGCTGGGTCTTAAAGCTTTTGACATATACGGCCTTAGCGAGATAGTAGGACCCGGGGTTTCCATCAGCTGTCCTGAACAAAAAGGCCTGCATATTTGCGCGGATCATTTTATAGCCGAAATAATAGATCCGGAAACCGGGGAAGTGCTGCCAGAAGGCCAGAAAGGCGAGCTCGTATTTACATGCATTACAAAAGAGGCTCTTCCATTAATCAGGTACAGAACAAAGGATATATCCAGACTTACCTTTGAGCCCTGCGCCTGCGGCAGGACCAGCCCCAGAATGGAAAAGGTTACCGGAAGATCTGATGATATGCTGATTATCCGCGGTGTCAACGTATTTCCATCCCAGATTGAATCAGTCCTGCTTAAGCACAGTCAGGTTGAACCTCATTATATGATTATCGTGGACAGGGTTAACAATCTTGATGTGATAGAAATACATGTGGAGATGAATGATGAGTTCTTCTCCGACAAGGTGAGCAGTATAGAAGCTGTTGAAAGGAAACTAAGGCATGATATTGAATCAACCATCGGAATCAGCGCCAGGATAAAACTTGTTGAAAACAGAAGCCTGCAGAGGAGTGAAGGGAAAGCAAAACGGGTTATTGACAAAAGGAAGCTGTTTTAAGCATGAGAATAATATAATAATACGGTTAATAATAGGCCTCGAGTACCTTTTTCATATCTTCGGGCAGATCTGATACGAGTTCTATTCTTTTTCCTGTAATGGGATGATCAAAGGAAAGCTGATGGGAATGCAGAGCCTGCCTGTCTATTAAATTGGTAGGTATGCCTGAATACAGCCAGTCGCCGATAAGGGGATGTCCCATAGCCTTTGAATGGATGCGGATCTGATGGGTTCTCCCTGTTTCAAGGATGAATTTGACCAGGCTTATGTCTGTGTATGTTTTTATGGTTTCATAATGGGTAATGCTGTCATATCCCGAACTGTCAATTATTCTTTCCATGGTACTTCCTTCTTTTCGGGCTATGGGCAGTCTTATTGTGCCTGAAGCCGGTTCAAAAATGCCATGGACTATTCCAAGGTATGCTTTGAATACCTGGTTTTTCTGCATTTGTTTTGCAAGCTGATCCTGGACATAGGCATTTTTGGCGATTAGGACAATACCGGAAGTATCCCTGTCCAGCCGGTTAATTGGGCGTATTTTGGTATAAAGCCCCTGTTTATGGAAATACCACAGCACGCCCTGCGCAAGAGTTCCTGTCTGGTGCCCGGCAGAAGGATGGACTACCATATGTGGAGGCTTGTCCACAGCTATGAAACAATCATCTTCATAAATTATGGAAATAGGTATGTTTTCAGGAGTTATGGAGGTTTCCTCACTGTCGCTGATTATTACACTCAGTATATCACCTGTTTTAACCATGTCTATGGTTCTGACTGAACTTCCGTTCAACAGGATTCCATCGCTTTTCTTCAGCTTCTTTATCAGGCTGTCGGACAGTTTCATAGGTCCGCGAAGTATATTGTAAACCTTTTTCTGGTCAAATTCCTCGGTTACCTGAAAATCAATCCGCATTGTGTTATTTCACCTTCCGGTATATTATTATCTTGAGGAGTATGAAAACTATTTGCTAAAATTACGCAGGGCAAACAGTGAATATCAATATATTAAATGTAATGCGGCCTTATTTCAATACCAAAGGAGTGCAAACCAATGTACATCGGGGTTTTGAGAATTGAGTTATATATTGGAGGTTCTTTTTCCCTTAAGGACAAAAGGAGGATAATAAAGAGTCTGATCGAAAGGATAAAGAACAAATTCAATGTATCGGCAGCAGAAACCGGAAAGATGGATAACTGGAATTACAGTCAGCTTGGGATTTCCTGTGTGTCGAATGAAGCAGGCCATTGTGACAGTATGTTAAATTCAGTGATAAATTTCATCGAAAACAATGGAGATTGTCAGATCGTCGATATCAGCACTGAAATAATACCATATTCATAAATTGCACGATTTGTTTCTTCCTGTCCCGATTATCGTTTTTTATAAAAAACGGTTTCAAATTCCCATATAAATGCATATGGTTTATAAGGATTACCTTAGGTAAGGGTTATTTTTCATGTGGGAATTCTTGGTTCAAAACTGGCCGGTTTTGCTGGCAGGACTTGTCATTCTGGCCTATATAATATATCTTAGCATCACCAGACAGTGGATAAAAATCCGTGAGTTTGCCTATGAGATGATGCTTTGCGCCGAGCGGACCTTTTCAGATAACCAGGGAAATTTAAAATTCGATTTCGTGGTCAATCTTGTATACGACTATTTGCCGTCATGGATGAAGCCATTTGTCAGGAAGGAGACTCTAAGGCGCATTATCCAGTCATTGTACGATGCTGCAAAGGATTTTCTGGATGACGGAATTATCAATTCTTCCATTGGAAAAAACTGAATGAAGAAATTTACAGCAGATAATTCTGTATAGATTGCCCCGAACTAATAAAAATATTTAATGATCATTAGTTGAAGGAGGGGTTTACAAGTGAGTCTCATACCGTGGAATCCGTTCAGGGAAATGGATAATTTTTTCAATGACATGAACAGCTTTGTTGAAAGATTCCCTTTTGGTTTTGGCAAATTTTCAGTTCCAAGGGTTGACGTATACCAGACTGAAAAGGATGTCGTTGTTAAGGCGGAAATACCCGGCGTTTCGAAAGAAGACCTGGATGTCTATATCGAGGATAATGTAATTAGATTATCGGGCGAGACCAGGAGAGACGACGAGTTTAAGGATGATAATATTTACAGGTCCGAAAGGTATTATGGCCGCTTTTCCAGGACCATACCTCTTCCTGTCGAAGTCCAGTCCGAAAAAGCCAGGGCTGAGTACAAGGACGGAATATTGAAAATCACTGTGCCCAAGGCAGAAACCAGCAAGATAAAGGGAAGAAGAATAGACATTCATTAAAATTTAAGCTACCCGTCAGGCAATGGGGACGGGTTATTTCTAATGTTTTGTGAAACATAAAGGTACCAATAGGACACCAAAACAAGTAATAAAGCGGATCTCTGAACTTCAGAAATCCGCTTTACTACTTGGTCGGAGTGAGAGGATTTGAACCTCCGGCCTCTTGGTCCCGAACCAAGCGCTCTACCAAACTGAGCCACACCCCGACAAACATGAAAAACACGCAAAACATATTATAAAACACTTTTGAGCAAAATACAAGCAAGTATATAAAGTATTTTTTAATAATTTAATTGTCCTCTTTTTATGACAGGTTTAAATACGTAATATCAAATTATGTTGTCTTATCCTGCCGATTCTTCGTGGCTGTCAATATTTGAACAAATCCTTGCGGTTCAAATAAAATTCAGCACTATCGGATTGAAGAAAGAGGAGCAAGTATTTTCTGTCATGGGTCACAGAAAAAAGAGGCCTGTTTTTTTATGAAAAAATAATTGACTTATGAGAATGAAAGGAATATAATGATATTAACAAAATGATATTAACAAAAAGATAATAACATGCAGATAATAACAAAGCCGAGGTGATGGAATGCAGGACAAAAATTTGAAGAATAAGCAGGGGCTTACTGAAGAGGAATTTTTGGCTGCATATGACCCCGGTAAATATGATAGACCGTCAGTATCAGTTGATATGCTGATTTTTACAGTGGCAAATGAAAAAAAGGAAAACTACAGGAAACTTCCGGAAAAAGTCTTAAAACTGCTTCTTATAAAAAGAGGCGATCACCCTTATCTTGGCCAGTGGGCCCTTCCGGGTGGTTTTGTCAGGATAGATGAAAATCTGGAGGAGGCAGCTTTAAGAGAATTAAAAGAGGAAACCAACATTGACAACATATATATGGAGCAGCTTTATACTTGGGGGGATGTCAGCAGGGATCCACGCACAAGGGTGATAAGCACATCATACATGTCCCTGACAGACAGCTCAACTTTGAACATAAAGGCAAGTGATGATGCCGATGATGCAAAATGGTTCACAGTGTCATGCAAATTGCAACAGGAACAAAAAACAATGACACCCGGGGGATATACACTTCAAAAAATAGTAAAACTGAATCTTACCAATGAAGATACTGTCCTTTCAGCGGTCATAAGGATTACGAAAACCGTTGAGGGAAAGATTACGAGAATGGAAAGGGAAATCCTGGAATCAGACGGAATAGCCTTTGATCACGCAAAAATAATAGAGTATGGCATTGAAAGGCTCAGAAACAAGATCGAATATACAGACATTGCCTTTAACCTGATGCCTGAACGGTTTACCCTGACGGAGCTTCAAAAGGTATATGAAGTAATTCTTGACAGGGAGCTGCTAAAGGCTAATTTCAGAAGAAAAATAGCAGACATGGTTATCGAAACCAATGAGTACACCAGGGATGCGGGGCACAGACCGTCAAAATTATATAAGTTTAATCCCAACTGGGAAAGTACACTCAAATGATAGTTTAATCAGCAATATAGAACAAATAATCAGGAACCGGAAAGGTGGATGAAAAATGAAAATTAATAAGGATGATTTTTTGAAAAACAGCAATAAAATCCTTGGAAAGATATATGATTGGATGGAGGTGCTTCCTGTTGTAAAACTTAAAGATTTGCAGCCCGACAGGACAGCTTTGATAATAGTCGATATGGTAAATGGATTTGTAAGGGAAGGCGCCCTTAAAGACAAAAGAGCGGAAGGTGTAATCCCTGCAATCGCTGAATTGTCAAAGGCCTGCGACAGGCTCAACATAGCAAAGTTGGCTTTCGCAGACAACCATACGAAGGAATCCCCTGAATTCAAGGCTTATCCGGTGCATTGCCTGGCTGGCACCAGTGAAAGTGAAGTGGTTGCCGAGCTTAAGGAAATTGGCGGGTATACCCTTATTCCCAAGAATTCCACAAATGGTTTCCATGAAGAAGAATTTCAGAAATGGCTCAGGGAAAATCCAAATGTTGATACATTTATAGTTACCGGTGTCTGCACGGATATTTGCGTACAGCAGTTTGCCCTGACTCTGAAAACCTATTTCAACAAGCATAATAAAACATCAAGGGTTATTGTACCGGTCAACACCGTTGAGACCTATGATTTTGACATGCATAATGGGGACCTGATGAACATAATGGCCCTTTACAGCATGACAGTCAACGGGATAGAAGTAGTTGCGGGGGTGGAATAATGGACAGGATGAATCTTGCCCTGCTGACAGATTTTTATGAGCTTACAATGGCTAACGGGTATTTTAAACACGGACTTAAGGATAAACAGGTATATTTTGATATGTTCTTCAGAAGGATACCCGATGATGGCGGTTTTGCAATAATGGCAGGGGTAGAGCAGTTTATAGAATTCATCAATAACCTGAAATTCACTGACGAAGATATAGAATATCTGAGAGGCAAGAAGATATTCAGTGAGGAGTTTTTGCAGTATCTTAAAAACTTCAGGTTTAGCTGCGATGTATGGGCTATTCCTGAAGGAACACCGATATTTCCAAATGAACCCATCATAACGGTAAAAGGTCCTGTCATTGAGGCACAGTTTATTGAAACAATACTCCTCCTTACGATCAATCATCAAAGCCTTATTGCAACAAAGGCAAACCGCATCGTCAGGGCGGCGCAGGGCAGGCCTGTTATGGAGTTCGGTTCAAGAAGGGCACAGGGCTATGATGGAGCCATTTACGGAGCGAGGGCAGCATACATCGGAGGGTGTGTCGGTTCTGCCTGTACAATATCTGACAAGGAATTTGGAGTTCCGGCGCTTGGGACAATGGCACATAGCTGGGTTCAGATGTTTCCGTCCGAATTGGAGGCTTTCCGCGCTTATGCAGAAACATATCCTGACAATTGCGTTCTGCTTGTTGACACGTATAACACTTTGAAATCAGGAGTTCCCAACGCAATTAAAGTGTTTAATGAGGTGGTTGTCCCAAAAGGCTACAGGCCTAAGGGCATAAGGATTGACAGCGGCGATATTGCGTATCTGTCCAAGGAAGCAAGAAAAATGCTTGATGAGGCAGGATTCCATGACTGCAAGATAGTCGCATCCAATTCGTTGGATGAATATATAATCAGGGATTTGCTTCTCGAAGGTGCAAAGGTGGATTTGTTCGGTGTTGGAGAGCGACTGATTACCTCCAAATCCGAGCCTGTGTTCGGCGGAGTATATAAGCTAGTGGCAGTGGAGGAGGAAGGAAGGATAATCCCCAAAATAAAAATCAGCGATAATGTAGGGAAGATAACAAATCCTGGCTTCAAGGAAGTCTGGAGACTTTTTGACAGGAAGAGCGGAAAGGCAATTGCCGATCTGATTACACTGCATGATGAGGTAATTGATGAAAGCAAGCCCTACGAGCTTTTCCATCCGGAGTTCACATGGAAAAGGAAGACGGTCAGTGGCTTTACGGCGAAAAAGCTCAAGGTCAGGATATTTGATAAAGGCAAATGTGTATATGATTGTCCAGGACTGGACGATATCAGAAATTATTGCAAGGAACAAATCGACACCTTATGGGACGAGGTAAAACGTCTCGAAAAACCGCATGAATATTACGTGGATTTGTCGCTGCCCTTGTGGGAACTCAAGAGGGACATGCTGCGCAGACGCGTTTGAAGTAGAAGGCTGTTTTCAGCCTTTTCTTTTTGTAAAAATAAGGTTAAAATATAAGAGTTGCTGTAACCGCCCTTTATTATTTTTTTGACAACCGGAGGGTAATGCGTTAGGGAGGGCATTTATAATATAAACCCAGGGGTTGGAAAATGGATAAGATACAAAAGGTATTAAGAAAGCTTGATGAACTGAATATAAATTATGAAATTATCCGGCATAAAGCAGTTTTCACAATCGAGGAAGTAAATGAACTTAAAGAACTCGAAAAATATGAAGTGGTCAAGAATCTGTTCCTCCGGGATGACAGGGGAACAGAACATTATCTGGTTGTGATGATGAAAAACAAGAAAGCTGATTTAAGGGAACTCAGGGCCCAGATAAAAAGCAGACACCTGAGCTTTGCTTCCGAGAAAAGGCTTGAGAAATATTTAGGCCTTGAAAAAGGTTCGGTATCGCCGTTGGGCATAATTAACGATACTGAAGCCCAGGTAAAGATTATTTTTGACAAAGACCTCATAGGAAAAGAGAATATCGGGGTACATCCCAATGACAATACGGCCACAGTAGTGATATCCTTTGATGACCTGAAAAAAGTAATCGAGGACAATGGCAATGAAATAATATATGTTAAACTATAAAATTGTATTCAGATATTTTGGAAGGATATAAACAGGTTTTATAAGTAAATCTCAAAGATAAAGGTTAAATACATCCAAAAAACAAGAAATGACCTTTTCCGGCTTGCAGAAGAAAACCGGAAAAGAGCATTATTATTTTCATAGAATTCAGTATTTTCTGAAAAGACCAATGACTTTGCCAAGAATAAGCAGATCTTTGACTATTATCGGGTCATAGTCAGGGTTTTCAGGCTGCAGCCTGTAGTGGTCCTTTTCTTTATAAAATGTCTTTACCGTAGCCTCATCTTCAATAAGAGCAACGACTATATCCCCGTTTTCAGCGGTATTCTGCTGTTTCACAATAATGTAGTCCCCGTCAAGGATTCCGGCATTAATCATACTGTCTCCGCGAACCTTCAGCATAAAACATGTGGAATTTTCGAGATATTCAACCGGAACAGGAAAGGTTTCTTCAATATTTTCGGTAGCCAGAATGGGGGCTCCGGCAGTTATTTTCCCCAGTACCGGGATATTGTCGATTTCTTTGTCGGCTATATATCCTTCCAGTTCATTCTTCTGCTCTTTCAGCACTTTAAGCGCCCTGGGTTTGGTAGCGTTTTTGGAAATATGTCCTTCTTCCTCAAGTCTCTTTATATATGAATGAACCGTGGATGTAGACTTAAAGCCGACTGCTTTGCATATTTCACGTATGGAAGGCGGGTAGCCGTTTTCGGCAAGATATCGATTGATAAAGTCAAGGATCTTTTCCTGTTTACTGATGTTCCGTTGTTTCACGAAAATATCCTCCAAGCGCAGTTCTTTGAAAGAAGGCTCAAAAACCTTCTTTTAAGAGAATTATATACATTTTTGAATAATTTGTCAAACAAATGTTCGATAAATCTTGACAAAAGAACAGGTGTTCGGTAAAATTGACATGAAAGAACATATGTTCTGGGAGGAATACCTATGAAAAAGAGATATGTACTGAAGAACAAAAGACGTTTTGTCACTATGATAATACTTCTTGTTGCAGTTTCAGTTTCCGCCGGACTTATTGTTACAGCCGGCGCTGATACTGAATTGCAATCGGATGGTTCAAATTACAGAAAAATTAAGATAGAAAAAGGGGACACCCTTTGGGAAATAGCTATAAAACATGGGCAAAACAAAGATCCCCGGGTATACATTCATGAGATAAAAAAATTGAACAACCTTGAAAGCAGCAATATATATGCAGGACAGGAGTTGCTGCTGCCGTAATTAATGTTTTACCGGGCGTACTTTTGGTAATATATAAAGCATAGGATGCTTATGAGGTGATAGTATGCTGGTAAAACAGGTTTCAGTTTTTCTGGAAAATAAATCGGGCAGATTGGCTGACGTATCCAGGATCTTAGGGGAGAACAATATAGATATAAGGGCATTGTCAATTGCTGATACTGCCGAATACGGCATATTGAGAATCATAGTGGACAAACCTGATTATGCGGTTCAGATACTGAAAGAGAAGGGGTTTTCAGTAAGAACCACCGAAGTAATAGCGGTAGGTGTCGCCGACAAACCCGGCGGACTTCTGGAAACTTTGGAAATACTTAAACAGGCCAATATACCCATCGAATACATGTACGCATTTATAGGCAATATTGAAAAAGACAAGGCCATCGTTATACTGAGGGTTGATGACACCCAAAAAGCCATTCAGGTCCTGCAGGAAAATGGCATCGAACTTTATCCGTCATCTAAAATATATAATTTGTAGGATTTTCTGAAACAGAAAAACAGCAAATAATAATTAAGCAGGCTTTTATTAGCCTGCTTCTTAAATTTTTCCGGTAATGAATTATTTTTTTATTTGTCAGTAAATATCCCTGAGAACAAGTCCCTTGTTTCTTTCCAAAGCCCATTGAATTGACCATTCGTTTTCAAACAGGAGCACATGATTGTCGAATTTGTCCAGAACAATCTTTGTCGATGATGTAAGATTGAGATCCTCAGGTTTACAGTTGATTTCAGTAATCCAGCGGGCAAATCTGTAATTCAGCCTGTTCATCTTTATATCCACATTATATTCATTTTTAAGTCTGTATTCCAGCACATCGAACTGAAGAACACCCACGGCGCCTATAATGAATTCCTCGATACCTATATCCGGCTCTTTGAATATTTGTATAGCTCCTTCTTCAGACAGTTGCTGTATCCCTTTCAGGAACTGTTTACGCTTCATTGTGTCCCTGGCGGCAACTTTTGCAAAGTGCTCGGAGGGGAAGGAGGGTATACCTTTAAAGGTCAGGTTTCCTTTTGTGCTTAGAGTATCGCCTATCCTGAAAATACCCGGGTCAAAAAGACCTACAATATCTCCCGGATAAGCAGTCTCAATAATTTCACGCTCCTGTGCGAGGAATTGCTGGGGCTGGGCCAGTTTCACCGGTTTTCCGGTCCGGCTGTGTATGACTTCCATACCGCGTTTGAAAACTCCTGAACATATTCTGATAAAGGCAATTCTGTCGCGGTGGTTTGGATTTAAGTTTGCCTGGATTTTGAAAACAAAACCACTGAACTCTTCCTCATCGGGTTCCACGGTTTTTTCTTCAAAAACCTGGCTTCCCGGACATGGCGAGAGTTTCAGGAATTCCTGGAAGAAAGGTTCCACCCCGAAGTTGGTCATGGCGCTTCCGAAGAAAATAGGGGTAAGCTGTCCTTTTAAAACATCTTTGATATCAAATTCGTCCCCGGCAATATCGAGGAGTTCTATGTCCTCGACAAGTTTTGAGTAATAAGGTTCTCCCAGCAAGTCTTTAAATACGGGATCCTCAATACTTGCTCTGGTGGACTGGACAATTGACTGACCGTGTGATCTGTTACCCTCAAAAAGCTCTATCTGTTTCAACTGACGATTGTATACGCCCTTGAAATCGCCGTCAGTACCTATCGGCCAGTTCATTGGATAGGATTTAATGCCCAAAACATCCTCAATTTCCTGCATCAGGGCAAAGGGATCCTTGCTGGCCCTGTCCATTTTATTGACAAAGGTAAAAATGGGTATGCCTCTCATTTTGCAGACATGGAAAAGCTTTATAGTCTGCGCCTCCACACCCTTGGCGCCGTCTATGAGCATTACGGCACTGTCGGCAGCCATTAAGGTTCTGTAGGTATCTTCACTGAAATCCTGGTGTCCCGGTGTGTCAAGAATATTTATGCAGTATCCTGCATAATTGAACTGCAATACGCTGGATGTTACGGAAATACCGCGCTGTTTTTCGATTTCCATCCAGTCTGATACAGCATGTTTTGCTGCTTTTCTTGCTTTTACAGAGCCGGCCATGTGGATTGCGCCCCCGTACAGCAGGAGCTTTTCAGTAAGCGTGGTTTTACCGGCATCCGGGTGGGATATAATCGCAAACGTTCTTCTTCGTTCTATTTCTGCTTTCAGTGTTTCTTTTTCTGTTGCCAAAGAATTCCCTCGCATTCTTTTTTATGTATGAATACTGTTATATATGTTTATGGTACAAACAAAAAAATACCAGATTGGACAGGTAATCTGATATAATAATCTATTATATATTAATATCCCAATATCGCTGAAGTCAAGGAATAATCTCTCCAAAAGTATAAAAACGGATGCCATGGGGCATCCGTTTTTGATTGATAATTCTTAACCGGTATTACTTAAAATTTTATTTGGCAAAGAAATTTATGTATCCCTGTACAAGAACTATCAATATAATAACGGGCAGTACCCAGGTCAGGTAACCTTTTAAATAACGTGGCATTTTAACACCT
>Ga0134094_1002330_pt1 | contig 16327 bp, 10 predicted proteins | sample 5_1taG_FD_94458 | JGI IMG/M metagenome (GOLD analysis project Ga0134094, IMG submission 94458) | Switchgrass degrading microbial communities from high solid loading bioreactors in New Hampshire, USA - 5_19_20_110_A1 metaG | ecosystem: Engineered > Bioreactor > Semi-continuous > Anaerobic >... | reverse complement strand
CTCCTGATCAAACCGGGTTCATTGACCTCGTTGAGGAACCATTTACCGATCCACAGAACCAGCTCTCCTGGGTCGTGGGGGCGGATGCCGAAATTCAGCAGGTGAAGATCGGGGCCGTCATGGGAGAATACGTGAAGGGATCCTACGACGGCAGCAGCAACCCGCCTGTTTGGAATCCCAACATCGGTCTGCAGCAGATGCGCTGGGTCAACCGGGGGGTCCTGTTCACCCTGTCACACCTCGGGTCGCAGCCAGACCTGGGCCGCGATGGTCTGGTCGCTCTGGCTGAAACCCTCACGGACGGCCCGGTGGGCGATGCCGGGCAGCCGGCTGGCGTGCCAACGCCTGCGCCCGAGCCAGAGCCAACGTTCGATCCGCGTACGGTACTGCCGCTAACGCTTGCTCAGGCTGAGGAACTGGCTGGGTTCACGCCGCTGGTCCCCACATACTTGCCCGAAATCTGGTCTTACATCGGCGCCGCCTACGATGAGGATAGAAAAATGGTGGAGATTGGCTACATATACACCGATCCCAGAGCCCCTTGGGCGGCGAATTCTCTGAGCATCCGCGAGCAGCTTGTGCCTGAAGGCGAAGAATGCGACCTGTGCAGCTTCGTCATCCGGACTGAAAGAGACCTCCTCCCAATCGACGTCCCATTAGTCATATTCGAAAGAACGCTGCCACCAGATGCCACCATCGAGACAGTCCAGATCGGCAGTGTGACCGGTCAGTTTGTCCAGGGGGTAGAATACGGCGACGGGACGTGGGATCCAATCCCATATCGAAAACGGCTGCGCTTCCAAACCGGTGGAATGGCGATCGAAATAAGGAGCGATAACAATGATATGACCAAAGAAGACCTGATCGCCATCGCAGAGAGCATGAAATAACCTGCTTGCGTTACCAAACAGGCTGTTTTCGGGCTAATCCGAAAACAGCCTGTTTGGTTTTCTGTTTTTCTGCCACTCTATTGTGAGCTGTTATCTAAGCCAGGCTCTTCCAAACCGGCCGGATGTTGATAATAAAGAGGAGGACAATCAACAGTGCGGCAATCCGTGTGCCAGGAGAAATTGTTCGGGGAATGAGAAGATTGAGAAAAGCCGTAAGGATCCAGGTAAGGAACAGGCCATAAACGCCCATGCGCTTGCGGTAAATAATCATCAATGTGCTGGCAGCGCCGAGTAGAAATACCAGGCCAAAGCTCTACGTCAATTATAAGAGCTGCCTCAGGTCGTTAGCCAGGGTTATTTCCATCTGTGCATTCATGTTATATTCCTCCCTTTAAAAGGATTATACAACTTTCTATCGCCCGGTCCTGAACACCTCACAATGCACCGCCGAGAAGCAGCGCAAAACCGAACACCGAGGCCCATGATCGTATGGTATGGAATAAATCCCAGCGGTCGCGCAGTTCCTGCCAGTTGTCCGGCAGTGTGGTCGCCGTCCAGGCTGCGATCTGGTTATCGATGGGCACTTCCACAATGAGGGTGATCAGGAGAGCAATGATGAATAACACAAACCCTGCCAGGGTTAAATAAAAGGCCCTGGTTGAGCGATCCCGATATAAAAGGAAGAGAACCACCGCTACTGCCAGGAGCGCAGCCGGAACAAGAATAGCCATGATCGTTCCCAGGTTTCCGATCATGGTGTGCCCAACGGTCAGGAAGGTTTCAGGCGTGAGCGAAGACATCGAGCGGCTGAGACCCAGCCAGGTCCCCCAAAATACGTCGGTTACCAGCGCAGACAGCAAGATACTGATGAATTGCCAGATTGCCAGCGCGGTGCTTCGTTTCGCAGCTCGCATAGAACCTCCATTTATTGAATCTCAGATTTATCGCCTGTTTGTCTCCTATTGATGTGTATTTTGTTTATCCACTAATATACTATTTCGGTTCAAATAACACAAAAATAGTAGCGATATTGCCCTGCCGCTATGGGATTACCAGGCTTTTTTCGCCATCCAGATGCCGCATAGAAAGACCCACGCAATGGTTGCAAAAGCCAGCGCCGTAAAAGGGGTGAAAATCGCTTCTCGGCCGGTGTAAGTCATGATAACCCCTGCCACCACTCCGCTGACCCCCAAAATGAGACCATACAGGCACAACCACCGCGGATAGAGGCAGCTGCGCAGCATGCCAAGACTCAGGCAGGCAATGGCCAGCCAGTTGACAAGGATCTCCAGCGGGAACAGTCCCCTGCCAAACCCCAGGCCGGGTGGGAACAGAGTGTTAATCAGGCTATACGCAGCTTCTTTGCCCGCTTCGGGGGCTGCCAGCCAGTTGGCCATCAGGGCAGAATAACTGATATCCAGCGACATACCAACCGTCCAAATCGCAGCGCCTGCTGTCAAAATGTAAACTCCCAGAGTCGCCCACGCCGCTCCAGCCTGGGTGATTGACCGGCGGACCGCCAGCGCCCCCGCAAGCAGCGCAAACCAGCCGAACGTCAGCATCAGAGAGACCGTATTGAGAATCCCGAGTTGGTTGAGGAACTTATCTTGAGCGGCCGCCGGATCGCTCAAATCGATCGCGGCGACCCAGACATTTCCAATAATGATGAGAACGCCCGCAAGGATGAACCCGATGCTGCCCAGTTTTTGATAGTCATCCCCTTTCACAATACCTTGCTGTTCCATTTCAACCTCCTTTCACGCGGAATATTTTCCGCATAACGGCGCTTTACCGGTCACATTAAGGTGTGACAAAAAGTGATACAATCTTTACGACGAGGGGCCGTTGGACACTTTCGGGGAGTGGCTTCGCCAGCAGCGCATAGAACGGAGGCTCACGCGGGAGGAGCTTGCCGGCCGTGTTGGCTGCTCGGTGGCGATGCTGCGCAAAATTGAAGACGGCGAACGCCGGCCCTCGGTTCAGATCGCCGAATTGATTGCAAACAGCCTGGATATTCCGCCGGAGGCGCGGGCTGCCTTTGTGAAAGTAGCCCGCGGCGAGCTGGGCGTTGACCGGCTCTCTGCTTTGGGCCCCGAAGCCGCCCACATGGAACCGGCCGGCGAACCACCTCTCCGGACCAATTTGCCCATCTCCCCTACGCCGCTGATGGGCCGCCAGCAGGAAGTAGAGGAATTGAGCCGGTTCCTTCAGGATCCCCAGTGCCGTTTGCTCACATTGGTTGGCCCAGGGGGCGTTGGAAAAACCCATTTAGCCGTCGAGACAGCCGCCCGGATGGTTGATGCGTTTGCGGACGGCGTCTTTTTTGTTCCGCTGGCAGCAGCAAACACGCCCCGGTTGATCGTCCCGATGATTGCCGACGCGGTCGGGTTCCCGTTTTCGAACACGAACCGGACGGATCCCAAAACGCAGTTGTTTCACTTTCTCCATCAAAAGCAGGCGCTGCTCCTTCTGGATAACCTGGAGCAGCTGCTGGTAGAGCCGGGCATTGAACTGCTCGCCGAACTGCTTTCCGGCGCGCCGCGAGTGACGCTGCTGGCCACATCCCGCGAAGCCCTGGGCCTGCGCGGTGAATGGGTCTACGAGGTGCATGGGCTGCCTGTTCCACCCGGTGAGATTGGCCTTGAGCGCCTACAAGATGCGGCGCAGTTTGCGGCAGTTGACCTGTTTCTGCACCGCGCCCGGCAGGCGAATTTGCGCTTTCACGCGACGCCGGAGGATATTTTGGCCGCCGCTCGCATCTGCCGGCTGGTAGAGGGAAATCCGCTGGCGATAGAAATGGCAGCGGCCTGGACGCGCGTGCTCTCCTGCTCTGAAATTGCCGCAGAGCTCGAGCGCGGCACAGACATTCTCCGCACCACGTCTCGGGATGTTCCCCCTCGCCACCGCTCGATGCGCGCTGTTTTTGACCATTCATGGAACCTATTAAATGAAGAAGAGCAGCGAGTTCTGCTGGCGCTGTCCGTTTTCCAGGGCAGTTTCCGGCGGGAGGCGGGCGAATGGGTGGCCGGAGCGACCCTCCCTGTGCTCTCTGCACTGGCAGCAAAATCATTGGTTCACAAGCGCGGATCCGAGCGCTATTCGCTGCACGAGGTGATCCGGCAGTATGCTGCTGAACGTCTGGGCGAACATCCGGAGGAACAAGCCGCCGTCGAGGCTCGCTGCAGCAGCTATTACATGAGGCTTTTCAGCCGGTCGGATGAACGGCTGCGCAGTTCTGAGCAGCAAAAGGCGTTGGCAGACTTGACCAATGAGATGGACAACTTCCGGGCAGCCTGGAATTGGGCTGTCTCGAATGGCAGGTTTGCCTGGATCCATGAGACTTTACGGGTGATCACCACCCTTTTTGACATCCGCGGCTGGCTGCAGGAAGGGCAGGATCTGCTTGGTCATCTTGTTACGGTGCTCGAAACTTCGCCTGATCTCGCTTCGTCAGACCGGGTGAACCAGATCACTTTGGGGCACGCTTTGTGCGCCTTAGCCGTGTTTACCGCGCGGTTGGGGCAGTACGAGCAGGCTCAGGCAATGCTGGAGCGCAGCCTGGAAATCCTGCGCCCCTTCAATGAACCGGATTTGCTGGTCGAGCCGGTGACTTACCTTGGCATGGTTTTAGAGCTGGCCGGGAAATACGATGCGGCGATGGAATCCTATTCAGCGGGGTTGGAGACTGCCGAATTAACCGGTGACCGGTGGTTCGCGGCATTATGCCGTACCTGTATGATCGACCAGCTTGGCATTGTGCAGGGGCAGATGCCGCCTGCCGAGATGCACGGACCGATGCAGTCAGTTTTAAAGGAATGGCGCGCGATCGGCGATCCACGCATGACTGCCTTCGCGTTGAACATTTTTAGCTGGAATGCGATGAAACTCGGGCGCTTTGACGAAGCCCGCGCTGCCCTGGAAGAGAGCATCACCCTGGAGCAGTCAACCGGCGACTCCTGGGGGCTGGGGTATGCTTACAGAGGTCTTGGGCTGGTTGCGCAGGCAGAAGGAAACCACCAACAGGCCGTGAAATACTTCCAGGTGAGCCTGGACACCTTTACCGGGCTCGGCGCGCGCCAGGATGCTGCCCGGATTCTCGCTGAGATGGGTCAGAGCGTTTTCGCGCTCGGGAATGATGACGAGGCCGGCAGCCTGTGGCGAGAATCACTGCGGCTGGCGACAGAAACGCAGGGTGTATTTATCGCTCTGGAGGCGCTCGCCGGTATCGCTTCTGTGCAGGCCAGGTGCAAGAATCTTGAATATGCGCTCGAGCTTGTGACGATTGCCATCCATCATCCGGCAGTTCTCCCAGATACGAAAGCGCGCGCAGATCGATTGCGCATGGAAATCGAATCACAGATGGCGGCTCCTCAGGTGAAAGCCGTTCAGTCGCAAGCATTGGAAAATACATTCGAAAACGCTGTTGGCAAAATTTTGCGCGGCTGATGTTTTTTCTGCTCAACCTTACCAGATTTAAACGGCTTTCCACGTCCGACTCCGTACAATCAATGCACTTTCAGGGAAAAGAACCCTGTATTCAACACAACCAACCGGGGAGAACAGACGTGAGACGGAATCGGATATTCTTGCTAAACTTACTGGTGATTTTGGCGCTGACCGCCTGCTCAACCACTGTCGAGACTGCGCCAGGGAAGGGGACGATGATTTCCATCCGTCTGTCGCACCGGCGGAGCGAATTCCCGTTTTCTGATACCCCCATATCGACATTGCTGATATAATTGCCCGCATATTTTCGCCCAAGGGTGATACGTTACAATCAACCTGCGGTGGTTTTCCTCATAGACAGTCCGAATTACAAACCGATCTTGCTTCAGGGCCTGGAGATGGTCTGCCAGCACCATCTGGCTAATCCCCAGACGGTTTTCTCATAGTTTGCCAAACCCGCGAGACGCTGCCAGCAGGGTTCTCAGGATCAGAAGGTTTCACTTATTCCCAACTTGTGAAGCAGCATTACCGGCAGGTAACCACAAGCGATACTGGTTTCAACTTTAAGGGACATCATGGCTGAATCCAACAATTCTTACAAATGGTTTATTTTGGCCCTGGTCGTATTCACAAACCTGTTTTTGACTGCCATCCCCACAATGGGCATTTCGGTAATGTCGAAAGAAATTTCCGACGATTTGCAGTTGAACCTCGTGCAGGTAGGCGTCATGTGGGGCGCTGTCTCGCTGCCTGGGATTGTTGCCAGCCTTTTGGGTGGGATGGTCTGCGACAAATTTGGTTCCAAACGCGTGTTGGTTGTTGGATCACTCTTAGCCGGCCTGATGGGGATGGCGCGTGGATGGTCGGTTGACTTTCTCACGATAACTACCACCATGGTCCTGTGTGGCGCGATCACTCCGTTTGTTTCGATGAGTGGGATCAAGGCCCTCGGGCAGTGGTTTCCTTCGCATCAATTGGGGCTTGCCAACGGCGTATATTCGATGGGTATGGCCCTGGGCTTTTTGATCGGTTCACTCCTGAGCGCTACCACCCTTTCACCGCTGTTGGGCGGTTGGCGGAATGTTCTGATGCTCTACGGCCTGATCGGTGCTATGTGCAGCATTCCCTGGTTTTTCACCCGGGTCGCCCCCGGTTCGCTCCACGCATCCGGTGCCAGCGTTTCTTTCTTGTCCAACCTGAAACACGTTGCCGGGTTGAAAAACATCTGGCTGCTGGGACTGACGCTGTTCGGCGTCAGCGGGGCGATTCAAGGCGCGCTGGGCTACCTGCCGCTGTACCTGCGCAACCTGGGCTGGCAGCCCGTGAACGCCGATGGGGCGCTGTCTGCCTTCCATATGGTCAGCATGCTCTGTGTGATGCCGGTGGCGCTGTGGTCTGACCGGTTAGGATCGCGCAAGCGCCTCCTGCTCTTCGCCAATCTCCTGATTGCAGCCGGTTTGGGGCTGCTGGGGTTTGTTGGCGGCGGGCTGATCCTGGCCGCGGTCGTTTGTGCCGGGCTCATGCGCGATGCGTTCATGGCGCTCTTCACCACAATGGTGATCGAAACCAGGAAGGTGGGGGCTGCTTTTGCCGGCACCGCAATCGGCTTCACAATGGGGTTCGGGGCGCTGAGCAATATCATTGCCCCGCCCATTGGCAACAGTCTCGCTTCGATCTGGCCCGGTGCGCCGTTTCTCTTCTGGGCAGCCTTGTGTGTTTTCGGTATGGTGTGCTTGTCGCTGGTCGAGGCAGGCGCGCGTCCGAAAGACACTGCGGTTGGCGAGCTGGCTCCCGTGCCGGCCGAATCGGGCGACTAGAAAAACAAAGGTCAGAGTATATGGCCGGGTGCGGCAGGTGATAAGCCCGCCCCCGGCCTGTTTTCCACTTCCAGGCAGTCAAGGCCGGGCCGCTTCCAGTTGGCTGCGACCCTCACATGCTGTTTGGCCGTTCATCCTCAATCGTGCGGATCCGATTGCAGAGCTGCTTTAAGCCCCCTCTCCCGCACTGCTTTGATTTTTGTATCGCTTCCGGCTGTTGGTGAGTACGGTCTTACGCTCATCCAACAGGCGAAGAAACCCATACCGTACCGCGTAACAGGCCCTGGCTCGTCTCCCTTCGCCAGATCTTGCGGCATTCAGGCGTAATTTCCCCCCGTTTTTCTTGATTTCAACAACAAAATCCAATCCCCTTTACAAGGCTTTGGGTATTCGGACTGTCCAAAAATTAGCTCTCCTGAACGCCCTCTACCTCATTATAGCACGCTTCTCCACGCGATTGTACCGGCTTTCCGAACGTGTTGTACGCAATCGTAAATCTCGCGCATTCTTTAAGATTCTGTTGCACTTCAGGTATTAAACAACCTCCCTCCAGCGCTCCGGAACGCAGCCGGGCGCCGCTTATCCCGCGATGCGAACTTGATTCGCGCTTCTTCTCTTTCTCGGGCGAATATTCGGATGATTTGTGAATTCAGCAGCCGGCTAAACGGCGCATTCCGCGAAATTGACTTCCACCTGATCTGTGGTCAATGCCCCGAAACAGGGAAGTTACAAATATCAACGTTTTAAGGACGACTATGCATCTTTTTTTGTTATCGTTAATTTGATAGGTTCGCAGCCAGATTCGCTCTGTTAGAGGGGTATTCACCGGGCATTTTCGCAGCAGCCGAACGGTATTAGCGATTGAATGAATATTTTTACCAGTAGCGATGCCAACAGCCTGCCGGTATCGACCGGGCATCTTCCACCTGAAGCGCAAGTTCAGGCGCTTGTGCATGAGGCATATGCACGATATAAAGGAAACCAGGAGGGCGAGCTGGCGGACACATATCCGGCGCTCGCGCGGGTACCTGCAGATCTCTTTGGCATTTGCATTGCCGGAATCAGCGGCACAATGTTTTCCGCCGGGTCGGTGCAAGTTCCCTTCACGATCATGAGCGTGTCCAAGCCTTTCATCTTTGCCCTGATCTGCCAGGTTTACGGATCAGAGAAGGCTCGCCAGAATTTGGGGGTAAACAGCACCGGGCTCCCGTTCAACTCGATCTCCGCCATTGAGGAGAGTCCAAGCCGTTTGACGAATCCCATGGTGAATCCAGGGGCAATCGCGGCGACCAGCATGGCGCCAGGGGCATCTGTTGAGGCAAAATGGCAGTTTATCTATCAAGGGTTATGCCGGTTTGCAGGTCGCGAGCTGTCTCTTAATGAAGAGGTATACACATCCGCTACCGCCAGCAATCAACGCAACCAGGTGATTGCGCAGCTGCTTGCCAGCTACGATCGGATCTATGACGACCCGCTTACCGCGGTGGATCTGTACACGCGCCAGTGCTCCCTCGATGTGACCGCAGCCGACCTCGCTATTATGGCTGCGACCCTGGCGGATGGTGGAATGAATCCGGTTACACATGAACAGGTGATCGACCAGGTCTGGTGCTCGCCGGTGCTGGCTGTGATGGCTACTGCCGGGCTGTACGACAGCTCTGGCGACTGGCTCTACGATGTCGGACTGCCAGGAAAGAGCGGGATTGGAGGAGGAATCATCACCGTTGCGCCAGGGAAAGCCGGAATTGGCACCTTTTCACCCCGGCTTGACCAGTCCGGCAACAGCATCCGGGGACAACTGGCGACACAGTTCCTTTCCACAAGCCTGGGGTTGAATATCTTCACATCCAGGCCAGAAAACGGCGCAAACCGTAGTAAAGAACGCAATCCAGGAGGATTGCCCAACGTTGAATCCGGATAATAAATCTATAACGGCAATAACAGGCGGGCCTGCCGCGCCTGCCGGTGAAGCGAAAGCGTCGTGGCTGCCCATGATTGTGATCGCTTTGGCGCAAATCCAGATGGCGTTCAATGTCAGCGCATTACCGGTCTCGATTGGCGCAATCGTCAGAGAATTTAACACGCAAGCGACCATCATCAGCACCGCACTGGTGGTGTATTCACTGGCAGTCGCCGGATTTGTCTTGCTGGGATCAAAAATCGGCAAGATGTTTGGTTCGCGACTGGTCTTCCAGGTGTCTGCCATCTTGCATGGACTGGCAATGTTGATGATGGCATTTAGCCGAAGTACTGCAGTGATCCTTCAAGCTCAGGTGATTGCCGGTCTGGCTGCCGCTGCGCTGGTCCCTTCACTCGTCGTATTAATCGCTACGCACTATCGAGGCGCTCAGCAAGCACAGGCTTTGGGCCTGCTCGGAGCGTCTCAGGCTGCCGCCGGCGTGCTGGCATTTCTGGTCATCGGTTTTTTAAGCTCGCTTTTCTCCTGGCGAGTTGGGTTTGGAATCATTTTTATCTTAGCGCTTGGCATCCTGGCGCTGAGTTTCAGGTTAAGACCGGTTAAACGAGACCTTCACGTGAAGATCGACTGGATCGGCGCGGCTTTAGCGGGTCTGGCAATTATCCTGATCAGCATCGGTTTCAACAATCTCAATGCCTGGGGCGTGCTGCTGGCGACGCCAGACGCCCCATTCAGCGTGCTGGGTGTTTCGCCTGCTCCAATTATCATTATCGCCGGTGTGATGTTAGGCCAGGGTTTCTTTGCCTGGAGCACAAAGCGGATCGAAGAGAAGAAGACCCCCTTGCTCGCCTTAGAGGTGCTCGGCAGCCCCCAAGAGCGAGCCGCGACTTATTGCCTTTTTATCATAGCGGCGCTTGGCCCTGCCGTCCTCTTCCTGATACCGCTTTACATCCAAATCATCCAGGGATACAGCAGCCTGGAAACGGCAGGAGCGATCATTCCCTTCTCCCTGGCAATTTTCGCCAGCACAATCCTGGTCGTGCGTCTGTTCAATCGCTGGCCTCCGCGCAAGATTGGCCGCATCGGTTTCATTATGGTGGCTGCCGGCTTGGTGATGCTGGCTTTTTCGATTTTTAACGAGTGGGATGCGCCGTTCGTGATCCTCAGCCTGATCGTGATTGGGCTTGGCGACGGCTCATTAAACACGCTGGTTTTCAACGTGCTCGTATCGGTGTCGCCCAGGGAGCTGGCCGGTGATGTAGGCGCGCTGCGCGGCACGACAAACAACCTGGCTACCGGCCTGGGGACTGCCTTCGCCAGCGTGCTTTCTATCACGCTTCTGAGCATGATCATCATCAATGCCCTGACGCAAAATCCCGTCATTTCTCCAGAGCTGATCGAAGCCCAGATCAATCTTAATCAGATTGAGTTTGTCAGCAATGAAAGATTGGATGACATATTAAATGAAACGGATCTAACGCCGCAGCAGAAAGCTGCGGCAGTAGAAATCAATGTGTTATCGAGGCTTCGGGCGCTCAAGATCTCATTCCTGGTTCTGGCAGGTATTGCGCTGTTGGCCATCATCCCCGCAGGGCGGCTGCCTGACTATACGCCAGATGAAGTGCCGGCGGACGTCGAATTTCAGCCAGCACAGCCGGCCGATACCAACACGGCCGGTTCCAAAGGCATCGTTGGGAAGATCGATCCGAGATAGCTTAAGACGGATATAAGGAGGGAGATATGGAAATCCAGGTTAAATCTGGAGAAATCCTGAGTGAACCATCAGACCTGGCAGTGCTGGCAAGCTTTGAGGATACGCCCCTGCCAGAAGCAGCGGCAGCCCTGTTTGAACCGAAAGACTTTTCAGGCAAGCATGGGCAAACCCTGCTGCTTTACACACGCGGTTCTGCGGCTCCGCTGCGGCTCATGCTGTTGGGGCTGGGAAAAGCAGAGAAAGCATCCGGTGAGACCATCCGGCAGGCCAGCGCAATTGCCATCAACGAGGCTCAAAAACTGCAAGTCAAATCCGTAACAGTTGCGGTTAACAGTGAACTGCCGCTTGATCCTGAGGAGGTCAGCCAGGCATTTGCAGAGGGCATCGAAATGGGCAGCTACCGCTACTGGGGCTACCGCACCGGGCTGTCTGACGAGCAGACCTTCAGGGTCGAACGCGCAACCGTGCTGGCGCGCAACAATAAGGAAAAAGCACAGGCAGGGATCACCGCCGGGCAAAAGATTGCCAGCGGGGTGAACTTCGCCCGCGATCTGGTCAACGGCCCAGGGTATGCGATGCACCCGCCGCAACTGGGGGAAGAAGCGCTGAAACTTGGAAAACGAACGGGCATCAAAGTGACCGTTCTGGACATGAAACAACTCACAGAGCAGGGCTTTGGCGGAATTCTTGCCGTTGGTAAGGGGTCGGATCACGAGCCGCGCTTCATCATTATGGAATACGGCCAGGCGGAAGCAGGCACACCGACCATCTGCCTGGTCGGCAAAGGCCTGACGTTCGACTCGGGCGGCTTATCGCTCAAACCGGCGGAAGCAATGAAAACGATGAAATCGGACATGGCTGGCGCAGCAGCAGTGTATGGAGCGATGCAGAACGCAGCCGAGTTAAAGCTGCCGCTGCACGTGGTTGGGCTGGTTTCAGCAGCCGAGAATATGCCCAGCAGCTCGGCCTACCGCCCTGGGGATATCGTCAGAACGCTAAGCGGGAAGACAATCGAGGTGCTCAACACCGACGCAGAGGGCCGCATTATCCTGTCAGACGCGCTGTTCTACGCCCAGCGATATAACCCGGCCGCCATCGTCGAATTTTCGACGCTTACCGGGGCAATCATCATTGCCCTTGGCTCGCATGCCAGCGGCATGATGGGCACCGATCAGGCGCTGCTCGACAAACTCATCCGCGCCGGTGAGGTAACCGGAGAGCGAGTCTGGCAGCTTCCCCTATGGGACGAGTACCATGAAATGATCAAGAGCGAGATCGCCGATATAAAAAACATCGCAGGGAGCCCGGCCGGCTCAATTACCGCCGGGGCATTCCTGGCAGAATTCGTGGGCAAATGTCCCTTTGCTCACATTGATATCGCAGGGACTGCCTGGGTAGAGAAGCCAACCAAACCATACGATACGAACGGCGCGACAGGCGTAGGGGTGCGCCTGGCCACGGAATTCCTGCGCAGCTACGCATGAGCGCTTCATTCGCCATTTAGGAGGTAGTGATGAGTACGGATACCCAGGCGATCCCTGCCAGCAAGAAAAAACCAGCTTCAAACACGCTGCTTGATCGGATTGAGCAGATAGGCAACCGGGTGCCGCACCCGGTGCTGATGTTCGCTTACCTGATCCTCTTCGTCATCGTCCTCTCGCACATTCTGTTTCTCTTGGGCGTAAGCGTCACCGATCAAATTGCCGTGCAGGAAGGCGAGGGAGTGGAAGTAGAGTATTACGAGGATACGACCGCGCCAGGAATCATCGGCCGGCCAGAAGCCTATGGACAGAATTACGTCATTGAAGAACGTACAATTGCCATCAAAAGCCTGCTGACAGTTGAAGGGCTGAGATTCCTGTTCGCGTCGTTCGTTAGCAACTTTCAGGGCTTTGGGGTCATTGCCGTCACCTTTATCGCCATGCTGGGTGCAGGCGCAGCCGAGGGCGCCGGCTTGATGTCGGCAATGATACGCAAGCTGGTGCATGTAGCCCCGCGCTCGTTGATTACCTTCATAATCATATTTGTCGGCGTGCTGTCCTCCGTAGCCAGCGACGCTGGCTATTTGATCCTGATCCCCTTAGGCGCAGCGGCATTCCTGAGTTTGCGCCGCCACCCGCTGGCCGGAATGGCAGCCGCCTTTGGCGCGGTCGGCGCAGTGTTTTCAGTCAACCTGCTGCTCACCCCCATCGATGCGATGATGACTGAAATCACCAATGAGGCCATCGCGCTGACCGGCGGCCAGCCAATCACGATCGTCTCAAACTTTTTCTTCGCCATCGCCTCCTCGATAATCCTGGCCATCGTTACGACCCTCGTGACCGAGCGAATTATCGAACCACGGCTGGGTGAATATCAGCCCGAAGCCGCAGCTGGAGAGGAAACAGGCGCAAGCAGCAGCGATGAATTGACCCCCGCAGAAAACCGCGGTCTGAGGTTTGCCCTCTACGGCCTGTTGGCGGTGCTTGCCCTGATCGGGCTGCTGACCATCCCACCGGGCGCTCCGCTGCGCGATCCGGAGACCGGCTCGATCATCGGCACGACGCCGTTCATGGACAGCCTGCTCTTCATCATCACATTGGTTTTCCTGGTCGCGGGGGTGTGCTACGGGATCGGCGCCGGAACGATCAAAAGCAGCACAGATGTGATCGGATCAATTACCAAGACGTTCTCCGGCCTGGCCGGGCTGGTCTTCATGCTGCTCATGATCAGCCAGTTTATCGCTTTCTTTAATTACACTGAGATGCCCACCGTGGCTGCTGTCGCGATGGCCGATCTGCTGGAGCAAGCCGATATCGGCGCGCTGCCCCTGCTGATCGGGTTTATCGTCGTGATCCTGTTCCTCGACATCATCATTCCCGGCGTCGTGCCGAAACTGGCAATCTTTGCGCCGGTGTTTATCCCCATCTTCACCCGCCTCGGCGTGGCGCCTCAAACCGTTCTGGCGGCTTACCGGATCGGAGATTCGCCTCTGAACGTGATCACCCCGCTGATGGTGTATCTGCCGTTTGTGGTCACCGTCGCCCAACGCTATCAGAAAAGCGCCGGGCTGGGCACCATCCTGGCGCTCATGCTGCCCTATTCACTGGTCATCGCGCTGGCGTGGATTGTGTTGTTCATTATCTGGTTCTTGCTTGGTATCCCGCTGGGGCCAGGGTATCCGGTAGGCGCATAGCGGAAGGGATCGGCATAAAACGCCATGTAGATTATCCAGGGTCTTCCTCTCCATCATCCAGCCCGACCAGCCCTTCACGCAAAGCGTACAGGACCGCCTGCACCCGGTTGGTCAATTGAAGCTTACTCATGATGCGGCTGACATGCGTTCGCACAGTCACTTCGGAAATGACCAGTCTCTCCGCAATCTGCCGGTTGTCCTTGCCTTTGGCCAGCAGATGCAGAACTTCATGTTCCCGTTTTGTAAGCGCCTCAGCAATTGGTTTTTCGGCGGAAGAACGATCCGGGCTGCGCGGCTTTTTGCGGTCAATGCTGTGATTCTTTAATGGCTTGCCGTAGTAGACCTGCCGGATGGCTTTTTCCAGATCCTCAGGCTCTGAGTCCTTCAACAGATAGCCCAGCACACCGGACTTAACCGGCGGCAGGCCCTTGCCGTCGACAAGGAAACTGGTCAAAACTAAGATTTTTACCTCAGGTTGTTCAGCGGTTAGACGCCGGATCACCTCAAACTCGTCCATTTCTGACATGATCAGGTGCACCAGGAGCACGTCAGGATTAAGGTCTTTGTTGAGCACTAACACGTCCGAGCCATTTTTTGCCGCCCCCACAACTTCGATGTCGTCGATTTTGTTCAATAATGCCCGTGTCCCGTTTCCCTCAATTGGATGATCATCGACGACTAACACACGGATTTTATTTTCAGCCATTAACCTACCTCGAACTTACAAACAGGTAGTCGTCATTGCCTGTCTTCGATCTTTCCCCCAACAATCATTGTACAACCTGTCCCATTCTACCATAAGGCCTGACCGTAGGGTGAGTCTGTAGTTTTCATGATAACTGCTGTAGATTCTTAACCCATTGAACCAACCGCTTATTCACTTAAAAATGCCACAGCCCGTTCCACCCAGCCGTTCAACGGAGTGGCAGACCCGAGGTCAAATCCGTGCCCGCCGGAGTCGAGTCGCTCCATGCGGAAAGGAACGCCCGCTTTTTCCAGGGCAATTGCAAAATCTTCAGAATCCTTTGGGGGGATCGTATCATCATCCATGCTTTGCACCAGGTAGACTTTCGGATATGCCGCATCCACGTGTCGATTGACCGCGTACCGGCGGATATCGTCCTCGGTATAGCCTGCCCCAAACATGCCGAGACTGATATAGTCCTTCATCTGCCCCGGCTTCTGGTTCTCCATCGTAATCAACGGATACCCCAACAGCAGCATCCTGGGAGCAGGAATGCCGTACTTCCGAAAGCCCAGGTGCGCCGTGCCCCACATGGCTGCCGCATGGCCGCCCGCAGAAAACCCGCCGACGATGTAGTCTTCGGCATTGACGCCAAACTGGTCCTGATGCGCCTGGATGAACCGCCATGCAGCAGCCAGGTCATCCAATGGTTTTGGCATCAGGCCGGTCGAGAAGCTCTCCTGGACGGCAGTACGGTAATTCAAGCAAAAGCAGGTGATACCAAGCTCGTTCAGTTTCGCGCCGACAGGAAGCGACTCCGCCATGGTGCACACCGCGCCGTACGCGCCGCCGGCAAGCAGAATCGCGTAATAGTCGCTGCGCTTCTGGTAGGCAGGTAGATAAATCAACTGAACCTGCCGCAGGTGCGGATCTTTTTCCACTTCTTCACCGGTATAAACAGGGTACACGTATTGATCACACTGCTCAGAAACTTCCTGCAGCTGCTCCAGGCCGTAAATGAGATCGTTGTAATTCCAGGTGGGGCTGTTTTGCTGGACCGCTTCCAGGGTCAGCTCGCCGTTCTCGCCGGCAAACATGTCCTTACTATTGGTTTAAAGGCAGAGCCACTCCTTGATATGGGACAGGGGAACTGCAGATGAATTCCATTATATATAATTTGTACAGTGTGTAAAGAAAATTGGATAAGAGATATTGATTGGTAATTTGCTACAGACCGGCAGCCGCAGCCGTAAGCTGGCGGACAGCAGTGAAACAGATCTCTATCAAATAAAATCTCCCCGGCTCAACGGCGGACCCGGTAGCGGATGTGCGTGGCTTCCGGCGTGTCGATCACCCGGACGATCTCCAATTCGATGCGCTGCGGCAGCACGTCGAACAGCCGCCGGCCGCCGCCAAACAAAACCGGGATCTGGTGGATCTGCAGTTCGTCCAGCACCCCGGCCTCGAGCGCCCGCTGCGCGGTGTATGCGCCGTGCACCATCACATTCCGGTTCCCTGCGGCGGCTTTCGCCTGAGCCATTGCGCTTTCGATTCCATCCAGCACGTAAGTCACCAATGGATAGTTCGCCACCGAAGGGCCCGGCGGCCTGTGGCTGGGCACAAAGATCGGGACGCCGTGATGATTTCCGCCCCAGTGATCGACCTGTTCCACCGTGCGCCGG
>Ga0134094_1002329_pt1 | contig 16337 bp, 11 predicted proteins | sample 5_1taG_FD_94458 | JGI IMG/M metagenome (GOLD analysis project Ga0134094, IMG submission 94458) | Switchgrass degrading microbial communities from high solid loading bioreactors in New Hampshire, USA - 5_19_20_110_A1 metaG | ecosystem: Engineered > Bioreactor > Semi-continuous > Anaerobic >... | reverse complement strand
GAATTGGCTGCCAAATACGGGTTGCCCGTAGTGCCCGTTATAAAGCCCGAGGACGATAGTATCGATGTATTTGATTTGAAGCAGGCCTTTGAAGGGCAGGGCATAATGATGAATTCCGGGCAGTTCGATGGCCTGCCAAATCAGGAGGCCATACAGAAGATAGTTGAATACATGGAGAGTAAGGGTATAGGCAAGAGGCATGTAAGCTACAGGCTGAGAGACTGGCTGATTTCCCGCCAGCGTTACTGGGGAGCGCCCATACCTGTTGTGTATTGCGATAAATGCGGGATCGTGCCGGTGCCCGAGGATCAGCTGCCGGTAATATTGCCTACCGACGTGAGGTTTACCGGCAAAGGGCAATCCGTCCTGGCTGAAAGCAAGTCCTTTGTCAGCACCACCTGTCCGCAGTGCGGCGGGCCTGCAAGGCGCGAGACCGATACCATGGATACATTCGTATGTTCTTCGTTCTACTTCTTGAGGTTTACCGATCCGAAAAATGCTGAGGTGCCTTTTAGCCGGCAAAAGGCCGAATACTGGATGCCGGTAGACCAGTATGTAGGCGGAGTGGAGCATGCCATACTTCACCTGCTGTATGCCAGGTTCTTCACCAAGGTGCTTTATGATATGGGGCTGTGTCCCGTAGACGAACCCTTCACCAACCTGTTGACCCAGGGTATGGTGCTCAAGGACGGTTCCAAGATGTCAAAGTCCAAGGGCAATGTGGTGAGCCCGGAGGATATTGTAGCCAGGTATGGCGCCGACACTGCAAGGTTGTTTATACTGTTTGCGGCGCCGCCTGAGAGGGATCTTGAATGGAGCGATCAGGGCGTTGAAGGGTGCTATCGCTTCCTCAACAGGGTATGGAGATTGGTAACTGAATGCAAGGATGCCTGCAAGCATTATGTCAAAGGGGAGAAGCCTGCTAACCTGTCCCAGCAGGATAAGGAGCTTCGGTATGTCGTACACAATACTATAAAGCGCGTAACGGTTGACATAGAGGAGAGGTTCAATTTCAATACGGCCGTAAGCGCCATCATGGAGATGGTGAATGCCATATATCAGTATAAGGATAATGTGGATGAGACTCAGAAAAATATGGCGGTGCTGGGCGAAGCCATTACCCATCTGCTGCTATTGCTGGCACCATTTGCGCCGCATATCACCGAGGAGCTGTGGGAGATCACAGGCCATGAGGGGAGCATACACGTACAATCGTGGCCAGCTTATGACCCACAGGCTCTGGTTCAGGAAGAGGTTGAAATGGTGGTCCAGATCAATGGCAAGGTTAGAGACCGCATGATGGTACCGGCCGAGGCCACCCAGCAGGAGATACAGGATATGGCCGTAAGCTTAAGCAAGATACAAGAGTTTATAAAGGGCAAGAATGTCGTCAAGGTCATTGTGGTGCCCAAGAAGCTGGTCAATATTGTAGTAAAGTGATGATATGGTTTTTATGGATGCCTGGGGAAAGCATAAATGTATATTGTATATGATATGCGTGTTCGTGTGCAGCTAAGTCCATACAAAAAAGCTAGAGTATCATATATGGATATATAAAAATGGGGGAATATTCAGGAAGAATATTCCCCCATTTTCGCTTTTATGAAGAACATCGTTATTTCAGATAATCGTCGTATGCCTGCGCTATATGGGTAAAACCGGCTGTTTTAAGCTGTTCTACCACAATAGAGCGTATTTCAGAAGAGCCTATATACTCTTTGTTCATAGTCAAAATTGTTTCTTGTATGGCTCTGGCCAAATTATTGATATCTGATTTGGTAAAAGGCTCATTAACCTCATCGGATACCCTTTCTAGGCTTAACTTAATCTTTTCAATGTCGAACTCTTGTATCCGTCCATCCTTTTTGATGACTTTCATTGTAATCCTCCATTTAACATTATATTACCCAAAATTGCTCATAATTTGTTTTAGCCCATGGGTTATTTTTATCGATAATGCCGAATAATATACTTTCTCCTACGCCTTCTGCGCCTTATGCTGCTAAATATCATGACAATAAGTATAAACATAAACAAAAGAGATAGGGCAACGACTATAATCCAGGGATTGAAATACCATTCGCTGTTGGTGGCAGAATTATTTTCTGGATCGGGCGTTATCATGTCGACTATGGTCTTCTTCTTTTCTATGCTCCTTGCAGCAATTAGGTCACTCTGCCATATTATTCTACCATCCAAGGTATAAGTGAGCTTGCCCACCACCTGCCCCTTGTAAACCGGAGCTTCCAGGCGTAGCTGGTTATCCTCGTCGGTATAAAACCATTCTATATTTTGCTGTATCCTGGCCACATCTTCTTTTGCTATCACATCCCGAACTCCCTGAACCGCCAGGATGTCCAAAGCCCCGGAATCATCGGAGGCATGGTTGCGCACCAGGGTGGAGGCGATAACCTGATCCTGTTTGAGCGGTTCATAAATGGTATAGTGCTCAAATCCATATTCAAGCAGATTTTTTGAGTCGGTCCACTGGCCGTTTTTGGTGCTTTTTAGTACCACCGCAATCAAATTCATGCCGTCTTTCGAAGCGGAGGATACCAAACAATTGCCCGAATGCGAAGTATACCCGGTCTTAATGCCGGTGGCATAAGGGTAATACTCTTTGCTGTTTTTGTCCAACAATTTATTTTTATTGACCCAGAAACGGGTGGCTTTTTTGGTTGGGTCCTTCTTATCGACTTCATTCCAGTCGGGATATTCCCTGTAGGTAATCTGTACGATTTCACGGAAAACCTCGTGTTTCATCGCCTCTCTGGCTATCAAAGCCAGATCGTATGCAGTGGTGTAGTGGTCCTGGTCATGATAGCCGTGGGGATTGGCAAAGTGGGAATTTGTTGCTCCCAGCTCTGCAGCCCTTTTGTTCATGAGTTCATAAAACTTATCCAGAGCTTCGTTATATGGCATGTCAGGGTTGCCGGCTACAATACGGCCTATGTGAGCACCTATGGCTAGCGCTGCATCATTGCCGGAAGAGACCATAAGCCCCACCAGCAGGTCTTTTAAGGTTATCTGTTCGCCTACGTCGATGCAGGCCAGGCTGCTGTCCCTTGGAGTCAGGTTGACTTCTTTACCCACCGTTACTATTTCATCCAAATTGCCGTTTTCTATTGCCAGCAAAGCCGTTAGGATTTTGGTCGTGCTTGCGGGATACAGCTTTTCATCCTTGTTCTTCTCATACAGCACTTTCCCGGTTTCCTGTTCGATGAGCACGGCCCCTTCGGCGTCCAGCTCTAATGTTGAGGCGGTTGAAGGTTCTGTATTCTCCGTAAGATCGGAACTTTCATCCTGGTTTTGGGAGCCCTCCGGATTTAGCGCATTGGCCGATGATTTGACGGGAGATAATAGGATGAATAATGCCATTACTAAAACCAAAAATCGTTTCATGGTCAAAAACTCCTTACTTAGCAGTAGTATCTCGCCTTTTAGTATAACAGATTATCAATGTGTTTGTACAGAAAAAAGTTAAAGGATGGTGAATTGATTGCAAAAATGTGGTAAAATATTTACATAAGGAAATATACCAGAGGTCCGGAATGCTTTTGGTCAATTCTTTTCCTTAAATCTGCTCAAAGCGCGCGTAAGGGTCATATGTTTTGGATGTGATTGACAGAGTGGGGGTGAAAGCCATGCTTAACCTCGATGTCAATCAAAAGAAGATTTTACTTGCGGTAGCTACCGTTCTGGTTTTGCTGGGCACCGCGTATATTTTTAAGGATGTATTTGCCAGCAACGATGTATCTGTAGCTATGCATGGGAAACAAGAACTTATCCTGGAACCCCATTCGCAAAATATCGGCCAGGATATTGCAGGAGAAGCTGTTTCGGGGGAAAATGGATCCGCACATTATGACTCCGGTGAGGACAAGCTATCCCGCAGAAAGATAAAAGTGTACATCGTTGGTGCAGTAAGGTACCCGGGGGTTATAGAGGTAGAGGAGGGAAGCCGGCTGGTAGATGTGCTTGAACTGGCGGGCGGGGCTACAGAAGAAGCCGATCTGGAGAGGGTAAATCTAGCCCTCAGGGTACAGGATGAGGGCATGTATAAGATCCCGAAAATAGGAGAAGAATTACCGGAACAAAGCCCTGCTATTTTAGGTGCCTCATCCAAGCCGGACCAGCAGAAGGTAAACATCAATACTGCCGATGAAGCCGCATTGGATACACTGCCGGGTATTGGTCCCAGCAAGGCAAAAAGGATCATAGAGTACAGGGAACAGAACGGGCCGTTTAGAACCATAGAAGAGCTCAAAAACGTATCGGGGATCGGAGAAAAAACCTTTGAGCAGCTCAAAGACTTGATTACGGTGGAGTAATGCTTGTTGATAGTTGTAAATGGTTCTTCGGGGTCTTCATAGTGGGGCTCCTTGGGCCGGTAAAATTGATTTTATAATTAGCATATGGTACAATAAAATTTGTGCATAAAGGTTTTGAAAGGAAGTGACAGGGCTTATGCCAAAGAAACTGTTGGTGGTGGATGATGAGTCTGCTATCGTAAAAGGGCTTAAGTTTAGCTTGGAACGGGATGGCTATCAGATTGATGCCGCATACGACGGCGAGGAAGCCATGAAGATGTTCGATGAAAATCAATACGATCTTGTCATCCTGGACGTGATGTTGCCCAAACTCGATGGATTGACGGTATTGCAGAGAATAAGAGAAAAATCATCGGTGCCCGTCATAATGCTAACTGCCAAAGGAGAGGATATGGACAAGATCCTGGGGCTGGAATACGGTGCCGATGACTATATAACAAAGCCGTTTAACATTCTGGAGTTAAAGGCCAGGATCAAAGCTGTCTTCCGGAGAACAAACGATACCGCTAAAAACGATAAGCAGATTATCCGGGTAAAAAATATGGTCATAAATTTAGCCAACCGCAGCGTAGCCATAGATGGCAAGGAGATCAACTTGACCGCCAAAGAATTTGATCTGCTTAAGCTCTTTGTCACCAATCCGGGTAAGGTGTATACCCGCGAAAACCTGTTGGAGCTCATATGGAAATATGAATACCTCGGCGATGTAAGGACGGTGGATGTCCACATACGCAGGCTACGTGAAAAGATAGAGAAGAACCCCAGCCAGCCCGAGTTTATATTCACGAAATGGGGAGTGGGATACTACTTTGCAGACAAATAGGACTTTTTTTTTAGGCCTTAAGTGGCAAATCGTAATCACATATTTGATAATAATTTTAGTTGGGTTCACCTTTATCGGCATATCTGTTTTGGATATTCTGAGAAATTACATGATGGACAACAAGAAGAATGCCTTTAGGTTGTACGCTAACTGGGTTGCCCAGGCCATTTCTTATGATTATGCCAGCGGTGATCCCGATATCCTTGCTGGCATAGTATATGACCTTCAGGCGCTTGGAGAGGAGATTTTCAACAAAGAGCTGGAAGCCACCCGAATACTTATACTGAATAAAAACGGGGTGGTGGATTACGATTCTTATAACATAGTGCGCGGGCCCGACAGCCTTTTAAAACAGGATCTGAGCCAGGCTTTTCCGGAAGTTAAGGCTGTTCTTGCGGGAGAGAGTGTAGATCCCAGGGAGCTGTATATAAGGCCTGAAGATTCGCGCGAATCCAAGTTGGTACTGTACACCTATGCTCCAATCCAACATGAGGAACAGGGAATCATCGGTATGGTAATCATATCCACTTCGCTGTCGAGAATTGAGCAAATGCTGGACGAGGTAAAAACCAAGGTAAGCGCTTACTTAATCGTTATCAGTGCTGTTATCATTATAGCCAGCTATACTATATCGGGATTTATCACACAGCCCATCAAAGAATTGACCGATGTTATCAAGAAGATGAGCCAAGGACACTTGGATCAGCGCGTAAAGGTAAGGGGAAGCAAGGAATTGAGGCAGCTGGGAGAGGCGTTTAATATCATGAGCGAGAAGCTTGAAAACCTGGATAGGGCGCGGAACGAGTTCGTTTCAAATGCCTCCCATGAGCTTAAGACGCCTTTAAGCGCCATCAAGGTGTTGACGGAATCGCTCATTCACATGGGTGTCGATGATCCATCTGTTTACCGGGAATTTTTGCAAGATATAAATTCGGAAATAGATAGGCTGAATGCGATCATAAATGACCTTCTCACGCTGGTGAAAATAGATACCGAAGGCGAAGAGTTGAAACGGGAGCAGGTGGATATAGCCGAATTGGTGGACAGTGCCATAAAAGGCTTGCAGATATTGGCCCAGCAGAAGGATATACGGCTTGAGACTTTCTATGACGATCATTTGACGGTGTATGGCGATGCGGTGAAGCTGCGCCAGGTGGTGAGCAATATCGTCGATAATGCCATTAAATACACGCCGGAAGGAGGCAGGGTCACTGTCGAGGTTTACAAAGGGGAAGAGAATGCGGTGGTGAAGGTGAGCGATACGGGAATAGGGATCCCGGCCAATGACCTTCCACATATTTTTGATAGGTTTTACAGGGTGGATAAGGCAAGATCGAGAGCTACGGGAGGTACCGGTTTAGGGCTATCCATAGCCCAGAAGATCGTGCTGCAGCATGGAGGAAATATACGGGTGACCAGCGAGGAAGAAAAAGGCAGCACTTTTTATATAGAACTGCCGCTTGAAAGGATAATAGAATAACAATCATTGTTGTTTTGTTAGAGTTATTTAAATTTTTTGTAAAAATATTTTGCTATACTACAGAAAGAATGGAGATTAGAGAAGGGATATGGTAATGCACGGTTCGAGGCGTTTGTCGGTATTGGTGTTTATTTTGATTATAATTATTATCTTATCGGGATGTAATACCATCTTCGATAGGATAATATTTTTTAACAGGAGAAATGATTCGGAGAACAAACAGGAAGAGAAGTATATAAACCCTGAGCCTCAAATCAGTCAGGTAGAAGTAACTTTGTATTTCAAGCACTATCTAGCCGATTATCTGGTACCTGAAAAAAGGGTGGTACAGAAGGGAAGCCAGTCGATTGAATATGTGATAATGTCTGAGCTGCTCAAAGGGCCTACGTTTGAACGGGTTGCTGTGATGCCGCCCAGCGTCAAATTGCTGGACGTCACACGCAATGGCGATACCGTCTTTGTAAATTTGAGTGAAGAGTTTACGGGCGACATTGACCTGGCTGCTATGCACAAGGAAACCGTGCCGGAGGATAAAAAGGAAGGCGTATTGGCCCAGATGAAAAGGCTTTGCGTTTATTCGATTATAAACTCGCTAACCGAATTGGATGGCGTCAACAGGGTTAAGATACTGGTCAACAACCGGGCTCTTACGTATGAGGAAATGGGAATTGAACTCATAGCTACGCAGACGGCGAATGTTGGCAAGGATACCCCCGTTATGGCGCTGACGCGTAACAAGAATTTTATCTTAACCCCCTCTGAAGCGGTAAGGCAGGTATTTGATTCTCTTGTGGGGGAGCCGGACTGGGAAAGGATCGATGCTTTTCTGGCGAGAAAGAATACCGATGGGAGTGAGCGCCCGCCTATAGAGGAGGTGCAAAAGATATATTCGGCATATGTTGCAGGGCTGGAGTTTGATAGCGAGAATTTTATAATGAGTGAGGAAATCAAACCCGATGGAGAAGCTTTTGTTACGGTGACCTATGCAATCAAGTATGCCAATGGGAAAAAGGAGAGCCGTGACAGCGATGTATTGAGGCTGGTAAATGAGGATGGGATTTGGAAATTGAGGTCGCCTGACTTTTTTACCGCTATTAGATAGCGGGATTTTTATATTTACGGAACCTTAAAATGAGACGAACATCAAAATCAACCACGGATTTGAGGTCTAATAGGATGAAATAGTAGGATTTAGAGTAAATAGCTTGGTAAATTTTTTATAAATGGACGGAGGGTGAGGGTAATGGTGTATTTGGTGATCAAGGGAGGAGCAGGCTGACGGCAAAGGAGGGATCGCAATATGAATAGGCTTATTCGAGCTGTTGCTGTAACGGCTGTATGTGCAGTTGTAGCCCTGGTGCTTATCGCATGTAGTGCAATACCAAGAAGCCAGATAAATGAAAAGCTGGAGACACAGCAAAGCGGAGAAGGTACTGCTAAAAACTATCTTTTTAGAGGTTTAGGGAATGCCGAGCAGGATCAAAATCTGTATTCTATATTGGGAGATAACGATGTTTATCCCGTTGATATTGAGTTGTACTTCTATAACCCCGACACCAATAAGTTGGAGCCAGAAAAGCGAACTGTCAATTTTAATAAAACGGGGCAGATTTTGGAGGTGGTAATAAACCAATTTTTGCATGGGCCGAGAGCAAAAAACCTGAAGCATATTGTAGCTCCTGAGGTTAAGTTACAGAAAGTGGAACAATACGGAAATGTGGTGAGCGTATATCTGTCAAAGGAATTTATGGAAAGTGAGGATATAGCCATCGCGAGAGCTGCGCTTGTAAACACCGTATTGGAGTCTCAGGAAGCCAAGTATGTGAAGATATATGTGGAAGGTCAGGAACTCACCCATAACGGCAAGGATGATGGACAGATTTTGGGGCTATTAACAAAATACCCAAATGATGTAGAGCAAATTAAATTAGAAGAGCAAAAGCTTATTTCACAGGAAGGCGTCAAATATATCAAGAGGGAAATATACTTTCAGGATCACGAAAAGAGATTTTTGGTGCCGGAAATAAGGGATATTCCCATTAGCCAGGGGAAATACGTTGAGGCGATTGTGGGTGAATTGCTAAAAGGGCCGTCCAAAGGGAATGAGGGCCTGTATTCTACTATACCCAGCGGAACTCAGCTTATGGATGTAAAGTTTGTCGAGGACGAGGATTCATCTAAGGGGGTTGAGCTGTACTTTTCGAAAGAGTTTAAGTTGTCTTTTAACAAGGAGATCAACTCCGAAAATTTGATGATGAATTCGTTAGTCTATAGCTTAATGGGTTTGCCCAGGGTAGAGTGGATAAAGGTATATTATCAGGATGAAAACGGCCAATACGTAGACACGCCGGTGTTGTCCATGGCTTTAGACAGGAAGTTTCACAAGGATAGCTTGCCATTTCGGCTGGGCAGAAGGATAAAGGTATATTTCAGCGATGAAGATGCCATGAACCTGGTCCCAGAATACAGGGTTATAAGCAATGATTCCAAGGATGTAATGAATGAAGTATTAAATGAGCTGATTGAGGGCCCCAGTCAGGAAGGGCATATGGCAGTCATCCCATCCAATATTTCGGTAGGGGATATTAAGGCGTATGTTAACGGAAAGACTGCTTTGGTGGACTTACCTTCAAAGTTTAACGCTTCAAGGCTTGGAAGCACGGGTGAGATTATGGCACTTTATGCCATTGTAAACTCTCTCACTGATCCTGTTAATACCGATAGCGTCAGGCAGATTCAATTTCTGGTGGACGGGAGAGTAACCAGTGAGTTTGGACATATGTCCCTTGCCGATCCGTTTGTGCGAAACCCAGGGTTGATAAAGGAATAGGATAAGTGCCCGTTAAATTTATAGGGATTAACAGATAATCGGAGCCATGCAAAAGCAAGGCTCCGATTTTTTATGATTAATAAATATAAGCACTTCGGCTGATACCATAGCTTTCTAAATGGTTTAAAAAAATTAGACTAGAGAGTCCTAGTTTTAGTGTAGTTGAATAAGATAGTTATAATAGTTATATAGAATCTATGAGTTTCCAAACTATATCCCTATAATTTCGAAATTTTTATAAAAATTTACTATTGGACATTTTGGTCAAATACTTGCGGGTCTCCGTTTGAAGATCAGACCTTCAGCTTACCAGGCATATTCTTTATGAGCAGGACAAGTTATATATTAAGAGAGATGAATGGTTGTGGTAGAAACTCAAACTACCATTTATTAGAGAAACACAGGCATTGTTATGCATGAGCTTAATAATATTTCCCATGGTTGATATATCCCTTCTCATAAGCTGTTCAAAAAGCCATTTAAGATGGAAAGCACTGGATCTTTATCTAATTAAATTTTCATCTGCTTAAAATTTTAGGAGTAGCATTTTTTATCAATATAGGTTATTATTAGAATGAGCCATTATTTTTCACTCCTTTGATCTGCCCGTAATCGCAAATAAGGAGTGATCGATTTTCCTTCTTTTTTATTTGCAAGTTTTATTGCACATAATCGAAAAATTTGATTTAACAAGAGATCTAAAGAAGTCTCACATATAATTGCTCAAATAAAAGTAGGCTTCTCTATACCAAAGGATATAAGATGTAGGTGGGTACATGAGGGGGATACCTATGGAGGTTGTAGGTATAGACGTACCGTGTGTGGATCTGTTGGTACATGTAGATAGGCTTCCGAGGGAGAATGAGGGAGCCAGGCTCTTGGAATATAGTTGGCAAGGTGGGGGCAAAGTAGCCACCGCTTTAGTGGCTTTAGCAAGGTTAGGAGTAAAGACAGGGATAATCGGTGTGGTAGGAGAGTGCCCGTATGGACGGTTTTGTAACGATGACTTCATTCTTCATGGTGTAGATGTTTCGAGGTTAATAATCGATAAAAATGGGGAAACCCCTTTCTCGCTGGTTATATCTGAAAATCAAAAAAATGGGAGGAGCATCATTTACCATCGCGGTACTGTCCGAGAGCTTTTGACCGAAGATTTAGATTATTCTTATATTGTTTCAGCAAAGTATCTTCATCTGGCTGGTGTTACGGCTGCTACCCGTCAGGCTGCTATATGGGCTAAAGAAAGGGGAGTAAAAGTGGTTTTCGATGCTGATGACTTTAATTCCCGGATATTGGAAATGGTGCCCTTAATTGATGTCTTTATAGGATCGGAGTTTTGTTATAACAGCATGTTTGATGATCGCGATTATGAAACCAATTGTTTAAAAATCATGGAAAGGGGCCCCGGCATCGTGGTTTTTACCTTTGGAGAAAGAGGTTGTATAGGGATGGACGGCGATGGCTTTTTTATGGAGCCTGCCTTTTCAGTTCCGGTAAAGGATACGACGGGTGCAGGGGATGTATATCATGGGGCTTTCATATACGGATTACTTCAAGGCTGGGGTACTAGGGATACGGCACGGTTTGCAAACGCCGTAGCTGCAATAAAATGTACTAGAATTGGAGGGCGCGCGGGAATTCCTACCTTGGATATGGTAAAAGAATTCCTTAAAACGGGACGCATCGATTTTGAGGAACTTGACCGGAGAGTAGAATTTTATGGGAAACCAAGGATAATGAGAGTTTAAGAAGGGGGAGATAGGATGAAAAAAGCGACAACTGTAAAATTAGGGGTTGTACCCGTTAAAAGGGGGCTCTACTTTACAAGCCTGGAAAATGCCCTTGTATCCAAGCAGAGAGCTTTTTCGTCCCTTGCTAAAATAAGGGGCAATGTTGAAATCATCAACCTGGATTCGGTTATTAATAATGGTATTGCAACAAGCCCGGAACAAATACCTACGATTGTAAAATATTTGAAGGATAACGAAGTAGATGCTGTTTTTATGCTTCACTGTGATTTTGGATTAGAAGAAATTGTTGCGAGAGTGGGTAAGGCTATAGGAAAACCTTTGTTGTTGTGGGGAGCAAGGGACGACGCTCCCGATAGCGTAAGCGGCGTAAGGATACGTGATACTCAATGCGGTATATTTGCCAGCAGTAAAGTACTGCAAAGGTATGGGGTGCCGTTTACGTACATTGAAAATTGTTATGCTGATGATCCGATGTTTGTGCAAGGGGTGGAGGACTTTTGCCGGACTGCTGCTGTCGTAAAGGCCTTTAAATCTATGCGCATATTGGAAATAGGCAACAGGCCAAGGGGATTTTTAAGCGTTATGTATAATGAGGAAGAACTTCTTAATAAGTTTGGTATAGAGGTTGTCCCTCTCTCCATGGGATCTTTTTACAGGCATATTAAAGATATGGTGGCAAAACCGGATAACAGGCTTATTGAATTAATGAATTCTTTAAGACAAAAAATGGATTGTTCATCGCTTGGCGAAGAAAAACTTAAGGTTATCGCTGCGATGATAGCTTTTATACGAGAAGAAATGGAGAGAAATTGCTGTAATGGCGTAGCCATTGAGTGCTGGTCCAGTACCCAGGATCTATTTGGCATATTGCCGTGTCAGGTGATTGGAGAGCTAACGGAAATGGGGTATCCCGCTGCGTGTGAAGCCGATGTTGCTGGGGCGGTAACATCTGTAATGCTTCAAGCTGCGGATTATAATAAGCAGCCCTCGTTTTTTGCCGATCTTACAATACGCCATCCTGAGAATGATAATGCCGAATTATTGTGGCATTGCGGTCCATTCCCCTGTTCGCTTAAAGCCGCTGACTCCAAACCCGCGGTTGATGCCTTTGGAAGGGGGCAATGGAGGCTTAGAGAGGGTGACATTACGGTAACAAGGTTTGATGGGGTAAATGGTAAATATTCGTTATTTATTGGCGAAGCGAAAGCAATCGATGGGCCAAAAACCCAGGGAACCTATACTTGGATGGAAGTGGAGGACTGGAGCAAGTGGGAAAGGAAATTTGTGGAAGGGCCCTATATTCATCACGTTTCAGTTATGTACGGCAAATATGCCAGGATATTGCAAGAAGCATGTAAATATATTCCCGGGCTTTGTGCGGACAGGATTTAATGTGAAATATGCGGGTAGATGTTTAGTCCCCCAAAGGATATAGAGGTCTAAGATGGCTTTCCATATGGATACCAAGGATCATGTAGAGGGATTAAACGCTGTACTTTATAAGTCCTAAATATTGACACGAACCGTTGCTGTAATGGGTTGAGCGAAAAAATGTTGCTTTGCTAAGTAGAATTATGGGTTACCAAGTCATTAGCAATGAATATTACCGCAACAGTGCAATTAGTTTTAATACGTTTAATTATCCGGGGAAACGATAAAGGAGGATAAAAGATGAGCGCTAAAACACCGCATGAACATAACCTGTCATTGCTTGCAAACATGATGCCTCTCATGCGATATGATGGTAAAGAACCTTTTGCAGCTTGGCAAGCACGCGCCGCCCAAAAGCTTAAAGAACTACTTGGGCTCCCGTTTCATCGCTGTGATAACTGCTTTACCGTGGAATACACGAAAAAAAGGGATGGATTTACTGAAATCCGCTTCCGCTTTCAAAGTGAGGAAGGGTATTTTGTACCCTGTCATCTGTGGATACCCGAATGGGCAAATAAGCCGATACCTGTGGTAATTTGTCTGCAAGGCCATTCAAAAGGCATGCACATATCTTTGGGTAGACCCAAATATCCGGGGGATGAAGAGTCCATAAGGGGAGGGGACCGCGATTTTGCGGTACGCGCTATTCAAGAAGGTTACTGTGCGCTGGCGATTGAACAGCGCAATTTTGGCGAGTGCGGTGGAACGGAAGAGGGTCCAGACTGCTATAACTCTTCCATGACCGCTCTTTTGATTGGCAGGACGACAATCGGTGAGCGGGTTTGGGATGTCCAGAGAGCCATTGATGTTCTGGAGAAGTATTTTTCCCAGGTAGTGGATACCAATAAGATCATCTGTATGGGGAATTCGGGAGGGGGAACTACTTCGTTCTATGTCGGATGTTTGGAACCCCGCGTTAAATATATCATGCCCAGTTGTGCTGTATGTACGTTTGAAGATTCCATTGCTGCTATACACCATTGTTCGTGTAACTATATACCCAATATACGCAAATACTTTGAGATGGGGGATCTTGCCGGTTTGATTGCTCCTCGGTACCTGGTAATTGTATGCGGTAAGGAAGATCCAATTTTTCCGTACAAAGGCGTACAAAAGACATTTGAGTTGGTTAAGTCATTATACAAAGCCGCGGGCGCAGAGGATCATTGCGCGCTTGTTGTTGGAGAGGGTGGACATCGTTTTTATGCAGATGCTGCCTGGCCTGTAATGAATGCATATATAAATCAAAATTAAGTTAAAAATTGTATGGTTTGGTCACTATGCCGGAGAATACCTTATGTTTATCGCTGTAAGATTTTCCGATGGCCCTTTCCCGTTACAGGGGTGTTATTGCCATGTTTGCCCCAAAAGATTTAGTATGATGGAATATCCATGAATCGATATACAAGGCCAGAGAATATTATATATATGATTGCCCGGCTATTTTAATGGAATGGCTATTACTACTTAAACCCGAATCAGGAAACAAGTTTCTCCACGCCGGTGACGAGGCAAAATCGCATATATGGTGGATACGCAAATTTTGGGATATATCAGCGATGAAATAGGGGAGCTCCTTTCCGATGAAAATTGACAACATTAAATTTTTACGCTCCCCAGTCAGCAGTGAGCTTTTGAGTCATCCCCATTTTTTCACAGGTCTACCTCTTTGGCAGTTATTGCATTGATCCTATCTCCTTTTTACATCCTTTTTTCTATTGCTTTAAATTCCTTAAACTGATCCACTAGACACAGGTCTTATTTGTTCACAAGCTTGTCAACGATCAATAATGGAGAAATGCAGTATTTATATATCTGTTCGGTTAAGAGTTCTAATTTTGGAGTGATTGAATAAAGATAATTATAGAATCTATTATGAAATATCTGAAGCGTGTTTCAGTGCACCAAGTAATTGTTTAACTCTTATCCCACAGAAACAGGTAGAACTGGTAAGGTTATCGTCCAAATTAATTGCTTTTATTGGGTACAAGTTTACGGAATGATCAAGGTACGGTTAATCACTTGGTTGTAATGGCAAAATAGAATCCAAATAGGAAGATAAGCCCATATGATCTTATTATTGCTGAAAGCAAATAGAGTATAGGTTATCATGAAAAGGAGAGATTAATATATTTGAAAGTATGGCACTGTTGATTTCGTATATTGTGTGCTTTCTCAAGCTAGTCGCTAATATTTGAGAAACCAATATTTGCACTTTAAATTTTACATTTACAGAAAAAAGCAGGCGGTGACTTTTATCGGATTGTTTATATAGATAATGAATAGAGAAGGGGTGAAAATAACCTATGGCAATATCTTCGAACACAGTACGTAGAAGTAATATAGAAAGGGAAAAAAATCAGCGGCTGTTGACCAGATTATATACAGAATGGAATAGAAATAAATATGTGTATGTCATTCTTTTACCTGTAGTAGCGTATTATATTATTTTCCACTATTTACCTATGTATGGAGTCATCATTGCATGGAAACGTTTTACACCAATGGGTGGAATATGGGGTAGCGAATGGGTAGGATGGCGTAATTTTGAAAACTTTTTTAAAAGTTATTATTTTCAAACTTCGCAGTTAAATATTGACTGCTAGACCTTGAAAAATCAATAATTCACTTAGATTATATACCTGTTAAGATGCTTTTTTATGCTCCATTTTACTCTTATAATACTCTGGAAGTTTTGCAATAAAAGCATCAATCAACTCATCAATCTGTTCACCTGAAAGAAATAGATTTTCTTCCAAAACATCCCGAAGTAAGCTGAGTATAAGTTCCAACGCCTCTACAAACTGTATATCAGCAACTTCATCGTAACATTCGAAAAATAGCTCTCCCAAAGCACGTGGATCCTCCTTTTGCCGTTTCTCCAATGCCAGTATCATATACCTCGTCATCACTACAGCAGTGTGAGCAGTAATAGCATCGTATGATAACCCATGAAATTCTGACCCAAGTCTGAGATACGATTTACAAACCTTGAAAAATACTTCAATGTCCCAACGCTTACCATAAAGCTGTATAATCTCTTCCTCAGATAATTCCATGTCGGTAGAAATCAATGCTATCCACTTTTTTCTGCTGTTACCATCCCTAACATATACAATATGAGCATCAATCATTTCATTATCCTGGTTATAAAGCTTAACACATACCGATAAAAGATACTTACTTCTCCCACGACGCTTTTTTGCTAAAGAATATATCTGGGATAACGTCTTTTTCTCTCCGCCTAACAAGTACTTAACTTTCGGTGTTTTCTTGAGTCTTGCAACTACATTAAGCCCCATTTTAGCGATCTCTATGATGGTAACAGGATAAGCAAACCAACAATCAAACAGTACATGCTTAGATGGAACCCCTGCTTTAACCACCTGTGTCAGCATTTCAACAAGAACTTTCGGAGCACTTGATATCGCTTGTTGTCTTGCCTTATAACCGCATGAACGCTTATCAATTTTCGGATTTATCTCGTTAAACCTGTTCTTCTTATCCTGTGAACTAAGATGCCTGAATAGTAAGGGAATGAGTGTTACTCCATCAGTCCATGCAAGAGTCAATAACCTGAACCCACACTTAAATCTACCACCTTTCCCTGTATGATCATGTACATTTGCTAGTAATTCTACATTCTTGCTTCTCGGACGGCTGTAAAGAGTATCATCTACAACTATTGCGT
>Ga0134094_1002326_pt1 | contig 16349 bp, 20 predicted proteins | sample 5_1taG_FD_94458 | JGI IMG/M metagenome (GOLD analysis project Ga0134094, IMG submission 94458) | Switchgrass degrading microbial communities from high solid loading bioreactors in New Hampshire, USA - 5_19_20_110_A1 metaG | ecosystem: Engineered > Bioreactor > Semi-continuous > Anaerobic >... | reverse complement strand
TCACTGCGATTGCTGAGCGACTTTTATGCTGGCTAAACCCGACCCCCTGCTGAATAAGCAGGGGTTTCATTATTTATTTGTATAATTCTTGTTATGTATTCAATTTTGAGTGGTAATCATTATATGCTTTTGACCGATAAATATATATGTATTTTGCGGCAATTTCCACTATCCCTGCCGCGAGGGCGGCACCGGCAGCACTTATAATAAGTCCTTTCAGGGCACCTTTGATATGATGAACCGGGTCCCTGTACTCCATGATCATATCTTCTGTGCCGGGTATAATAACCTTTTTGCAATGTGCAAAAACAAAAAGGTCAAGAACAATTAAATCGTATACATTAACCGCTGAAAACAGGATGAAAACATGTACAAAAGCCGATGAAAAACTGTTTTTCCTGAAAGATAAGCCAGTCCGGCAATCAGAACCACTGCAGCAACCGTCCCGGCTATTTTCCGCATTATGTTTTTGCTCACAGTTACGGCAATAACATCCCTGTATTGCGGCATGCTTTCCACCCTTTTCGAATGGCCGGCGGATAGGAGACAATTTGCGATAATGGATTTTTGAACAACGGCGGAAGGATCAGCAAAGTAAAAACAGCACATATCAAAATGCATTGAATTAACAGGATCATGACTTACACCGCCTGGTATGATGATATCTTCCTGTCCGTACATTTTCAGCAGCAGCTAATGATTATGATACCAGACGATTTATCACGTTTCAATCCGGCAGGAACTGAAATTATATTCATTACATTTTAAAGCAATTCTACGGATAATATTGAGTATGAAAAGCAAATAATTATTAAATAATCCCAATTGGAAATATGCAGTTGAATAGTATATAATTGATGGTACATGGAAAGTTTTCCGTGTTCATTACGGAGGTTATTCGGTTATGCTTTCAGGCCAAAAAGTTGATGCTTTCGCTGGTTCGCTGTTCTTTGTTTTCTGCAATGCATCTCTTTAAGGTTTCTGAAAATCAGCAGAAAGCAGATTGATAACCCGGGAAAGGAAGCATTTTATGGAATTCAGCGAAAAGCTGCAGAAGCTGAGAACCAGCCGTAACATGACTAAGATTCAGTCTGCTTTGCTTGCTGTGTCGTCGCTAATCATTATAATTACTGCAGTTGGAAGACTGATATCGGGCGTCCATTGGTTTACTGATATTATTGGAGGCATTCTGATAAGCACAATGCTGCTTGCGGTGTATTCGGAAATTATTGGGAATTAGTGTCAGGAGGAAAAGGAAATGATGGATTTATTGCTTTCCTTTGCAGAGAAGGATGAACGTATCCGGGCCGCGACCCTTGAAGGATCACGCGCAAACATCAATATATCGGAAGACGAGTTCCAGGATTATGACATATCTTATTTTGTCACCGATATGGAATCATTTTTATCAGGTGATGACTGGCTGGGTTATTTCGGAAACATCATAATGATGCAGAAACCGGACGATATGGAGCTTTTCCCGCCCCAGGGAAAAGGGTATTCGTATCTCATGTATTTTGATGATTTCAAAAAAGTTGATCTTACATTATACCCCCTTGATTATCTGGATGAATACGTTAACGGCGATAAACTTGTAAAGGTCCTGATTGACAAGGATGGCCGGATTCAAAAAGAGATAGTTCCGACTGATGTGGACTATCATATTAAAAAGCCAAGTACACGGCAGTATGATGACTGCTGCAACGAATTCTGGTTTGTAACACCCTATGTGGTCAAGGGATTATGCCGCAGGGAGATACTGTTTGCAATAGATCATTTGAACCAGGTACTGCGGCGGGAACTTCTCAGAATGATTTCATGGAATTTTGAATTGAGACTGAATTCTCACTTAGCCTCGGCAAGAACTATAAGTTCCTGGACAGGTATATTCCGGAAGATTTATGGAACAGGCTGCTGTCAACATACCGCATGGATTCCTATGAAAATGTATGGAAATCATTGCTCACATGTCTACTGTTGTTCAGGGAAGTATCGAAGGAAGTTGCGGAAAAGCTCGGCTATACATATCCGGATTATGACAGGAACATATCTAAATATACCATTGACATGTATATGGCATATGTCGGAAATGAGCTTCCGGAATCCTGATTACACATAGCAATAACCATAAGCTGGGGGAGCAGGGTATGTCAGCACTGGTTATAATTAGGGGGAACTCAGGAAGCGGTAAGACGAGCGCATCAAAAATGCTTCAGAAGAAAATCGGAAGGAATACGGCTATAAATACCTGCCGCTTATAAGTTCCCTTATTTTTTCAATAATATTTCCGTAACGCTTTACCAGCCTTTCATCTATACATGGCCTGTCCAGGATTTCAGCCCTTATCAGCCTGTCAACAATATGGTTTGAAATGATGCCTTTATATTCATCGATATCTTCAAACCTGTGGACTACCAGGTTCCGGTTTCTTTCTTCATCACACAGTCTTACATATAAATCCCCGACAATTGTTTCGCTGAGAACTTCTGCTTCATTTTCACTTACATATTCGGCATCCCATCCGGTTATTCCCTTTAAAAACCCGGTCCCGTCGATTTCATATACCGAACAGGAAACACCTTCGTATATCTCCCTGAACGCGTTCCTGTAGCATTCATATATTTCAGGTATTCCATCTTCATTTACGGATATAATAAAATCAAAATCATCCTGTTTCGCTCCGAACAACAAACCGGTTACAACATTGTCAACAGCGTATACATACGCTTTTCCGTGTGTAGAAACTTGCGGTTTCAATACTTTCAGGCCGTGGGTTTTTGATACATGATACAACATATGCACTACCTCGTATTACAGAAAAATCTGTCATCTTAAAGCAGAAGAAAACTTATTGATATATTGTACCAATGTTTGTCGCTACGGACAAGCCGTTACCACGTCAAACCACAATTTTTACTGCAATCGTTTGCGCTGGTATATCAAAAATTGCTGAAAATCAAATATCCAAATTTTCTATAGCAGCATATAGTAAATTATGTAAGAATAAAATGTAGTAGCTATTTTATAATTATCATATTTATGGTAATATTTATATGAAACTCAACAAGGGCTAATTTTTTGCACAAATTTTGAGCAAACGCTTGCATTAACTTCAGCAAAAGAATCTTTAAATCCATAATTTCTATACAGCAGGGAATACAGCAAGAAAGAAAAATTGAACTGTTTAGGAACCTAAAAAATCTGTTGGAGGGTTAAAAATGAAAAGCAGGTTTAAAATGACCATCTCATTACTCCTGGTACTGGCAATGCTGGCAGGACCGCTGATCTTTGCACTGCCGGCGGTTTATACCAGTGCAAAAACAGCTATGCATGGAAGAAGGACGGGCAGTTCCGGAGAAGACATAATTTGGCTGATTATGAACCGGAGGCAGAGCAAAGATGCATAGTACTTAAATACATCAGGGAAGACGGCAATTACAGCGGCTGGAATCTATGGGTCTGGAATACGGGACAAAAAGACGGCCAGGTTGATTTTACAGAATTAAAAGATGGTGCGGCTGTTGCGAGGATTTACATAAGCGATACGGCTGCCAGGGTCGGTTTCACTATCCGAAAGGGCAATTGGGAGCGGAAAGACTTTGAAGCCGACCGTTTCATCGATACATCAGGTCAGAAAGTCACAAAAGTAACGGTATACTCAGGCAGGGGAGAATTCGAAACCAAGGCTAGGGTGACAGCCCCGGTTTTTATTAACGGCAACGCTGTCTTCTGCTACAGGGATGATGAATTATTTCTGAATGATGAAATGCACAGGCTTGCAGAGGAAGGAAACGGTGTAAGGCATAAGATTAAATCAGAATCAGAAACGGAATATTCAGAGTATCCAATGCTGTATAACCAGAAAAACGAGTATCTTGAATATACCCTTGAAAATCTCGATTACGGAATCTATGAATATTCATATGTCATAACTATCGACGGCAATACTTATGAAATCCCCGATCCTATGAATAACATCAACGGAGTGTCCAGGATTGAATACACCGGCTCTTCTGTTTATATTAATGCAGATGTAAATCCCGAACGAATAACATATAACGAAAATGCCGTACTTTCGGTAAACGCAAGGCTCAGCCAGGGAACTGTCAGGGAAATATACGCTGATTTATCTTCATTGGGCGGAAGTTCCGGAACATATATTGATACCGGGCTCAACGCCGTTACAATCGCCGTAAGGGACGATGTTGAACCGGGAATAAAGGAAATTCCGGTCACGGTGGTTGATGACTACGGCAATTATTATATTCATACGATATCAGTTGAAGTGGCAGAGAGAGAGCCGGCAGGGGAACTGGATTTTGACTGGGATGAGGCAGTTATATATTTCCTTCTGACCGACCGCTTCAATGACGGTGATACATCAAACAATAACATTTATGGCGGAGGCTACGGTCAGAGTAATCCAGGGGCGTATTACGGCGGAGATTTCCAGGGCATTATTGATAAACTGGATTATTTGAAAGATCTTGGAATTAACACAATCTGGATTTCACCTATAGTTGACAATATCGACTGGGGAGTGCCCACAGACTATGGTATACCTTATTACGCATATCATGGTTATTGGGCCAAAAACTTTGAGGAAATAGAGAAGCAATTCGGAGATCTCGAGACTCTTAAGCGACTTATCGACGAAGCCCATGACAGGGGTATCAAAATCATGGTCGATGTGGTTCTGAACCACGCAGGTTATGGGCTTAAAGAATCTGAGCCCATACAGAATGTGCCGGGATATCCTACCGCAGAAGACAGGGCAAGATTCGCCGGAATGTTCCGGACCGCAAATGAGGGCGGTGACATCAGAAACGAGCTTGCTGGACTTCCGGATTTTAAAACAGAAGAAGAGAAAGTCCGCAATAAAATAATCGAATGGCAGGTTGGCTGGCTGAACAGGGCCAGAACCGACAGGGGAGATACCATCGATTATTTCAGGGTTGATACCGTCAAGCATGTTGAAAATATTACTTGGAAAGCATTCAAGAATGCTTTGACTGAAATAAAGCCGGACTTTAAGCTGATAGGCGAATGGTTCGGTGCAGGTGTAAATAACACTGCCGGCCAGCTCCGGTCAGGGCAGATGGATTCCCTTTTAGACTTTGAATTCAAGAATGTAGCGGCAAACTTCGCAAACGGCAGGATTGATGAAACTTACCAGTACCTGAAAAACCGCGGCAATGCAATTGACAACACGGCTATGCTTGGACAGTTTTTAAGCAGTCATGATGAGGATGGTTTTTACAAGGTCAGGCTGAACGGGGATAAGGGTAAAATGAAGGTTGCCGCGGCGCTGCTAATCACTTCAAAGGGCCAGCCCGTCATATACTACGGCGAAGAGCTTGGACTTTCAGGAGTAAACAATTATCCGTACTATGACAACAGGTATGTTATCCCGTGGGGCGAAATAGACAAAAATTCTGAAATGCAGGATTTTTATCGGCATTATAAAAAGCTGCTGAATATAAGAGCCGATTACAGCAAAGTCTTTTCAAAAGGCATCAGCACGAAGGCGGCAGGCGGGGATGCCGAAGGGTACCTGGTTGAAAAAAGAACCTATGGGGACAGTGTAATCTATATAGCCTTAAACACGAGGGCAGAAACCGCAAGGAATGTGGCTATACCCGTTTCTGTACCCGATGGCTCGGTATTTAAGGATGAGTACAACAATGTTACGTATACGGCGAATAAAGGAAAAATCGTTATATCAATTCCTGGGAACGCGCAGGGCGGAACTGCCATTCTTGTGACAGATGCCGATTCACCCGGTGAATCTACAATTCCCGAGGGGCATATAAGGATTCATTACAACAGGCCGAACGGCGATTATGAGGGCTACGGCCTGTGGATATGGAATGATGTTGCAAATCCTTCGACAAACTGGCCAACAGGTGCAATACCATTTGATCCGGGCAAGATGGACAGCTACGGCGTATACCTGGACATTGAAATGAAAGAAAATGCGAAGAAAATAGGATTTCTTGTTGTAGACAGAAACCGGGGTGACCAAATTATACGTTCTGTGAATTTTTGCACGCTGAACGTTAACAGCATATGTTTTTCAGTTTATCTGATTCATGAAGAATCGGTATGTAAGGAATGTTTGAGGAAATACAGCCGCGGGGTTTGATATATAACAGGTCACGGCAGGGCGTATTTATATTATATAGTGAAAAGAGGCGGTTTAAATGGCTGAACTACCGGAAATTACGAAACTTGCAGGACAAATGAAAGATTCACTGTGCGGAAAAACCATACAAAGCGTTACCCTGCTGCAGGAAAAATGCTCGAACATTCCAACCGATGAATTTCAAAAAAGGGTCGCAGGCGCAAAAATTAAGGATGTAAGGAATAAAGGAAAATGGATTATCACTTCGCTTGATAACGGTGAAAACATACTTCTTTCCCTTGGTATGGGCGCAGATGTCCTATATTTCGATAATGAGAATAATCAGGCTGAAAAATACCAGGTGAAGGTTGCTTTCAGCGATGGAAGCGGCTATACAGCCCGATTCTGGTGGTTCGGCAAGTTTTTGCTCGTTTCCGATGCTGAGCTGCCATCTGAACCGAACACAAAAAATATTGCAATTGATCCCTTTGATGAAAGATTCACGCCGGACTACTTTTTATCGCTACTGAAAGGCAAAAAGACACAAATCAAGGCTTTTTTGATGGACCAAAGCAATGTCAGCGGGATAGGCAACATGTATATGCACGATATTTTGTTCAAGGCCCGCCTGCATCCCAAAAAGAAAATATCCGACATGAACGGGGATGAAATCAGGCTTCTTTATAACAGCATAAAGGATATATTGAACCTTTCACGGGAAAAGGGCTCATTTGCTTACGAAAGTGATTTCTTCGGGCAAAAAGGCGGCTACACAATGGATTATTTCCTTGTGGGCTATAAAGAAAACCAGCCCTGCCCGGTCTGCGGAGAAACTATTGTATCAATAAAAACTGGAAGCACAGCCTCCTATATATGCCCTGAATGCCAGAAGTTATGAGTTCAGAGTACCGTTGACAGGCTTGATGCTTACAGGTAAAAACAGGTGAGGAATTGCTATGAGCACAGTGCAAAGGATTAGATGCGGCAATGTTAACTGTTATATTGTATCAGAAAAGGATCCGGCAATCCTTGTGGATACAGGGAAGGAGAAATACCTGGATGCAGTTGTTGAAGCATGTAAGCCGTATAAAATCAAACTGATTGTATTAACGCCATTTCGACCACGCTGAAAACACTGCCGAACTTGCTGACAGGCTTGGAGTCCCTGTTGCGATGCATAAGGATGATTTGAACCTGATAGAATCGAATAATAATCAGGCCATGTCGGCCGGGAACTTTTTCGGCAGGATTGTATTATCCGCCTCTGTCAGGGATTTCTCAAGAAGAAAAATGAAAGCATTTACTCCGTCCGTATTCCTGGAAGACGGGGATGACCTGGAAGAATACGGCATTAAAGCAAAAGTTATCGGGCTGCCGGGACACACAAAAGGTTCCATAGGTATAGATATTGCAGGAAAGGAACTTATTGTCGGTGATGCGCTGATGAATATATTCCGTCCTGGTGTGTCAATGCTGTACAATGATGAAAAGGCCATGCTGGAAAGTGCCGAAAAAATAACCCGGCTCGGTGAGAGAACCATTTATTTTGGTCACGGAAAACCTGTAAGAAACAGGATCTGGGTGAGAAAATGACACAACGCATTGCCTGTTACGAAAGCGAAAAAATAAGTTATAATTAAAAGGTACAGGTTTGGTTTTGCAGCAATAAACCACGCAGCGCTGGCTGAAGCAGCACCGAAGGAGCGAAGATGAATGACAAAACACCGGATAATAACAGGCGACAGCAAGGATGTAAAACAGATCGCTGACAAGTCTGTTCACTTAATCGTTACATCACCACCTTATCCTATGATTTCGATGTGGGATGATGTTTTCAGCAGGCAGGATCCCGATATAGGGCGGCTGTTGGAGGCCGGTGAGGGGTTAAAGGCTTTTTACAGGATGCACGGGCTTTTAAACCTGACCTGGGATGAATGTGACCGGGTCCTTGCAGACAACGGCTTTGTCTGTATAAACATCGGTGATGCAACAAGGTCGATAAACGGTAATTTCCAGTTATTCTCAAACCATACCCGTATAATTGACTATTTTCTGAAAAAAGGATACACAGTACTGCCCGACATCCTCTGGCGCAAACAGTCCAATGCACCTAACAAGTTCATGGGTTCGGGTATGTACCCTGCCGGTGCTTATGTTACCTATGAACATGAATACATACTGGTGTTCAGAAAGGGAGGCAAAAGGATATTCAGGGGCGAAGACAGGGAACGAAGGCAAAAGAGTGCATTTTTCTGGGAAGAAAGGAATGTATGGTTCTCGGATCTTTGGGATATCAAAGGGACCTCCCAGATAATAACTGCTTCAGAAACCAGCAGGGAACGCAGTGCGGCCTTTCCGTTTGAAATTCCGTACAGGCTGGTTAATATGTATTCCATTGAAGGCGACACCGTTTACGATCCCTTTGCCGGGCTTGGCACAACCAGCCTGGCATGCATGGCTGCCAAACGAAACAGTGTAGGCGTCGAAATTGACGGGAATATAGCCAGCCTTGCGCTGAAAAACATAACCGTATCGGAGAATGTCCTGAATGCCGTTATAGATTCACGCATTCAAAGGCACCTTGATTTCATCGAATCATTGCCCGAGGATAAGCGCGGGCGCTGTTACAAAAACATTCCGCACGGGTTTTACGTAAAAACCAGACAGGAGACAGCGATCAAAATAGACCGGGTAGTATCGGTTACAAGAGAAAATGACACTGTTATATGCCGCTACGAATAAGAAGAACACTAAAACAGTAAGGAGCAAAAATCTGACATTAAAAAACAAATATTGACATAACGTAGAAATACTGTATAATAACAATAAGGTAACATAACACCTACCTGATTAGAATATTAGGCAAGAGGTGAAAGGAAAATGGTGAGTTTTGCAAAAAAAGGCTATTTGCTGTATTTTGTGCTCATTGTATCAATCATTTCGTCAATTTTTTCATTTCCTGCCATCGGTGCGGAAAATCGTAGTTACGAGAGCAAAATTCAGGCCACTATTGGTGAAGGCAGCGGCTCAATTACGATAGACGCAGACTTAAGCATTCCTAATCTGATAGGCATCTTGGAGATGGATTTGATGGTTGAAGGCGAAACAGAGCACGCTACTGTTTACGTTCTAAGGGATCGGCCTGGTTCGAAGATGAAGATTCCTTCAGCCCTGGATATGGGTTTTGCAGACGGGGAGCTTTGCGGAAGTGTAAAGGTTAAGATAAACAAAGCCGATCGTCCGATCTACACCAGGGATTTATATCCTTCATGGTTTGACTATTCTTCCGATTTCGGCTTTTACTATTCATATGACAGCGGAGAAGGGTTCAGTAACGCAGAACGCGGTGAAATAAACTACTACTATAACGGGCTACACAGTGCGAGAGTGTTTTTCACCTACACTGAAGAGACACTTGATTATGAACATGTTGATGATATTATTGACGCAATGATGGAAGACAAATTATACAGCTTCTGGGTTGGCGCAAAATATATTCTTATCCTGTCGGACGAAGATATTGAATACTTCCTTGATAAAGGCGAACTCCTGGCATATTCCGGTTTCAAGTGGCCGGGCCTTTATGAATTGCTTACAGCAAATGATATTTACAAGAACTTTACATCCAAAAATAATTATACCCCGGGGCAGTTTGCCGATGTAACAAACCAGTGGTACGCAGACAGTGTAAAAAAGGTATATGAACTCGGCCTGATGAAGGGTAAATCCGACGACAAGTTTGATCCCGAGGGCACCATAACGATAGCAGAAGCTATTGCGATGGCTGCACGTCTGCACAATATTTGCATGAGCGGAAGCGGGGAGTTTACCCAGGGAACACCTTGGTATGATGTATACGTAAACTATGCAATAGAAAACGGAATTATCAGGAACGATGATTTCAGGGATTATTCCCTGAAGGCAACCCGGGCGGAAATGGCTTACATTTTTGCATCAGCAGTTCCGAAAACCCTGGTAAAGATTAATAACGTAGGCAGTATCCCTGATGTGAATGAAAACACAAAATACCACGACAGCATATTCCTTCTGTATCGTGCAGGCGTTCTTACAGGCAATGATGCTTCCGGAACATTTGCACCAGATACGGAAATCACCCGTGCCCAGGCTGCTGCAATTATCACAAGGATAGCAATACCATCAGAAAGAAAAACCCTGAATTATTAAGCAGAAACACCTCAATAAAGGCTGTTTTTGGATTATAAGACCGGCGGATTTCGTTTCCGCCGGTTTTTTGCCGCATCAACAAAGGCAATAATACAGCCTAATCTTCAACTTCAATTTTAAGACCTGTCCTGGTCTTGGTGTAGTATATCATTTTAACGTCAATTTCCTCCGAAAGCCGTCCCATGGCCTTGTAGGTATCGGGCTTTACAGAATACGGGGTATTGCCCACAAACCCGTCAATTCCACGTGCTTCCTCATCGGGTTCCGCCAGCCTGTACGTTGTACCCTTTCTTTCAGCCAGGGATGCAAGAATAGCCTTCTGAACATATAACCCGTTAAATGTTTTGTTTATAGTAAGATCCTCGACCCAGTTCCTTACCATTTCCTTGTCAATAAGGAGAATTGCCTTCTTCAGGTTCTCAACCTGGGCATAGATTTTGTCTGTTGCTTTTTCCATGGCATCAGGGTATCTTTCGGTGTACCATTCTTTCCAGTTTTCTATTGTGATCTCTTCTCCTGAATTCATGAATTCAGGAAACAGTTCCGAATTTGACCGACAACTGCCGGGCGTGTACCCTGTGCATTCTGATTGGCCCAGTTTATAAGCTGGGATGTGTACTTCGGAAAAGAGTACTCACTGCTTTCATTGTATTTTTTGATACTTTCGTTATTAAGCGTGTAAATCATGATTTTCCTCCGTTTTTGTATGCTGAATCAATATCTGAGCAGCAACAGGATAAATCAAGGATTCTCCTTGATCTCAACATATGTTTATTCCCGCTGCGTAAAGCTCCTGTTCAAATAATTATAAAACTCCTGGCCGGGCTGTTTCAAGCCGTCATTTTCAGCATCAACGAAATTCTTACCCGGCTTTATAAGAATATTAAGCAGTTCCATCAGCAGTATGCGGTTATTTGATTATAAAATCTCCGGGAACGGCCGTTTACTATTCTGCACGAAACCGGGAGAGGGAATGATAAACCTGCCTGCCCGGCTCACTGTATGAATAAAGAGAGCTGGACAATGTACCCGTCCCCTGGCCCAAGGGTAAAAAACAGTTATAACCAATTTTTTTATGTAACTTTGGTATTAAAATGATAGAATATAACAGGAAGAACGGTGGTTTGAAAGGAGTTGTCCTATGCCGGAGACAAACTGGGATTTCAATGAAACGGGTGTCTTTGACTGGATAGAAAGAGAGCTGAAACCAGAACCCTGTACATCCGAGGAATTCGTATACAATGAAATGGAATCACAGTCGGGATACAGCCTTCCGGTCATTTACCAGCCTTTTGATGCCGGTAATAAATGGCACTGGAGTGACAGGGGAATGCTCTTTGATTTTCTGTACTCAACAGACGGCGAAGGGAAAAAGCTGCTGGACTTCGGCCCTGGAGACGGATGGCCTTCACTGATAGTTGCACCGTTTGCCAGGGAGGTTATTGGGGTGGATTCATCCGAAAAACGTGTGAAGGTTTGTACAGAGAATGCCAGACGGCTGGGGATTCGGAATGCGAGTTTTGTAAGCTATAAATCAGGATCAAGCCTGCCCTTTGAAGATAATACCTTTGACGGGATCATGGCGGCATCATCGATAGAGCAGACTCCCGATCCAAGGAAAACCCTGAAGGAATTGTTCAGGGTTTTAAAACCGGGCGGGCGTATCAGGATTTTTTACGAGGCTTTAAGTGACTATAAGGGCGGATACGAAAGGGATATATGGATAGTGGGAATGGGCAACAGAACATGCAAACTTGTATTGTTCAACAGGGATCCTGATAATGAATATGCTCTTCAGTATGGTTTGACAATTGCGATGCCTGGGCGTGAACTGACAGAAAGATTATCGGATGGCGGAGAAGTAAGTTTTGAAAAGGTTTCGGTATCCTTTCTTGAAGAAATAAAAGGCATAATAACGCGGGCCCAGGTTCTGAAAACCATACATCCGTCAGCAAAAACATGGATTTCATGGCTGAAGGAAACCGGCTTTAAGGAGATATTGCCTGCATACAGCGGTGGTATGGCGGCAGTGAAACTATTCGATTTGTATACCGATGATAACCGTCCGTCTGACCTTGATTCAACAGATGAAGCAATTAAAAAGGTTGTAAGGATTGTAACAGGACTGGAGGCACCGGTCAGCCTTGATCCTATGATAACTGCAGTTAAATAATAACAGTAAGGAGTGTTGTTATGGTTTACGCACTGATAGGAGAGAGTTGTACAGGCAAATCCACAATTGCAAAAAAGCTGGCAGAGACGGTTTCTGCTGAAATTATAACCGGGAAGGATTACCTGAGAATGGCCAGGACCGAAAGCGAGGCAACCGCCGTTTTCCGCAAGAAACTTGCCGATGCCGTGAACGATGGAAATAATAATATAATCTATGTTGTTTCTGAAAAGGAACACGTTGATCTGCTGCCCCAGGGGGCGATAAAGGTTCTGGTTACGGCCAGGCTCGATACTATCAAGGAGAGGTTCCGCGCCCGCATGCACGGAAACCTGCCAAAACCGGTGGAACTGATGATAGAGCGGAAGCACGGAATGTTTGATGGCGGAGACTATGATCTCCGCGTTGACACGGACCGCGAAAATCCGGAAGAGATTTGTGCAAGGATTGTTGTGCTGAGTGCAAAATAAATATATTACGAGTAATAAATTGTGAAATAACCAGTACATCCCCTTATCCTGTTCAGATAATTTAACGGTTGGACCGCTGATGATTGGGAAAGCAGGAGGATTGCCGATAGTTCCTTCAGCGGCAAATATAAACTTCAGAGCATCGAAAATCAAACTTAAGCCCGGAATCAAAATTATTTATACAACAGCGCCTGAAAAATGAACCGCCGTTTCGGCGGTTTTCTTTCTGTATTGATATGAAACTGCAATGCATTTATAATCTTATTATCAGCATTTATCAGATATGTGCTTTAAGATACTTTGATAAAAACTTTTAAGAAGCGGTTATTGATTTCATGCTTTGAGGACGCCGGACATGCAGGGGTAAGTTAATCAACGTGTTAAAATCAGGTGCGGAAAGCATGGTTTATTGAAGTAATGCAGCCTGATGTATGCGGCAAAGGAGGATTAAGCTCCATGCAGCTTGACTTGAAAGATTATCTGGTAGTTGGAATTTCATCAAGGGCGTTGTTCGATCTTGAAGAAGAAAATAAAATTTACGAGGAAAAAGGGTTACAGGAATACTCGGAACACCAGATCAAACATGAGAATGAAATACTGAAACCAGGGGCCGGCTTCCAGCTGGTGAAGGCGCTTCTGAGAATTAATTCCCTTGTATCATCGGGCAAAAAGATTGAAGTTATTATCATGTCGCGAAACAGTGCGGACACCAGTCTTAGAATATTCAACTCCATTGAGCACTACGGCCTGGACATTACCCGTGCAGCTCTTGTTGGAGGGGCAGGCATTGCGCCGTATTTAGCTGCGTTTGATACAGATTTGTTTCTTTCGGCAAATGAAACCGATGTCCAGGAGGCAATAAACGCCGGGTTTGCAGCCGGGATCATATGCACTCATCCGGAGTTCCCCATTGATCCGTATAAGGAAATCGAGCAGATAAAAATTGCCTTTGACGGCGATGCTGTTTTGTTCTCGGACGAATCAGAGCGAATATACCAGGAACAGGGGCTGGAAGCATTTTTGAATCATGAGAAAATCAATGCGCGTAAGCCGTTGCCCGAAGGACCGTTTGCTAAACTGTTAAGAACCCTGTCGTTCCTTCAGAATGAATTCCCTAAGGATAAAGTACCGATCAGGACGGCTTTGGTTACCGCACGCAACGCACCTGCCCATGAAAGGGTTATACGGACTCTCAGGGAATGGAATGTTCGTATTGATGAAGCATTCTTTCTTGGCGGGCTTGAAAAAAGCAAGGTTCTTGAAGCATTTGGCGCGCATATCTTCTTTGATGATCAGCCCGCACACGTGGATCCGGCTTCAAAACATGTTCCTGCAGCAAGGGTGCCTTACAAAACCGGCTCTTCGCTGAACGGTACCCCCGGAGGCTGCTGAAAAATTTACTGTATCGTAATATAAAGACTGTCTCCGGTATAAGATGCCTGACTCTAAGAGAAGAGACAAACGGCCTGTAACTGGACGGATATGTTACGTTACCGGGTACTTAAGTAAATTATCCGGTGAAAGCAAAAGGAATAATGCAGATTTTTGACTAATCAATTAACCCGTAGTTCACTTTTAAAGCGGCTATAAAACCTTATCTTATTTTCAGCATATTTTCATGGCAAAAAATCCGTTGTGTGAACAGTTGGATCATGGCAAGAAATGTTAAGACCGTTTAAATAATAACTGGTACATTATATTTAGATACAAGAAATTACCAGCCATCAGGCAAGGTTTCCTGTAGTAAACAGGGTATGTTCATATGCATGGGAAGAATGGGTATGGACAAAATCCAAAAAATCAGTGAGGTTTTGCATTACATAGAAGATCACCTCGGCGAAATAGGGAATTATGAACAGGTTGCTGATGCCTTCTGCTTTTCACCGTATTATTTTCACAGGCTTTTTTCCGCTGTTGTAGGAAAACCCATTGCCGCATACATTCGTGAACGAAGGCTGGAAAAAGCTGCACTTTTACTTGCAGACCCGGATAAAACAATAACCTCTGTATGCTTTGAATGCGGATTTAATTCATCACAGGCTTTTAGCCGCGCCTTCAGGAACAGGTATGGAATACCGCCGGGTGATTACAGGATGCATGGCTATATGCCGGTGATTATGTCGGTTGAAGAAATTATCGGGAAATTTACCAGGAAACTTAAAGGAGGTATTCTTGTGCATCCCAGGATTATAAAAAAGGAAGAGTTGTTGATAGCAGGCATTACGGGAGACGGAAGCAAAACCTATGAGATATGGCAGAAATTCATGGGTCTTTATAAGAAGGTCGGGGTCAAAAACAAGTTGTCGGGAAATGGGTACGAGATTCGTATTTACAATGATTATGAGTGCAGGTGTCATGTGGGTGTTTGTGTGTCAGGCAGTGAAACCGACGATGCTTATACAGTAATGAAATTACCTGCATCCACCTACGCGGTATTTGAAGTTTATGTTGCCCGGGGGTATGACAGCGAAAATGACGCCATAGATGAATGGCTGGAAGCAAACAGTAAAAGGTATAAACAGCGCACAATTGACGGAGCCCCGTATGTAGTTGAGTATTATGATGAAAGATTCGAAGGTGACAGTGAAAACTCAATAGTTGAAATATGGATACCGATAGAATCTGTTAAGTAAAGAAACCGCAGCCTGCTGTCAGCACGATTGGCAAACCCGGGTACGAAAAACAGTGTATCATGAACGTATAAATTTAAATAGTATTCCGGGCGTAAATTGAAAACGTGAGTGCATAAGCGGGAAAAAAGAAAGGGGTTTTTATTATGGCCGGGAAGCAGGACAGGCTGTTTTCTGCACAGGTACACAGAATGTGCTTTGATCAGGATTACATATATACATCGGTGGCCCGAAATATTACCAAATGGGATAAAAAAACAAAGGAACGGGTTTCTTCCTTTGATGTTCCGCCAAATGATAACCTGAGAAAAGGGGCGTTGCTGTGTACAGATGAGCACAATATCTATTTCAACAGCATTTACTTTTTTCATGTCATGGACAAGAAGACAAATGAAATGATATATCAAAAGCGGTTCGGGACAGACAACAGCTCGGATTTTGACCTTGGAAATATACTTGTTGACGAAAAGCAGGTCTATTTTCCAATGCGCAACAGGGGGCTTGTTGTTGTAGACAAAAATGATTATGAAAATGTAAGGTATCTGAACAAGGATAAGGGAAGCGTATGGGCACTGGATCATGACGAGAGCACGGTATATTTCGGAGGCGTTGACTATAACATTTACGCCTTTGACAAGTCAACCCTTACTCTTGCCTCCGTTTTTTCAGGCCACAAGGGAAATATTCATTTCATATACTCCTTTAAGGAATATATTGTTTCGGTATCTGCAGATAATTCAATTATTGTATGGAATAAAAGCAGCGGCTCG